>Ga0265292_1001182_pt1 | contig 24907 bp, 10 predicted proteins | sample Munlanlewell296A_FD_189080 | JGI IMG/M metagenome (GOLD analysis project Ga0265292, IMG submission 189080) | Leachate microbial communities from a municipal landfill in Southern Ontario, Canada - Leachate well 296A | ecosystem: Engineered > Solid waste > Landfill > Unclassified | place: Canada... | reverse complement strand
TCAGGATTATGCATGGGGTGTTGATGCCAGGATCGATACTGGATGGTTTAAACTGGGGTTGGCTTTACAGGAAACTCAGCCGGAGTTTATGTCATTATCCGCACCAAATGTTGTTAATGACCGGCAAGCGGGGAATTTTGATTTTATGCTAACTTTTATGCCGGGATGTGATTTTAGTACCGCCTATACGGTTAATAAAAGTAATGTTGAGAATATAGGTTCAAAACTTACTATACTCCAGCAGGCTGCTAATATAGGGGTTAATATCGACTCACCGGATGCATGGCCTGATATCATGATAGGTGTTAATGGGAATATGCTTCAAAGTGTACCCGATACCGCGCAGAGTAATGTTATGAAAGGCGTTAATATTATGGTAATTCAACGTTTTGGTATTGAACCAGGGAGCCCCTATTTTGAATTAACCGCGGGACAAAATGTGTTTGAGGATTATCTTAAGATGGTGGATGATACCCAGGTAACTAATTATAGCGCAAAACTTGAACTACCGATAGTATCGTGGTTTAGTTGCAGCGTCGGGGGTAACCAAAATGAGGTGTATAACATTACTAGCAAGGTCCTTACACAACTGAAGGGATATAGTTTTGTGGTTAACAGCGTTATTATCCCCGAGAAAGTTGTTGTGCGGGTACTCTACGGGTTGAACACAGAAGAAACTGATACGACACTTGAACTCGCGTGGAGGGTGACAGATAAGTTTGATACTGTATTTTCGGTTACTACCGCTGTTATTATTGATAGTATAAGTAAAGTCAACCGCCAGGAGAATGGGATGGATCTTAGGGTAGCGTATAGTTTCTAGGAAGTAGAGGGTGTAAACTTTTTATCTTCCGGATGTGTCTAAAGTAAGTGAAGGGTAATATTATATTTATGTTTAACCACAAGTTATTGTTCACCGGTGTATTCGCACTGCTTGTATTTCCGGCATACCTCACCGCTGGGTCGCTCTTAGAGGAGTTTAAGGATAGTTTTACAATAACAGATACTAAGAAAAAGAAAAATGTTACCACTGAATCTAAACTTGTTGTTACAGAAAGTAAACTAAAAAAAGTGTATTCTGATTACCAGTCTGATACACAACAGGTGTATGTCTATCAAGGTGAAGTACAACCGTTGATCGTTGTCGCTCAGGCGGAGACTGAGGATTCTAAATTAAAAAAGTTTTATGGTGATTTTAATTCTTCCTCTTCAAACGATAGTGATTCTACTCCTTCAAACTCAACCACGCAAAGATCGTATTCACGTCATCATCCGCGCAGGTATAGCCCGGATTTTTATTGGTATAACTATCCGTATTACTATCCTTACCCATACTTTTATCCCGGGGGCGGGACGGTGTATATGTATGAAAATGTTCAGGGGAGAGTTCAGGATACTATGCAAAACAGTAGTATTATGGCTGATGAACTTCCGGTACCTGAACGGCATATGTGGTATAACGCAGGATTGAATTATCAGTATATCGGGGAGAACATTAACGCCGTAGGGTTGGGGATTAACCTCGTATCCTCCGGGAAAAGTGATGAGTTATCCTATGGGTTTAAGTTTAACTACAACCTCTTCAGTGAAAAAGTTGAGGCTGAACATTTTACGTTGTCACTCTACGATATAGGGATTACCGTTGGGAAACCTATGGGCTGCGGGCTTATTGAATCATACATCGCGTATTGTAACCTCAGTGGCCTCTCCGGGTTAGCATTAAATCTGTCAGTTGACCAATGGTTTTTTAAGTACTTTTCTGTGAAAGCAGCATTAGGCGTTTATGTGATCAACCAGGCGCCGTTGACGGATCTTTACGCTGGGTTCGGGGTGGGGAATTCTATGATACAACTACAGTTTGGTTACCGTGCAAGAAGTTCGTTAACCACGCAGTTGAACGGTCCTGAACTACGGATGGTAACGACGTTCTGAAGTCTTATCTTCAATAAATAAAGAAAAGCCCACGATAGGATTTGAACCTACGACCTACGGTTTACAAAACCGTTGCTCTACCAGCTGAGCTACATGGGCGTCTAGCATACCAAAAGTATTATATTACAAATCTGCGTAGTTGACAATAGAGTGTTGCTACCATCTTACTTTTTTGATAAGATAATAATACAAATCCTGTGACAGTGACTATTAACGCATATCGGTATCTACTCCAAAACGAAAATGATCAATACGAGATATATTAACAAGAAAGTGGAGAATTAAATGTTTGAACAGGCATTTAAGAATATTGACGATATCCTGCATAAAGAAGCGGGGTGTAGTAGCGAACTGGATTATGTAGAACAAACCTCATGGATACTCTTCCTGAAATACCTGGACGATCTCGAGAAAGATAAGAAAACCGCTGCAAAGCTGGCGGGTAAGTCTTACACCGGGATCATTGCTCCGGAATACTCCTGGGAAGTATGGGCTGTCCCTAAGGATAAAGACGGCAAACTTGATCACCACAAAGCCCTCACCGGCGACGATCTGAAAGATTTTGTTGACCGTAAACTGTTTACTTACTTCAAAAAGTTTAAAACCAATGCTGAAAGCGCCGATACTATCGAGTACAAGATTGGCGAGATATTTACCGAGCTAAAGAACAAAGTCCAGAGCGGCTACAACCTGCGCGAAGTCGTTTATTTGATAGACGAACTACGTTTCCGCTCCCATGTTGAAAAACATGAGATGTCGCATCTGTATGAAGATAAGATCAAGAATATGGGTAACGCAGGTAGAAACGGCGGGGAGTACTATACCCCGCGGCCGTTGATTAAAACAATCGTGAAAGTTGTTGCGCCAACGATCGGAAACAAGATATATGACGGCGCGGTAGGGTCAGCGGGATTCTTGTGTGAAGCATTTGAATACCTCAAAACCAGTAAGAACCTTACCACTAAAGAAGCGGATACCTTGCAGAAGAACACTTTCTATGGTAAAGAGAAAAAGTCGTTAGCGTATATAATTGGCACGATGAACATGATCCTGCACGGCGTGGAAGCGCCGAATATTGTGCATACCAACACTTTGGCGGAAAACCTTGCTGATATTCAGGAGAGAGACCGGTATGACATAGTACTCGCCAACCCGCCATTTGGCGGCAAGGAACGTTCTGAAGTACAGCAAAACTTTCCTATTAAGACCGGTGAGACTGCGTTTTTATTCCTTCAACATTTTATCAAGATTCTTAAAGCTGGCGGCCGGGCGGGTGTGGTTATCAAGAATACGTTTCTTTCCAATAATGATGCAACAAGTTTAAGAAAATTATTATTAGAGAGTTGTAATTTGCATACAGTCCTTGATTTGCCTAGAGGAGTTTTTACTGCGGGAGTTCAGACGGTAGTATTATTTTTTGAGAAAGGTGCTCCGACCCGCAAAACATGGTTTTACCAGCTCAACCTTGACCGCAACCTTGGTAAGACAAACCCGTTGAATGAAAACGACCTGGCAGAGTTTGTAAAACTGCAGAAAACTAGAGCCAATTCTGAAAACTCGTGGACTGTGAACGTCGCGGATGTTGATACTACCACTTGTGACCTTTCGGTGAAGAATCCGAACAAAAAGGATGAAGCCGCGTTGCGTGAACCGGGAATAATTTTGGACGAAATGAAAGAGTTGGATGAAGAATCGGCGGGAATCATTAAGGAAATCAAAAGAATATTATGAAAAATGGCTTAAACCAAGGAAGGAGTCGGTTATAAAAGGTAACCGACTGAAATTGGAAACCTCGGGATTTATAGAAGAAAACAAGTATAATAGTGAAAAATCCAAACAAAAGCGACGAGTTCGCTTTGCATGAACCGAAAGAGATTTTAGAGGAGATGAGCTATATAAGGAAAGTGTTAAGGTTTTTGAGAAATTAAGGATATATATTTATAAAAAGAACTTATGGATAAAAATATTGTTTATACAAAATTGTTATGCTTTGGGTTATTTCCAGAAAAATTGGATGGTATTTTTGTTTCTGAGAAATTTGGAAAATGGATTAAAAATAATAAATCTATAAATATTCCATTTAATGACAGGTTTTCTTTATTAAGTTATAAATTAACTCGCAATAATAATTCGCCTCGACAGATGGGAATTCCACATCCTCTTGGATATTTTAGATTGGTAAGAGAGATTCTCAATAATTGGGTAAAAATTGAAAAACTATTTCAACCAGTTTTTTACAAAGAAAAAAGCATGGTTTGTCCCAAGACAGGGAATAGAAATCTAAGACTAGTTTCATTGAAAAGTTATGATAAGGACCCGGGCGAAGAGCAACTGCAATTAGATAAACAATTTGGCAATAAATATCTTGTTCATGCTGACATTTCTTCTTGTTTTCCAAGTATCTATACGCACAGCATAAGTTGGGCATTGGTTGGGAAAAAGACAGCTAAAAAGAATCAGCGCGATCATAATATTTGGTATAACAAGATTGATAAAACCTGCCAATATTTACAAGATGGAGAAACAAGAGGAATACCTATTGGAGCAGATACATCTACTATTTTGTGTGAAATAATATTATCAAAAATAGATCAGGCATTAAAAAAATACAATTATATCCGTTTTATTGACGATTACACGTGTTCTTGTAAAACAAAAGAAGAAGCAGATAAATTTATACGTGATTTAAGTAAATATTTAGAGGACTACAAATTATGTCTAAATGTTAAGAAGACGAAGATACTAGAATATCCCAAGGCAATAAATGAAGATTGGGTAAGGAAATTACGTATGGCTGTTGATTGGCAATCAATAGGAAAAAAGGAAAAAGACAGCGTTATTGGATTTTTAGATTTATCAAGCGAATTGTTTGAAAAAAATCCCAATGAATCTTCAATAAGATATGCTACGCAAATATTAAAGAAGAAAAAATATAAAGATTATTCGATATATAAATTGGTTTTGAGGTATTTTTTAAATCTTTCCTTCTTGTTCCCCTATATTTTAGATACTTGTGATGAGTTGATTTCTCGTGGCATTAATTCTTTTAGATCAAATAATTCCGATATTAAGGCTATAATAGAAGAAGCTTTTACAAAAATATTAGAAGAGCATACAAAGTATCGAAGATCTGATGTGATAACATGGAGTATGTTTTTAGCTATTAAATATGATCTGTCAATCCAAAACTTTTCTAGAATAGAGAAGGATATTGTTAAAACAAAAGATCCCATTCCATCCCTGATGGCTTATTTATATAAAAAAATAAGGAAAGAAAACATAGTATCTTACAAAAGTATGGTTTCAAAAGTTGATGAAAATGAATGGTGGCTTTTTAGTTATGAAATATGCAGGATCGAAAAAATAGCATTAAGAAATACAGAAATGGAAAAAGCTAGGCGTGCAAAGATCACGTTTTTATCTAGTGAAATAACTTCAAAACTATGACTTTACAAATTAAACATTACTGGCAAACGAAAAAACTTGGGGAATGCTTCAAATTAAGAAGTGGCGATAATATAACAAGGAAAATGATGGGCGAAGAAGGTAAATATCCTGTATATGGCGGGAACGGGATCGCAGGCATGTACGACAAATTCAATCTATCAGGAAGCAATATTGTTATTGGTAGAGTTGGGGCTTTGTGCGGGAATGTAAGACATATAAAAGAAAAGATATGGCTTACAGACAATGCATTCAAAATAACGGATTGGAAATATGATTTCGATCATGCTTTTCTTACATACTTATTAAACTTTAAGAATCTTCGTAGTTATGCAAGACAAGCTGCTCAGCCAGTCATTTCTAACTCCTCGTTAGAAGATGTGTTATTACAATTCCCTAAATCAAAAGAAGAACAAAAACACATTGTCGCGATACTTGATAAAGCATTCGCTGCTGTTGCGAAAACAAAAGAAAACGCTGAGAAGAACCTGCAGAACGCCCGTGAACTATTTGAGTCGTATCTACAGAACGTCTTTGCCAATCCGGGGGAAGACTGGGAAGAGAAAAAGTTGGGGGAAATGTGCGAGATTAGACCTCCTAAAAATGAAGCTCGAACTAAACTAAAAGAAACAGATTTAGTTTCTTTTGTTCCAATGGAAGATTTGGGAATACACAAAAAGAAGTTTATTCCGATAAAGGAAAAACAGTTAAAAGAAGTTGAGGGAAATTATACTTACTTTGCCAATGAGGACGTTCTTTTAGCAAAAATAACACCTTGTTTTGAGAATGGGAAATTGGGGATTGCTCGTAATTTGAAAAATGGTATTGGTTTTGGCTCAAGCGAGTATATCGTTTTCCGAACAAATAAAGATTTAGCACCCGAGTTTTTATATTACTACTTATCTCGTAATGAATTTAGACAAGAAGGAGCAAAGAGAATGATGGGTGCGGTGGGACATAAAAGAGTCTCAAAAGAATTTATTGAGAACTCTGTAATTCCATTCCCGGATATCTCTAAGCAAAGACACATTATCACCAAACTCGACGTTCTTTCTACTGAAATAAAAAAGCTCGAAACCATATACCGCCATAAACTATCCGACCTTGAAGAACTAAAGAAATCTGTCTTAAGGCAAGCGTTCAATGGCGAGTTATAACATCCCCTACCGTTATTGTACGAGGTATTATATTTGTACGCATCCATTGGATGAATATATACAAAGTAGTATACTTTGTATGCATTGTGAGTAGGATGGATACAAAACAAATATGAACGAAGTTGAAACAAAGAAGTTGGAATTTGCAATGAGTGCAAAACTCTCACATGTTCAAATAATGGGATGGCGTGATATAACTAGCAATGCGGGAGAACTATAATATGCGCGAATCAGAAATAAAAACAATCGTTAGTCAAGGGGAAGGGTTGCGCGAGGATATATTTAAAATAATTGTTCCATTGACCCCGCTTACCATGCAAGCTACCATGCAAGCTACCGTGCAAGCTACCGTGCAAGCTACCGTGCAAGCTACCGCGCAAGTTACCCCGCAAGTCACCCCGCAAGCTACCCCGCAAGCTGAGAATGATAAAATCAGCAAGATTCGGGCATTTTGTATTGAACCTAAGACTAGGGAAGAGATACAACAGTTTTTGGGACTAAAAGATCGTGAACATTTTCGTCTGGAAATATTAAAACCATTGATCAAAAATAAAATGCTTTTACTAACAATTCCGGATAAACCAAATAGTCCGAAACAAAAGTATTACTCAAAAATTATTAAGGAAAAATCATGAACGAAGCTGAAACCAGGGCAGAATATCTTGACCCGAACCTAAAATCCAGCGGCTGGGGTGTTGTTGAAGGCACCAAAGTTTTGCGGGAATTTAAAATCGCACCGGGGAAGATCCAACCCGGCGTAGGACGTGTCAACCCATTATCCGCAGACTATGTGTTGGTATATAAAGGACGTAAACTCGCTATTATTGAAGCCAAAAGTGATGAAGAAACAGTCGGGGAAGGCGTTGCGCAAGCCAAAAACTATGCTGAGAAGATGCATATCGAAACAACCTATGCCAGTAACGGGAAAGAAATTTACCAAATTTGTATGGTTACCGGTAAGGAAGGATTAGTTCCCGCATTTCCCACACCGGACGAGCTCTGGAACAAAACATTTGGTACACAAACCCAATGGCAGAACAACTTTGACCAAGTACCGTTCGAAGATATTGGCGGTACTAAAGATGTACGGTATTACCAGGAAATTGCAGTGAACAATGCAATGGCCGCGATTGCAGAAGAGAAGCAGCGGATACTGCTCACCCTGGCAACCGGTACGGGGAAAACATTCATAGCGTTTCAAATAGTATGGAAGCTGTTCTATACTCGTTGGAACCTCAAACGTGATGGTAGCCGGCGGTCGCGTATCCTCTTCCTCACTGATAGAAACTTCCTGGCTGACCAGGCATTCAACGCGTTCTCCGCATTCCCGGAAGACGCGTTGGCGCGTATTAAACCCGATGAAATCCGTAAGAAAGGCCGTGTTCCAACCAACGGCAGTATTTTCTTCACTATTTTCCAAACCTTTATGAGCGGTACGGATAAAGATGGAAATCCTGCGCCGTACTTTGGCGATTACCCGGCGGACTATTTCGATTTTATTATCATAGACGAATGCCATCGCGGCGGCGCGAATGACGAAGGCAACTGGCGCGGGATACTCGAATACTTTTCACCGGCGGTACAACTCGGCCTCACCGCAACGCCTAAACGCAGGGACAACGTAGACACCTACCGCTACTTTGGCGAACCGGTATATATTTACTCGCTTAAGGAAGGGATTAATGACGGTTTTCTCACGCCGTTCAAGGTAAAACGTATAAAAACAACGATTGATGATTATGTTTACACCTCAGATGACAAGATTATTGAAGGCGAAGTGGAAGTAGGGAAGATTTATACTGAACCGGATTTTAACAAAATAATTGAGATAAAAGAACGTGAAGCTAAACGGGTACAAATATTTCTTTCAGAAATTGACCAAAACGAAAAATCTATCGTATTCTGTGCCACCCAGGACCACGCGTTAGCTGTCCGCGATTTAGTAAACCAGCAAAAGAAAAGCAAAGAACCGAACTACTGTCAACGTGTCACTGCCAATGACGGCGCGCTTGGTGACCAGTACCTGCGGCAGTTCCAGGATAACGAAAAGACTATACCGACAATCCTTACTACGTCACAAAAACTTTCTACCGGCGTTGATGCCAGGAATATACGTAACATCATTCTCATGCGTCCGGTTAACTCAATGATAGAGTTCAAACAGATCATCGGGCGCGGTACACGGTTGTTTGACGGGAAAGATTTCTTCACTATTTACGACTTTGTAGATGCATACCATCATTTCAACGATCCTGAATGGGACGGCGAGCCGATAGTGGACGTATGTTCAAGATGCGGACAAATGCCGTGTGTATGCGAAAAAAAACCGCCAGTGCCATGTCCAGTTTGCGGGAAACGTTCGTGCGAATGCGAGAAACCGCCGACAGAACCGTGTCCAGTATGCGGGCAACAGCCGTGCCAGTGTCCTAAAAAGGTTAAGATCAAGCTTCGTGACGGGAAAGAACGTGAAATACAACATATGATTGCTACCTCTTTCTGGAGCGCAGACGGTAAGCCAATCTCTGCGGAAGAGTTCCTGCAAGGGTTGTTTGGTACACTACCGGACTTCTTCAAGAGCGAAGACGAGTTACGGAAGATATGGTCCAACCCGGTTACACGGAAGACGTTGCTGAAAAAACTTTATGATGCCGGGTACAGTATTGACGTTCTTACCAGCCTGCAGAAATTGATAAACGCGGAGAAAAGCGACTTGTTTGACGTACTTGAGTACATTTCATTTGCTATAGAGCCAATAACGCGTGAGACGCGGGTAGCGCAGGCGCAGGTTAAGATTTTCAGCGGGTTGGATAACAAACAAAAAGAGTTCCTGGAGTTCGTACTTTCTAAATACATCGAATCCGGGGTGGAAGAACTTGACCAAGAAAAACTACCTGGCCTTCTGACACTGAAATACCAAGCAATCCGCGATGCGGAAGAAACACTCGGCGGGGTAGACAATATCCTCACCACGTTTATTGAGTTCCAAAAGTATTTGTATGAGTGATACTATCCTAGAATATTAAATGTGATATAATACTTTTTATCAAGAAAACGGGTATGTGCGTACCTCCTACCGTAAGCTTGAAAATATTTATTAATAATTTATGCGTAATTTTGCAGTGTTCGTTTGTCTAATATATATGAGGAGTCATTGTAGAATGTTTATCTCATTACGTTTAAATGCTAACAATATTAACTGGCTATAGAGTGAGAAATATTTGAACGTTTACAAAGATTTATTATCTTATTATTTAGGAAGTAGAAGTAGATAATTCGAGCGAAAATTTGATTTTTAAGGTTCAAATAGAGGATTCCAAACAAAAACTGGGGTATTTAGTAAATGGTTAAAAAATTATTTCCCGAATTTATTGTCTTACTAAATCCAGGAATAAAACAATATTTATAATAATTATTACCTTCCTTTCCGTTCTAATAAATGTTTCCTTACTAGAAGCCGTTGTCATTAGTAATTTTCAGGTAAATCCTGACATTGTTAACCAGACGTTAAGACAACCAATTTTAATTTCTTATACTATAATAGATGTTACGGGAACGGTTAGTGTGGATGTTGAAATATATAATGGTACTATACCAATAAGAATCTTTAATTCAACATCATCAGCAATAGGTTCTGTAAATTATGTAACCTGGGATGGATTTACCAGTAGTAATACTTCTGCAAATCCGGGAAGTTATACAATAAAAATTACCGCTGTTTATAATGGTTCTGATATTGTCTCAACACAAACAAATTATATTTTAAATGACTATCCGGATATGGTAAGCAAAGTTTGGACTCGTCAAATCGGGTCAAATAATACGGATAGTTGTTATAGTATCGCGATAGATACTTCCACGAATATTTATCTTACCGGAGATGCTAAGAGCGGGATTGATGGTAATACACCCCTTGGTTCAAATGATATGGTTTTGATTAAATATGATACTAATGGGAACAAACAGTGGGTTAAACAATTCGGAACAAGTGTATCGGATAGAGGGCATTCAGTTACAATAGATTTATCAGGAAATATATATATAGCTGGATTTTATAATATTAACGGTAGTTTAAGGAAATATGATTCTGACGGAAATGAACTCTGGACCAGACAAATTGGCACGGGTACTGCTACAAATGTTTACAGTGTTGCTACCGACGTTTCGGGAAATGTTTATGTAACCGGAGAAACTACTATTGGATTGGATAATAATATAAATGTTGGTAATTATGATATATTTTTAATTAAATTTGACTCAAACGGAAATAAACAATGGACCAAACAAATGGGAACGTCTCTAGAAGATCGAGGGCGTAGTGTGACAACAGATTCATCAGATAATATTTTTGTCACTGGTTGGACATTGGGCGGACTTGACGGAAATAACTATTATGGATCTAGAGACATTTTTTTAGTTAAGTATAATACTAATGGAGTAAAACAGTGGACTAGACAAATAGGAACGGCTACAGACGAGGATGGTCGTGATATGGTGACAGACTCTGCCGGAAATATTTATGTCACCGGTCTAACTTGGGGTGGGCTTGATGGAAATATTAATTGTAGTGGTGATATGTGTTTAGTTAAATATGATACTAATGGCAATAAACAATGGACTAGATTGTACGGTTCTACAAACACAGATATAGGCCAAAGAATTGAAATAGATTCTTTAAACAATATTTATGTGGCAGGACATACAACAGGTGGATTAGATGGGAATACCAATGCAGATGCAGGCAGTTACGATGTATTTTTAATTAAATTAGATCCTAACGGAAATAGACAATGGACTAAACAATTTGGGACAAGTGCTGATGACTATGGTTATGGCTTGGCAATAGATAATGCCCGAAATATTTATATTGGTGGTTATACAGGTGGGCAACTTGATGGTAATATCAGTGCTGGGCTTCAAGATATATTCTTAATCAAATTCTCGAGTTTTGGAGTAGAACCACAAATTGATACAGTAAATCCATCGTTGGGGACGGTCGGGACACAGGTAACGATTACCGGGACGAATTTTGGTACTGCCCAAGGTTCGTCGTCAGTAATATTTAATAATAGTATTACCGCTGGAATATTATCATGGAGTAATACACAGATTGTTTGTACCGTTCCATCAAGTGTGACAACGGGTAATGTAACAATAACGACTTCCAGCGGAACGAGTAATGGTGCTTTATTTACTGTTGCCGAGATGATTATGGGAAAAGTCATGAAGATGGATGGAGTGAGTGTAATTGTTGGGGCCAAAATAGAAGTGGTCAATGGTCAGGGAATAGCAGTTAGTAGCGTAACTACAAATACGACAGGAAATTATTCAATTATAGTATTGCCGGGAACATATGATATTCGGGTATCTACACCAGGGTATCCGACAGTACGACGGAATGGGTTACTAGTTAATGTTGGGCAGAAGACTAATTATGATATCCAATTAGAGACTTTTACAGTTGCAACCGGACCCGTTGTTACCCCGACGACTATATCCGGGACAGATGTAACACCTGTACCGACAGGTGAGTGGCAAAATTATACCAATCCGAATGATATAAACTGTTTAGTACGGGAGGGAAACTATTTATGGTATGCAACTCGCGGTGGTGTAGTGAAGTGGAATATTAATGATAATACTTACCAGTTATATACTCCGGCAAACAGCGGGTTAGCGAATGATTATGTTAACTCAATTACGATAGATAGTGCGGGAACGAAATGGTTTGGAACATCTACTGGTGTAAGTAAGTTTGACGGTACTGCCTGGACGACATATACTACAGCGAATAGTGGGTTAGGTAATAATTACGTAAACTCAATTGCGATAGATAGTGCGGGAACGAAATGGTTTGGTACTTCTAGTGGCGTGAGTAAGTTTGACGGTACTACCTGGACGACATATACGACAGCAAACAGCGGGTTAGCACGAAATTACGTAAACTCAATTGTAATAGACAGTACAGGTACGAAATGGTTTGGTACTACTTCTGGTGTAAGTAAGTTTGACGGTACTACATGGACAACTTATACGACGGCAAACGGATTAGCGTATAATAACGTCTACTCAATTGTAATAGACAGTACAGGTACGAAATGGTTTGGTACTTATGGTGGTGTGAGTAAGTTTGACGGTACTACATGGACAACATATACGACGGCGAATGGATTAGCAAGTAACTATATCAATTCGATTACGATAGATAATGTAGGAACAAAGTGGTTTGGTACTGAGTCTGGCGTGAGTAAGTTTGACGGTACTACATGGACAACATATACGACGGCAAACGGATTAGCAAATATCGATATCCGATCTATTGCGATAGATAATGCAGAAACAAAGTGGTTTAGTACTTCTGATGGTGTGAGTAAGTTTGACGGTACTACCTGGACGACATATACGACAGCAAATAGGTTAGTGTATAATAACGTCTACTCAATTGCAATAGATACTATGAGTGCTAAATGGTTTGGTACTACTTCTGGTGTAAGTAAGTTTGACGGTACTGCCTGGACGACATATACTACAGCAAACAGCGGGTTAACAGATAATTACGTACACTCAATTGCGATAGATAGTGCGGGAACGAAATGGTTTGGTACTTATGGTGGCGTGAGTAAGTTTGACGGTACTACCTGGACGTCATATACGAAAGCAAACAGCGGGTTAGCAGATAATTACGTAAACTCAATTGTAATAGACAGTACAGGTACGAAATGGTTTGGTACTTATGGTGGTGTGAGTAAGTTTGACGGTACTACATGGACAACATATACGACGGCAAACGGATTAGTAAATAATGGTATCTTTTCGATTGCGATAGATAGTATGGGTACAAAATGGGTTAGTGCTTATAATAGTGGCGTGAGTAAGTTTGACGATACTACTTGGACGTCATATACGAAAGCAAACAGCGGGTTAGCAGATAATTACGTAAACTCAATTGTAATAGACAGTACAGGTACGAAATGGTTTGGTACTTCTGGTGGTGTGAGTAAGTTTGACGGTACTACTTGGACGACATATACGACAGCGAATAGTGGGTTAGGTAATAATTACGTAAACTCAATTGCGATAGACATTACCGGGAATAAATGGTTTGGAACTGGTGCTGGAGTATCAAAATTCACTGGTGGTGGTACTGGCGACATAACACCACCCACAAATTTCGTTGGTACCGTTTTTTCGACTACAACTATACGATGGACATGGCAGGATAATTCTTCAACAGAAGATGGGTACAGAATATATACTGCAACGAACGGGCTAGTGGTTGAGCTTTCTATAAACACAACAGCCTGGACGCAGAATGGATTATCGCCAAACACTTCGTCTTATGTATATTCCATCTGTTCATTCAACAGTAGCGGTGAAAGTCCCAAGGTTAATTTATCAACTTGTCCTGTTTATAGTTTTGCCAACCCGCCGGTTGATATGTTTAGAACCTCTGTAAGTTCCACGACTGTAAAACTTCAATGGAATTCGAACACTAACCCGTCTTGGACAGAATATTATTGTTCAGGTTCGTCAATAGCATCAGTTGGTTTATACAACTTAAACAGCGGGTGGGTAAACACAACAAATTATCTGTTCACTTCGTTAATCCATAACACAACGTATTATTTCAAAGTAAAAGCACGAAATCTAAATGGAGTAGAAACAGAATATTCGAGTGTTAATTCGGTGATGACAGCCATTGTCTCCACTTCACCGTATATAAATGTATATGTACCAAGCCCAACTGGAAATCTGATGGCAGCAGGTACTGGTGTAAGCGGGCAGATATGCCTCACATGGACCGTACCCTTAGTAGATCAGAGCCATAGTGCTGCGGAGAGTTATATATTATACCGTTCTACAATCAACAGTTCAGGTTATAATATAGTTGCAACAACCGCAGGGACTGTTTACATTGATACGGAACTTACAAATAACGTGACATATTATTACAAAACAATCGCAATAAATTCTGCCGGCGAGTCAGCGTTCTCAAATACTGTTTCTACGTATCCATATGTATCTCAAATCGTTCTACCAGTACCTACAAACGTGTTAGTTACCAACCCTGCAACAGGTGGTAAACTGAATATTACATGGACCGGTGTCACAGTTGCGAATCTAGCTGGATATAAAATATATCGCCGTACAAGCGGAACTGGTTATGCGTTGGTTACAACTATAGCTACAAATATTAGTACTTATCAAGATACCGGGTTGACTAATGGTATTAGGTATTACTACGTAATAACCGCATACGATATTACTGGTAACGAAAGCGGATATTCAACAGAAAAGTCAGAAGTCCCGACTGGAATAGTAGTCTCTCTATCACCTCCTGCGAATGTGACAGTAACAGATTTGCATACTGATGCACGGTTGAGAATACAATGGGACAGTGTTACAAATGCAACTATATACCACGTTTGGCGGACCGATAGCATTAACGGTACGTATCAAAAAGTAATATCAACTGGAGTGACAATCTCGCCGTTTATTGATAGTGGGTTGTTGGCAAAAGTGACGTATTATTACAAACTCCAGGCAGCAGATGATAGTGGCAACGTCAGCGGGTACTCAAGTATCACCAGCGCGTGTCCTACTAGCGTGGACGTTACACCACCAACTGTCGTGGTTGGAATTTCTATTACGAATCCACAGAAGGGCAACAAACTTATCTTAAGTTGGAACACCGCAGTTGAAGACACCGATCTTGCAGGATATCGCGTGTATCGTTCAACCACGAGCGGTGGAACGTACCAGTTTATCGGGAGTACGACGCCGGCAGGAAGCGCAGTAGGTAGTGGGAAAATTGTCACGAAAAGTTACCAGTGTACCGGGTTGATCAATAATGTTACGTACTATTTTGTAGTAACCTCGTACGACATGTCGGGAAACGAAAGCATGCAATCTGTGCAAGTATCTGGATATCCCACGTCGTTAACGGACAACGTTCCGCCGGTGAAACCGGTAGGATTAACAGTAACCTCCGATTCTTCTGGTAAGCAGGTAGAACTTACCTGGAATGCAAATAAGGAAAATGATTTGAAAGAATACCGTATCCTCCATGCGGAGGGTGCAGCCACAACTGAATTTACAGAACTCGCAGTCTTGCCTAAAGGCGGATGTACTTATACGGATATCGGGTTAAAAAACGGGGTAGAATATCGTTACTACGTCTGCGCTGTGGACACTAACGGCAATCAAAGCGTACCATCGGATACACAATCAGTTACTCCAATGGATACTCAACCACCGGTCATAGATACTGTAGAAACCAACTCTAAAACTATAACCCAGCTTGGTAAAATAACGGTAAGTTTTTATGTTGGAGAAACGTTGAAGCAGGATCCGGTAGTGAAGGTATGTGGACACCTGGCAGTATTGACCGACAAAATTGTAATGGGCGATGTTGTGTATTACAAGTACGCATATACGTTACGCGAAGCTGACCTCACTACAGGGCAGGTAGTAGCGATGATAATAGATACAGTAGACGAAGCCGGGTTGAAAAGTTCGCGAACATTGAATATTGTAGTTGACGTTAAGCAAACTGAGAATATGATGCGCGTGATGGGTAACCGGTTGGACTTACAGAAAACGGGAAGTAAAGCTGTTATCCACTATTATTTATTAGAATCCGCGGCATACCTAAGGTTGAAAGTGTACAACATCGCAGGTGAGCTTGTGAGGACGATAGACGGGGGTCAGAAGAATGGGTGGGGCGCAATTGAATGGGACGGCAAAAATGACAACGGCGAGACGGTATCTTCAGGAGTATATTTTACATACTTGGAATCTGATATATTTAAACAAACACAAAAGATAATAGTAATAAAATGACGACTTATAATAAACTTAAACAAAGGATGTTGTTGTTCATCCTTTTGCCATTACTAACTTATCCAATCCATCATGTTTACGGAGAAGGAAATGTTACGGGAAAAGTTACAAATGGTAACGGACACCGTGTGATGAACACAAAAGTCTGTGATGTTAATGGTAACTATACTTTCACAAATAGTTCTGGTGTATACACTTTTACAAACATTCCAAATGGTTTGTGTAGATTAACATGTTATGCTCCGGAAAACTCTGGTATGCTTAGCACCCAAGAAGAGATTGGAATTATACAATCAGGAAAGACAACAACAATAGATTTTTATATGTATTGTGTTGGTAGTATTAACGGAAAAGTAACTGATGACAATGGAAACATAGTAAGTAATAAAGCAATAAATGCGACGGGCTATGGCAGCGGTTATACTTATACCTCGCTTTTAGGTACATACACGCTCCGGGACTTGTCGCTTGGAACTTATACAATAGAGAGTCCGCGGGACAATTATTTAAATCTTTTAAGTACATCTATATATAACATCAAAATAAGTTCATCATACCCTGTCACAATTGATTTGAAGTTGACAATCGGCGGTATTCTAGAAGGTCATGTAACTGATCCTTACGGCAACATTGTGGAGAATGCACGTGTTTTAGCGCCAGATGTTTCAAACCAAACGTATACCACATCAATAGGTAGTTATACATTAAGTGCATTACCTAGCGGTAAGCACAGATTATTATGCAGTCCACCGAATGGCACAAATTTGGTAGCAGTAGAAAAGTATGATGTTTCAGTTACTGCTCAACAGACTACAGAAACAGATTTTGTGTTACCAATAGAAGGTATAATATCCGGCCAAGTAACAGATATTTCTGGTAATCTTTTATCGAACGTCATGGTTTATGTAACAGGAATAGTAGAAAAAAGTGTATATTCAACTGCTGCAGGAACATATACCATCCGCGGTTTGAGAACGGGTAGTTATAAAATATCGTATGTCCCGCTAAGCGGTACAACTTTGGTAAAACTTGAGCTTTATAACGTATTGGTAACCACGCAGCAAACAACTACAGTTAATGCTGTTATACCTGAAGGAGGAGTACTGCAAGGAAGGATTACAGATTTTTCTGGTAACCCTGTAGCCAGCGCAGGAATGAGTTTGTTAGGAGTAGCAAGTAAATACACGACTACAACTTCGACAGGTGGGTATACATTTAGAGGGTTAGCAAGCGGGATATATTCGTTGACCTGTACATCTCCACAGAATAGTAATCTGGTCAATTTAACTGAATACAATATTAGTGTCACGACCCAACAAACAACAACTTTGAATTTATTAATACCCAAATATGGTACTGTTGAAGGAGTTGTGACCGATTACGACGGTAATCCAGTGTATAATGCCAAAGTCAGCCTTTCCGGGCCAACATCAAAATCTGTTTATTCCCTATCGTCGGGAAGTTATTCAATAATAGGGCTGAAGTATGGATCTTATACCCTATCATGCGCTCCACCTGCAAATAGCGAGTTGAAAAACTGGTCTATATACAACATCATGGTTGCTACGCAGCAAACAACAGCAATAAATGTTACTTTACCTAAAGCACCTGTCTTAATTGGTACAGTAACAGACACTTTAGGAAATCCTATTCCCAACGTATTAATCACGGTTTCGGACTCTTCGTCAAAAAAAGGGTTTACTTCCGCTCTGGGGACTTATACTATCAGTGGATTGAATTCGGGAAGTTATACAATAGCAGCTTGGCCTTCATCCGGTAGTTTTTTTGTGCGTAAGTACTTGTACGGAGTCGTGATTGGTACCCAACAAGTTGTAGTCCAGGATTTTGTATTAGCAACTGGCGGCATTGTTTGTGGAAAAGTAACTGATATCGACGGAAATCCGGTGGCCATGGCAACTGTAAGTATTAATTCTGAATCAACGTACACTTCAAGCATCGGAACATATACTATCTCAGGAATTTCGACCGGCACTTTCAACTTGAGCTGTTCCCCGCAGATGAACTCTGGATTATTTAGTAAGGTAATTAGTAACGTTACAGTACGGTCCGCTACATCGACGGTTGTTGATATGCTGCTTGACCCTCAATGCACAATGGTAGTGACGGCTAAGGATTCCAATGATAACACTGTCTCAGACGCAAATGTAGAAATATCCGGTCCACTTAGTGCGTCAATGAGAACTAATTCCGTGGGCAATGCAACTATTAACTACTTACCAAAGGGAACATATTATATCTCTTGTACTCCGCCCACAGGCAGTGCTTTGTTATCCAAAACAACGTACTACACAGTTAACAATAAAACTTCTACTGTTACAATCTATATGAACACAGGCGCTACGCTTAGCGGTATAGTCACTGATAAATATGGGAACAGGATTAGCGGCGTGTCTATCTCAGTTGGTAATGGTAGTTTTGGCTACAGTGTTATGACCACATCTTCCGGGGCATATACAATCACTGGGTTGCAAAAAGGGAATTACCATATAACTAGTGAAATCCTTAATAATTCTCAATACTTAAACATGCCGGTAGTTTATATTACGATATTAGAATTACAGAATTATACTCAAAACATCATTCTAAATACCGGAGGTGTTCTGCAGGGAAGAGTACTCGATTCTTCCCGTAATCCAGTAATCAATGCTAGTGTTGACCTAATAAGTTCAGGTTATTCGAAAAACGTTTACTCTTCTTCAGTTGGCAGTTTCACTTTTACTGGTCTTGGTGAATCATCATTTTATTACCTCAGAGTTGATCCACCGGTTGATAGTAATTTCGTGGGAGAAACAATATCTCAAATCGTTGTTCCTTTTGGTCAAACAATCACTCAGGATGTGATTTTGGGAAACGGAATTGTGATTCAAGGTCGGGTTACAGATATTGACGGGAATCTATTGAGTGATGCTAAAATTTATGTCAACGATTCCCAAAGGAATGTTAAAACAGGATACACAAGCAATACCGGAACGTATACCGTTAATGGTATCGAAAATGGGAAATACAACATTTTATGTTCCCCATTAGATATATATGCGAATTTATCTGTAGCAGTATATGACATTACAATTTCAAGCCAGAGTACAAGAAATATAAACTTTGTGTTACTCCCTGGCTGTACAGTTGTTGGGCAGGTACTTAACGAATGGGGAGCAGTCATCTCTTCTGCTAATGTATCTATCAGTGGTCCTGTCAGCAGGTATTTAGAAACTCGTCAGGATGGAAAGTTCTGTTTCACATCAATACCACAAGGAAATTATGTTTATACCTGCACCCCACGGAAAAGTATGAATTATGTAAGCCAACAGAACAGTTTTGTTGTTGACACTGACTCGGGAGTGAAAGTTGTTAATATCGTTTTATCCACCGGTGCCGTTGTTACAGGAAAAGTGGTTACTGAGGACGGTAAGGTTATTAGTAATGGTAGTGTGATAATTAGTGACGGGATTAACAGCTATTCTTGTGTCGTAACATCTACTGGGACGTATTCTTTATATGGAATAAAGTGTGGAACATATACACTCTCAGGTTCAGCCATCGATAATTCCAACTATTATTCTAGAGTGTATAACAATTTCTATGTAAATACCGGTGAAACACTGGTTAAGAACATTGTGATCATTATAGGGCATAAAGTGTATGGACGTATACTCAGTACGGATGGGACAGGAATAAGCGGTTGCCAGGTATCAGTAGTGGGAGAAAAGTCGGTAGGTTCGGTTATTTTCGGTTTGTATGAAATTTCAGGTTTAAGACAGGGTGTATATAAATTTATCGTGGAACCGCCTAAGAGCTATAATTCTTTATCACAGACTAAAACCGGGGTAAGTGTTGGAGATCAAGATGTGAATCTTGATATCGTCCTCTCACCCGGTGGTATTGTTGATGGTAAGGTTGTAGATTTATTTGGTAATCCTATACCCAATGCTGTCATATCAATTATTGGAAATACCTTCAGCAGGTGGGAGTATACATCAAACATCGGTACTTTTACAATCCGTGGTATACCCGATGGGATGTATTCAATACGCTGTACACCTCCATCAGATAGAGATTTGTCAATACAAGTGTTTGATGGTGTGAATATTGCGGTAGGGAAATCCGCGATAGTAGATTTTGTACTGAAATCTAAAGGAATAGTTACTGGCCGTGTTACGGATATTAACAATAATCCAGTAGAGCATGCTTATATCGAAATGCGATCCACATACAGTGCAGGAGAAAGCTCATATTATTACGCATATACAGGGAATCTTGGATATTTTTATTTCAATGGTGTGAATGAAAATATGTATAAACTTACTTGTACACCGTCGAGTTCATATAACCTTGTAGGTCTGATAAAAGATGGTATAAGTGTTACGGCTAGAACAACTACAGTTGTTGAGTTGCATTTGGATTCTGGCGGGATTTTACAGGGAAAAGTTGTTGACGAAACCGGAAGGTATTTGACTGAAGCTATTGTTCAGATTAGTGAGAGTAGTGGTAGTACAACAACTTCTACATTTTTAGGACGAGAAACTTACACTATACTCGGACTTACAGAAGGAATATACTCCGTCACTTGTGCTCCATATTGGTATATAGATCAGGACTTAGTATCTCAAACAGTTTCGCAGGTGATTATAAGAAAAGGGCAAACAACTACATTGGATTTTGTCTTGCCTACGGGAGGAATTCTTACTGGTAAAGTGATGGATGAACAAGGTAGATATCTAAGTACCCCCCGAGTGTTTATAGGCGGATATGGTACTAAGTATGAATGTTTGACAGAGAGCGGTGGTGCATATCGTATCAAAGGAGTACCGGGAGGAAAGTATTCTCTGGTATGTGAAGATATTACTGGCGGGTACGGAGTGGAAGTTGTTTCAAGTGTTACTGTAACTCTTGGAAAAACAACAAACGTAGATTTTATTATGAAGCATGGAAATGTTGTTCAAGGTCAAGTGGTTGATGAGACAGGAACGCCGGTATCCAATGTAACAGTACGGATTGATAATATTTTTAGAGAAACAAAGACTAATTCGTATGGAGCATATATAATCAAAGGTGTTCCCTCTGGTGTGTATACTATATTATTCACGACTTCCACCTATATCAATAAGTTATTTGCACCATTTACACGAAATGTTGTTGTTTCGACAAATACACAGGTGATATACGTGTCAATATCCCAACAAACTCCTGCTATTACGGGAACGGTATATTGTTCAGATAACACTACATTATTATCGGGATCTGTATTGTGTTTAGGGAAAACCGGGGTAAGATTGGATACGTATGACAATCTATCTGATTTATTAAATTATCGTCAAGTCTCCGTTAACTCTAAATACGGGTTTAGTTCTGTGAAGCAAGGTATGTATGACTTGTACTCTATTCAAGGATCTACAATAATATCTGTTGTTCAAAATGTTGAAGCAAAAGACGGGGAAATTACTGTACAAAATATTAGTGATATATCAGGTACCGGCGGCATTTCATGTAAAGTTAACAATTCAGGTAACTCTGTAAACGATATCACTGTCTGGGCAACAAACGAGAAAACAAACGCGCTAGCAGGATTTTGTACTGTTCCATCAGTAGACAGTAAATACGTGTTACCCGGGCTGAATGCCGGGGCATATACTGTTTATACATACATAAAAAATGTTGGGCTACAAAAGGTTATGGCAGTGGAAGTGGTTGATGGTAAGAACACAGAACTTGAGTGTATATACAACGTCAATTATATTCCGTTGGGTAATGAAAAAGTTATTACTGGAGATAACTGTGTGATAGAAATATCGTCCGGTACATTTAATGGGGATACTCAGTTTTTCGTTAATGCAAATGTGGTTGATGCCAGATTAGCAGCGGCAGACCAAGTGATGCCGGCAGGCCAATTGTTACCTGAATTGGTATCTTCCGTATGGGAACTAAAAGCTGTTAATGCAAACGGAATTACAATGAAACCTCAGAAAATGGTTAAGCTAAAATTACATTATCCTAGTATTGTTCCTGCTAATTATGAGAGTAAGATCGGAATTTATCATTATAATACTGGGGAACAACGGTGGAATTTGATTGAAAGCCCGCAGGCAGTGAATACAATCGATAATTACGTTACAACAGAAATCGGTTCATTTTCATACTTTAGGTTAGCGATATGCAATTCCGCGCGGGATAACCTGAATGTCATAGTCTATCCCAATCCTTGGTATAAAAACACAGCTGACAAACTAGTATTCAAAGGGTTAACTCAGGTTGCGGAAATCAGAATATATAATGTAGCGGGTGAACAAGTGTGGACTTATAAAAAAAATGATATGACAGACACCTTAACTTGGAACGGAAAAAACGATGTTGAAAACGTTATTGCCAGCGGAATCTATATTTATGTTATTACCAATGATAAAGGGGAAAAGAAAACCGGTAAACTTGCCGTTGTAAAGTAAAAATATTTTTAAATTGTTTATTATATATACGGTCGAAATCATGAAATTATGGGAGGCATAGAATGTTTAGAAAAGTACTAGTTATGATTATTTGCGTTTCCTTGTTATTGCCTTATGCAACTTGTGCTATTGCGGAAGACGAATGTATTTCTGCAAAGTTAAATGCTCAAACGGATGTTTCAACCTATCATCATCCGCTAATCTGGGGTGGATTAGGAATCGGGACAGGTTTCTTGTTTGGTTTGATTGGCACTGGTGTTCTATGGCTGATAACTCCAAGTAGTTCTCCAGATGAAACAAGAATACTGAATATAACAAATGAAGGTAAAACACCTAATTACATTCAATGCTATACAGCAAATTATAAACAAGAAACTAAGAAACAAAATCAAACGTATTCTTTAGTAGGTGGTTTAATTGGTTCATTATGTGCTGGCCTTTATGTTGCTAATTTAAAAAAATAGATTAGGAGATAATAAGGAAAATGGTTAATAAGTGGCCTGTTTTTTGCGAAGGCATTCTAGTATTGTGTGTATTATTGATAGCCACACCGGTTTGGCCGTTTACTGGCGTACTCGTTAATGGTAATGCAATAAATCTTGTCTCTGACAATACTGATAATACCATAACATATGCCAGGTCTATCGGCGGGCCTGGTGCCGAATATTTTGTAAGAATGCTGCCTACTAACGAAGGTGTTGTAATGGCAGGTACAACAATCAAAAGTGTAAGTGATACAACTGATTTGCTATTGTCAAAGATATCACCCGACGGTATAATCACTTCTGCTATGTTATACGGTGGAACTCATAAAGATGTTATGAACAACATTATTAAAACATCAGACGGAGGATTCCTGTTATTAGGAGAAACTCAGAGTTTATTCTTTACACTATTGAAATTTATGAATCCATCTACCCCAATTGGACGCCCTATTGTAATTAAGGTCAAACCGGATTTGTCTTTGGAATGGGCACAGTTATTTCCTGAAAGCTATAACTATTTCTTTCAGGATGCTGTAGAACTTGAAAACGAATACTTTATTACTGGGTACGACCCTAAAGTTCGAGGAATAATAGTAAGTATGGACAAATCAGGAAAGCTTAAGGCGGGAAAAGTAATAAGTGAAGGGTATGTTTTATACTCATCAAAAAGTGACAATAACTCTTTTATGACAGTAGGTGTGACAAAAATTGACAGCTCAAATGCACTTACTGTTATTAAAGTTAGCAATAATGGGGAAGATAGGACAATAAAATGTTTTGCCTCAAAGGACATCAGGTACAATCCAACGCGTGTTTTGTCAACTCAAGACAAAGGTTGTATTGTTAACGGGTCAATAACAGAAATTGATGACAAAAAAAATGAAATAACCAAAGCGTTTGTAGCAAAATTTAATAGTAATGTTGAGATTGAGTGGATCCGCAGTTACGCTACATCAAAGAAAACGACTGCATTGTCGGTAATCGAATACGCAAGTGGTTATATTATTGATGGATACGCTACTGGTTTCCGTGGAGACATTCCAACCGGGCTACATATACTAGTTGATAATAAAGGTAATGGGGTAAAATACAAAATATATGGGTCTACTACAAATACAGTTACTATCGACAAGAGTTATTTAGATAGTTCCAATAATTTAACATCTGTTGGTTTAGTTGCTAAAGAAGCAGCACCAGCCGATTTTCTTTTACTCAAAAACAATATTGCCAACATGATTGTTTTTGATAAATCATTAATAACTGTAAATGAAATTCAAACCATAGAAACTAAAGTTCCGATAAATAGTATTGAAGCAATTACGAAAATATCAGCGGTCAGTATCACAAATGATATTTCAGTAAAAAAAGTTAGTTTTAAGAATGAATAATGAATGGACACGAATATTGAATGAAAGTGAAAACACGATTATTAACACTATCTTGTTTTGTTATTGTAATGTTAACCTATACTGCTCCCATATAAGATTATAGCAGAAATTGGTAGAATAAAGCCTCTGGAAAATGGAGGCAAAAAAGTATGGGGTATCGTAAATGGGACAGCGAAACGAAGTTTCTCATAGTGTTAGAAGGG
>Ga0265292_1001181_pt1 | contig 24919 bp, 20 predicted proteins | sample Munlanlewell296A_FD_189080 | JGI IMG/M metagenome (GOLD analysis project Ga0265292, IMG submission 189080) | Leachate microbial communities from a municipal landfill in Southern Ontario, Canada - Leachate well 296A | ecosystem: Engineered > Solid waste > Landfill > Unclassified | place: Canada... | reverse complement strand
CGCCCGTCACGAGTATCTAGTGTAGTGCGTCCGAATTCGCTGTACACATCGAGGGCGCGGGTGCGCTCGAAGCGCGAGGCGCGAGGAGGGCGCATACCTGTAGGTATGCAACCGACGAGCAACGCCGCGATTCGGGATGCGGACGCGACCGAATGTAGGGGAACGTCGGACGCACTACACTACGGGGTCGGGGCGGGGGACCCGGGGATCGACGCGAGGGGCCGGATTGATACCCGGCTCGCGGCTCGCGCGTGGGCAACCGGAAGGAACCGGAAGGAAGATCGGCGTGCGCAGCCGATTGTGGGGGTCGGCGCAAGGTCGCGCCGGGAGGTGAGCAGATGGATTTCGTGCCGCACACCACATCGGAACGCGACCACATGCTGGGCGCGGTCGGCTTGCGGGATCCGCAGGAGCTATTCGATTCGATCCCGCGATCTCTGCGCGCGAGCGGGCTGGGCGCCATCCCCCCGGGACGTTCAGAGGACGAGGTGCTCTCGGCAATTGGGGAGTTGGCCGGGCACAACCGCACCTGTGACGATCTGGTCTGTTTCCTCGGGGCGGGCTGCTACGACCACTACGTTCCCTCTGTGGTTTGGGCGTTGGCCGGCCGCGCCGAGTTCGCCACCTCCTACACCCCCTACCAGCCCGAGCTTTCCCAGGGTGTCCTGCAGGCCACTTTCGAGTACCAGTCCCTCATGTGCGAGATCACCGGCCTGGAGGCATCCAACGCCAGCATGTACGACGGTGCCTCGGCGGCTGCCGAGGCAGTGACCATGGCAGTGGAGGCGACGGGGCGAATGGGTGTCGCGGTCGCCTGCAACGTCTCGCCGCGGATGGGAGCGGTGCTCAGGACCTACGGCAGGGCGCGCGGGTGGCGATTCGTCGATGTGCCGACGCCGGACGGAGTGATGACCACCCAGCACGCACAGGACTGCCTGGGGGAGTCGGTGGCTGCTCTGGTGGTCTCCCAGCCGAGCTTCTACGGCACGATCGAGGATCCGGGGCCGCTGGCCGAGGCGGCCCATCGGGCCGGCGCCTGGCTGGTGGCCAGCTTCGACCCCATCGCGGCCGGAGTGCTGGAACCTCCCGGCAGACTGGGGGCGGACGTCGTGGTGGGGGAGGGACAGGCGCTCGGAAGCCACATGAGCTTCGGCGGCCCGGCATTCGGTTTCCTGGCATGCCGGATGGAGGCCGTTCGCCGGATGCCGGGCAGAGTCGTGGGCGAGACGCTGGACGTCAACGGGCGCCGGGCCTTCGTGCTGACCCTTCAGGCGCGCGAGCAGCACATACGCCGCGAGAAGGCCGGGTCCAACATCTGCAGCAACCAGGCCCTGAACGCGATCGCCGGAGCCATCTACCTGACCTGGCTTGGACCACGGGGGCTGGAGGAGATGGCCCGCATGTGCGTGCTCAAGGCCAAGTACGCGGCCGATCGGCTGACCGAAGTCAAAGGGGTGCGGCTGGCACACCCGAGAGCGGGGCACTTCAAGGAGTTCCTCCTGCGGTTGCCGGCCGACACAACGAAGGTGACGGAAGGCCTGGCACACAGGGGTTTCCTTGGTGGGCTGCCCGTGGGGGAGGACGGACTCCTGGTGGCGGTGACCGAACGGCGCACCAGGGGACAGATAGACGCTTTCGCCCATGCTTTGGGCGAGGTCCTGGGGGAGGTGAGCTGAGATGGCTGCGGAGCCGTTGATCTTCGAGCGCAGTGTCCCCGGGCGGCGGGCCTTCAGCTTGCCGGCGCTGGACGTTCCGGATGCCCCTCTGGGAGAGCTCGTGCCGGAGGGCGCTCGCCGAGTGGGGCCGATCGGCCTTCCGGAGGTCAGCGAGAGGGACCTAGTACAACACTTCACGCGCCTCTCCCAGCGCAACTTCGCGGTGGACCTCGGTTTCTACCCGCTTGGATCGTGCACCATGAAGTACAACCCCAAGGTTGCCGATGTGGCTGCGGCCACTGCGGGCCTGCGGCGTATCCACCCCCTTCAACCTGTCGAGCAGGTTCAGGGTGCCCTCGAGCTCCTGTGGAGGATGGAACGGGTTCTATGCGACTTGACCGGGATGAGCGCGGTCAGCTTTCAGCCGGCTGCGGGGGCCCACGGTGAGTTGGCCGGGCTGCTGATGATCCGGGCTTACCACGCCTCGCGAGGTGAGGACTCCCGGCGCACGGTGCTGATACCGGACTCCGCCCATGGCACGAACCCCGCGTCGGTGAGGGGGGCGGGCTTCCACGCAACCACGGTGCGTTCGAACGACCGGGGACTCGTCGACCTGGGGTCTCTGCGCGGGGCGCTGGGAGACGATGTCGCGGGGTTGATGCTGACCAACCCGAACACCCTGGGGCTCTTCGAGGCCGAGGTGGCCGAGATCGCTCGCTTGGTCCACGAGGCCGGGGGGCTCCTCTACTACGACGGGGCCAACTTCAACGCCATCCTGGGCAAGGTCCGACCGTTCGACATGGGCTTCGACGTCGTTCATCTCAACCTGCACAAGACATTTGGGACCCCTCACGGCGGCGGGGGACCCGGGGCGGGACCGGTTGCGGTGTCCGAGCGGCTGGCCGCGTTCCTGCCCAGCCCCGTGGTGATCAACGAAGGCGGGCGCTTTCGATGGGACGTGGATCGCCCCCTTTCCATCGGTCCGATGCACGGTTTTCATGGCAACTTCGGGGTAGTCGTACGTGCGTTCGCCTATGTGCTGGCGTTGGGGGCTGAAGGGCTCGAGCGCGTGGCCGAGAACGCGGTCCTCAATGCGAACTACCTATTGACCCGGTTGCGAGAGGCCTACGACGTGCCGTTCGACGGTCGGTGCATGCACGAGTTCGTGCTATCCGCGCGCAACTTCAAGCAGGATGGCATTCGAGCCATGGACGTCGCTAAGGCTCTGATCGACCGGGGCTTCCATCCGCCGACCGTGTACTTCCCACTGGTCGTGGAAGAGGCGCTGATGATCGAGCCAACCGAGACGGAGGCGCTGGACACGCTCGATGCATTCGCGGACGCCATGCTGGAGATCGCCGATTTGGCGCGCCGAGACCCGGAGGCGCTGAGGCGGGCTCCGACGACGACTGTCGTGGGGCGCGTGGACGAGACCAGGGCGGCGCGGCAGTTCAGGGGCCGCTGGACGCCCGAGGCCGTCTGAGGGGAGCCGGGGGGGGCGGCAGAAGGACCCAAGGTCTGGGCGAATTCCCATAGGTTAACGTAACGTCTCTTATGGGGCTTTCGTGAGAGGGCCCGAGAGAGATGGAGACAGGCTAGGCGGCTCTCCTCCCAAGACGCTTCAGCGCCGTCAACGCCGTGAGTGTCAGCAGAACGCCGAGCGCGGTCACGCCGGGTGCGCCCGTGGCCGGGAGACCCCGGGTGCTGCCCACCTGGTCAGCGCGGCCCGGGACCTGGACGACCTGCTGGAACGTCGGGCGGTTGACCCAGTGAATGGCCGGCACGCCGACCACGCCGATCGCCGTGTGCCGGATGTCGTCATCGGCGATCACGCGCTTCCAGGAGTCCACGCTTGAGGACCCGAACTCGGTTTCCAGCAGCTTGGCGGTGTCGGACAACGACTTCCAGAGGGCGCTGCGGCAGGCGTCGATGTCGCCACGCCCGCAGTACTTGCGGGACAGGGGACTGCTGACCTTGTCTCGGAGGATCTGGCGAAGGTCCTTCTGCACGTGGGCGTAGAAGCTGTCTTGGAAAGCCGAGCCCAGGTGGTGCTGAGGGGCGTCATGAAGCCCGATGCCGATCACGCGGCGAGCGTCGGCTGAAGCTTCCTTGAAGACGGCGTCCGACAGGGGTTCCCACCAGGCATCCATGATGGCGATGGCCTGCGCGTGCTCGTACTGCCCGTCGCGGTTGTGGTCGCGGCGGTGACCCAAGTCATCCGATGCCCAGGCGACGAGACGGTCGTAGAGATCCTGGGTACGTGGGTCCAGGCCCGGCGGCGCTTTGGAGCCCATCACTCTGGCGGCGAGAGGAACGATCTCCTGTGCCCGCAAATCGGTGGTTCCTCCGAGAGCCATGACGTCGACAACCTGTGCGCGCGAGACCTTCCCTCGCGCCAGGACGTCCTTGAGCCGACGCTCGAGCAGGCTGCTCCGGTGGATGGGGCCCCAGCCGAACTGGCCGTCGCTGGAGAGGAACTTGGGGGCCTGCTTGTTGTTCCAGGACACGAGGTAGCCGCGGTCCGGGTTCAACTCATGGGGGAGTTCGTCCTTGCCTATGAAGCCACGCCAGTCCCACTCCCCCGTTCCCCACGCCGGGAGATAGGGGTCGAGTCCTTTGGCGCGCTTGGGGCACGCGCATGAGGCCTGGTAGCCGATGTCCTTGTCGTTGATGAAGAACCAGTTGAAGGTGTAGTCGACGCCGTCCCCCATCGCCTCGCGGAATGAATCGTAGCCCCGGGCCATGAAGTCCGGGTTGTTGATCTGGTTGAATCCCCGGGCCGAGCCCAGTTCGTTCTGATATGTGGTCCGCGCGACGGCGACCGCGATGGGGGTGCCGTCCTTCAGCTTGCCGCGAGCCGTGAGGGGCCCGTACTCGGGGGCGCGCTCGAAGTACTTGTTGACCACGAACTGCTCCGCGCCCTCGGACTCGGAGGGCAGACCGCCCGCGCTCGGCTTGGCGATGCGGACCTCATGCATTACCTCGAGGGCCTTGCACTGGCCCTTGTACAGGTACCCCATTGACTCCGTTGAGGCCTGCCCGCCTCCGGGCTCGCAGAGCTTGAGTATGAACTGGTCAACGTTGTCGGCGCCGGCCGAGGTGGCCGAGAACGCGTAGTCGCGACCGCGACCCAATTCGACGTAGAGGTCCGTGAGGGTGAAAGCTACCCCCCGCGCGTCGATCCCGGGTCCGTGCACGTCCTTCTCCACCAGAAGCTGTGGAGCGAAGTAGCCGGTCTGCGGGCCGATGACCGCAAGGGGCCGGCCCGTTTCGGTACGATCACCACGTATCAGCAACGCGTTGCTCATGGCCATGTTGAAGGCTATGGGCACGGATCCCCATGGGAACGTGATCACGCCGGAACGAGAGGCGCTGGCATCCGTGCCTCCCGCGACCGGAAGCGGCGGAGAGGGGAGACCAGGTCGACCACCGCTCCGACCACCTGCTCGGGGCCGGGCTGTGGCGCCGCAATGGCCTGCAGTGCGGAGCAGTCCAGGTCCGGGACTGCGGCCGGGTTGACGGGACCGAGGTCCAACTCATATGGGAACGCTCCCCCCGCTGTGGCAGGCGCCTCCGGGTCGTCGGCGAACTTGAAGTCGTCGAAGACCCTGCGGGCCTCGGCGGCACTTCCGAGCGCCCCCTGCGCGGCAAGCTTCTGGAGGGCGCAGTAGTTCTGGACCTCGCGGCCTCCGCCCTTGCCGAAGATACCCCCGACCAGGGAAGCCGCGGCGATGATGTCCTCGGGAATGAACTGGGAGGGCGCCACCTGCAGGGCGATGTACTCGGCCGGCAGCTTGGACGGGTCGGTCAGGGCCTCGGAGATGAATGCGTTCACGCCGGCCACGTAGGCCGTCCCATCGGCGACGACCTCCCGTCCGACCGGACCCCGAGCCTCGATCGCCTTCACCTGGTTCGTGAGATCCGCTTCCGTGTAGGGGGCGGCAGCCATCTGGTCACGGTCGAAGGCTACGTTGCCGGGCGCGGGGCCGAGGAACGCGGCCAGTTCCGCCCGCCCCACGTGCCGGAAGACGTCCATCATGAAGAGCCGGTCCTCCGCTCCGGTGTAGCCCTGCGCGAACATGGTGCCCTCGCGAGTGGCGCCGAAGATGTGAGGAACCCCGAAGCTCTTGTCGCGGATGACCGTGACATCGGTGCGGCCGCCGGGTGCGTAGACGCGGTCGATGTCATCGGGCTTCACGCCGAAGGATGCGTCCTTGAAGTACTTGAGAAGCTTCGCCTCCGTCATTCCCGGCGTGGCGTCGGAGTAGACGATGTCCTGGTACATGTTGAGCTGGTCTTTGAAGTGGGGCGGGAACTCGCCGGCCTCCGCCTGAAGGGTCTCGGGCCCGCTGAGAGTGCCCTCCTGTCCCGGGGGAACGATGTTGAGGAAGCCTCCCGGGTCTCCGAAGTCGCGATAGTGCCCCGATTGGGCCTGGCCGCTCGCCGGGATCGCGCCCGTCACGAGGAGGCCGATCACCGCAGTGAGAGAGAGTATTGCGCGACGACGCATGGGAATCCCCCCTTCCTGGCCGGACTCCCCCGCTGACGAGCCCGTCCGCTACCCCGACTGGTTGGCGGGTCCGAGGCGCCTGCCCCCACAGGCGGGCCCGATTGTGAGCTATTGTGAGCTTCGAGCGTTCACACTGCGAGCATGAGGCGGCGTGGGTTGTACTCGGCCCTCACATATCGCCCAGCGCAGCACGGCACCGAGTGCCTCGAAGACGATTTGTTTGGACATCTTGCTGGAGCCGGCCGCGCGCTCGACGAAGATGATGGGGACCTCCGCGATCGAGAACCCTGCGCGTGCCGCGCGATATGACATTTCGATCTGGAACCCGTAGCCGGAGGAACGCACCCGATCGAGGTCGAGCGCCTCCAGCACTTCGCGCCGGTAGGCGCGATAGCCGGCGGTGGCGTCATGCACGCCGAGACCCAGGACCAGCCTGGTGTAGAGGTTGCCACCCCGGGACAGCGCGCGCCGAAGCAGGTTCCAGTTGGCCGTGCCGCCGCCGGGCACGTAGCGGGATCCGATGGAGACGTCGCACTGCTCCAGCGCCTGGAGCAGTGCCGGCAGCCGTTCAGGGTCGTGGGAGAGGTCGGCGTCCATCTCCACGAAGGTGTCGTAGCGGCGAGCGAGACCCCAGTGGAAGCCGGCGACATAGGCTCTTCCGAGCCCTTCTTTGGCCGCGCGGCGCATGACGTGCACGTGCGGATCGCCGGCAGCGATAGTCTCGGCCAACTCCCCCGTTCCGTCCGGGGATCCGTCGTCCACGACGAGTACCTCACACGAGTCCACCACGTGGCGCACGGCGGCGACGACTCGCTCGATGGTCGCGCATTCGTTGTAGGTCGGGATGATGACCAGAGGACTTCTCACCGGTCGGCACTCCCCTGCTCCAGGGACGGTGGCGTCACGTTATCTCACGGCGACCGCGCCTGCGCAGGCAAGGCGCCACAATGAGGAGCCAGAGCCAAAGTGCTGCGGCCCCAGCGGCGTAGGAGGCGTCCAAGATCTGCCCCCCTCGGGTATAGACGGTCTCTCCGTGGATGACGGGAATTCGGGCGCGAAGGGTCGTGGTCTCGAAGAGCGGGGTGTGGCCGGTGACCCGCCCGTCCGGGCCGATCATGGCGGAGATTCCGGACAGGGCCGCGTGTACCAGCGCTCGCCCGTTCTCCGCGGCGCGAAGCTGACTGGCGGCCAGGTGCTGGCGCGAAAGGGCAGATCGACCGAAAGAGGCGTTGTTGGTCGTTACCACGAGAAACTGCGCGCCGTCGGAGGCAAAGGATCTCACCAGAGGCCCGAAGGCCGACTCGAAACAGATCACCGACGCGAACCTCACGCCGTCGACGGCGAATTGCGTCCTCGAATGGCCGGGAGCGCCGTCGTAGGGTACGGCATCCAGTTGGGTGAACAGCCGAGTGAAGAGATGCCGCCACGGGACGTACTCGGCGAACGGGACGAGGTGCATCTTGACGTACCTGCCCAGGACCTCGCCTTCTGGGGACCAGAAGATGTTGGAGTTGAAGAACCTGTCCTCGGGCGCATCGAGGATGGTTCCGATCAGGAAGGGGCGCCCGAAGGCTCGCACGGTCGTGCTCACCGACTCTCGGATGTCGGCCGCCTGCGCTCCGGGGGCGAAGGGGTCCCGGTCGACGGCGTTCTCCGGCCATATGACCAGATCCGGAGGCGTGCCGGCAGAGGCGGCCAGACGCGCGGTCTCGTCCAGGTGGTTTGCGATGACCCTCACGAGGGTGAGGCTCCTGGGCCCGGGGCGGACTTCGGGGACACTGCCCTGGATCACGGCGATGTCCAGGTATGAGTTCGCCGCGGGCGGGCCGGGAACGACCCTCGCGACGGCGAAGACCAGGGCGACCACGGCCATACCCGCCACAACCCTTGCGCAAGGCAGGCTAACCCGATGACGCCGGCCACGTGCGGCCGCAGCGCCGAGCGCTTCGGCGATGCCGGCGTTGACCGCGGCCACCGCCCCGGCCAGGCCAAACCCCCCAAGCAGGGGCGCGAGTTTCAGAACTGACGGCACGGCGTGAACCGCCAGGCCGAGCCCTCCCCAGGTGAAGCCGCCCAGAGGGACCGCGCCGCGCACGACTTCGATGCCTGCCCAAAGCAGCGGGAGTCCGGCAAGACGAGACGCGGGCGATCGCAGGCGAGAAGCCCCAACCGCGAAGAGGGAGACGAACACCGCCTGCGACAGCATCAGGGCCGCGTAGGCGGCCTCGGAGAAGGGGCGGAGCCATGTCAGCAGGAGGGCGAAGAAGACGGTTCCCGTCACCGCCCCGAGACTCCCCGCGCGCCGGGCGCGCGTCTCGGGGCGCAACGCCAGGAGTAGCGGGACGAGGGCCACCAAGACCAGGGGCCCGAGGTCGGGCCCGGGGAACGCCAGAGCCAGCAGCACGCCCGACAGTGCGGCGGCTACCCAGGGCAAGACGCGAAAGGAAAGGCTCTGCCTGCTTGAGTCAGAGGGACCCGAACGAGACGGGCGGAAACGATGACATGCGCTCCAGGCCCTAGGCACAATCCCGGCAATACTGGCGCCTGCGATCACCGAGCTGGCTTTGGTGCTTCACCAGGAAGCACCTTTTGCAGGTGAACTCGTTGGGCTGCTGCGGCACCACGCGGGTCGCCAGGCTCTCCACGTGCTCGTCACGGCCGTAGGCCAGCAGGCTTTCCTCATCCTCTTCCTCGCCGGTTGCGCGCCGGTCGTTCGCGCGCTTGGCGAGTAACTCCTCGAGGGAGGTTTCAAATGGGGCTTCTTCTTCCTCGTCGGGCACCCGATCCTCCATGGGCGAACGTTCTCTCAGCGCTCAGGTCGCTATGTCGGGCAAGGTTATACCACGCCTCGGCCGGAGTTTGGCGGCGGTTTCGGGGTGAAATCCGGCCCCATTTCGGCCCGGATCTGCCCCGCGAGGGGCCGGTGGTCACGGGACTACTTGCGCCGGCGGGTTCGCTTGACCACGCAGGTGCCCGACGCGCGGCACACTGGGAGGGGAGAATCCAACGCGTCGGCGGCAGACGGGCCGACCTCCGGCCTGGTCTCCACGATCTTGCGGGCCTCGAATGCCATGCTGCGCGAGGTGTTTCCCGTGCCCACGATCCAGCCTTCGGCCTCGACGAAGTCCCCGGCCATCACCGGGCGAAGGAACTCCACGGCGTCGTAGCCGGCGAAAAGGCCCTCGTCGCCGTCAGACATGACGCACAGAAGGGTGGCGACGTCCCCGAACAGGGCCAGTAATCGGGCGCCATCCACCAGGTTTCCCCCGTAGTGGGCATCGGCCTGGGACATCCGCATCCGCAGACAGACGCTGGGGCGAGCCGGATCACGAACGGGCAGGGTCAGTCTGCTCACTTGCGGCCCTCCAGTTTCCTGGGGCCCCCATGCCGCTGGGCGATTGCCCAGACGAGGTAGGAGGCAACCTCCTGAGGTGTGGTGCCCCGACCGAATACGCGGTCGATACCGAACCGCGAAGCCAGATCGGCGGTGAGTCTCGGTCCTCCGGCGATCAGCAACGGACGTTGGGGTCCGGGGGGGCCGAAGGCTCGAGCGACGGCGGAGAGATTCTCCACGTGGGCATCTCCCTGGGTCACCACCTGTGAGACGAGAACGGCGTCGGCGCGCTCCCGGATCGCCGCCCGGCAGAGTGCGTCGGGGGTCACTTGGGCGCCGAGGTTGACCACGCGCATCCCACGGTAGTACTCGAGCCCCTTGTTGCCGGCGAAACCCTTGACGTTGAGGATCGCATCGATTCCCACCGTGTGGGCGTCGCTGCCCGTGCAGGCCCCCACGATCGTCAGCCGCCGGCGCAGCAGTGAGCGGACTCGGCGGTTGATATCTTCGGGGTCGAGCAGGGGGAACTCCCTCTCGGCAACGTGGACCTTGCGAAGGTCCACCGTGTGCCGGGATCGGCCGTAGATGACGAAGAAGGTGAAGCTGGGGCCGATCGCCTTCTGGTGGGCTACGGAAGTCGCGCGAACACCCATGGCCTCCGCCAGCCTGAGGGCGGCAGCCTCGGCCAGGGGGCCCGACGCAACCGGCAGGGTGAAGGACATCTGCACCATCCCGTCGCCCGTACGATCACCGTAGGGGCGCACGATCTGAGCCGGTAGGGGGTCGGGAATCGTCCCCGCCGCCTTGGCCGCGCGGGTGGCGCGCCTGCCGGTGCCGGAGCCGCTCATCGCTCTCCCCCGCCGTTGCCGGCTGCGGGACCGTCCGGCCTCGGCTTTCGCCGCCGGCCGACACCCTCGAGAAGGAGTTCCTCGATTGGGTTGAAGTAGCCGGGGCCCTTCTCGACGACTCCGTCGAGACCCTTGCCACCGTTGGGCGGGCGCGGGGTGTCGGCAAACATGCCGCGCGCTATCGCCTCGAATAGCCCGATCTCGCCGACCTGGCGAAGCATTGCGACGGTCGCGGAGAGGACCTCGGCGGCGCGCTTCTCTATGAGGCCTCCTGGAACCACACGCAACTGCGAGGAGAGGTCCTGCGCCACGGTGCGAACGTAACGGACGTTCTCCAGGGCCAGATCTCGATCATGCAGGAACGGGGTGTGGATTCCCTCGGTCATCATCCCCAGCAGCAGGATGTCCTGGCCGGTCAGGATTCCCGCGAGGTTGAACATGCCGTTGTGCAGGAAGCCCGCGAAGATGTCCCCGCTCATGTGCTTGGTGGGAGGCATGTACTTCAGGGGCGCGTCGGGGAACAGGGCACGGACGAGCATCGCGTGGGCCAGCTCGAAGACGAACTGGTTGGGAGTCTGCGGGTTGATCTCGAAGGCGTGCCCCAGGCCCAGCTGCCAGGGCGCCAGTCCCGCCTCCAGGCCGAAGCGCTCGTTGAGCAACTGAGACGCCACGACGGTGTGGGCGGCCCCCATGGCGTCGGCGGTGGTGAGGTAGTTGTCCTCTCCGGTGTTGATGATGATGCCGGCCCGGGCGTGCAACATCCGTGAGAACCGCTGATCCACGAATGTCCGGTAGGGGTTGATGTCCCTGAAGATGATGCCGTACATGCAGTCGTTGAGCATCATGTCCAGCCGCTCGAAGCTGGCGAGGGCCGCGATCTCAGGCATGCACAGCCCGCTGGCGTAGTTCGTGAGCCGAATGTAGCGGCCCACCTCGCGGGCCGTCTCATCCAGGGCCCGGCGCATGAGGCGGAAGTTGGCCTGAGTGGCATAGGTCCCCGCGAATCCCTCTGTGGTGGGCCCCTCGGGCACGTAGTCCATCAGGCTCTGGCCGGTCGAACGGATCACCGCCACCACGTCCGCCCCGGCGCGTGCCGCCGCCTGCGCCTGGGGAATGTCCTCGTAGATGTTGCCGGTGGCGACGATCAGGTAGATCCAGGGACGCGTGGGCTCCCCCAACTCGCCGATCATGGAGTCGCGTTCGGCGCGGCGGGCGTCGATTATCGCCAGTGCGGTCCGGGCGGCGTCGATCCCCTGCGCTCGCAGAATAGCGTCGGTCCCCGAGTGATCCGGCTCCGCGGGCATTCGCCCACGGCAGATGGCGCGGCATGCGCCGTCGACGTCGGTGTTCAGCGCCCGAGCCATCCTGAGGACGGGCAGCAGGGCGCCACGCTCCAATCCCACGCCGGCACGCAGACGGTCGACGACCTGATTGACGATGGGAATGCCCCGGCGGCCGGCGCCCTGCACGCCCAACAGCCGGAGGACGGCGCGTTCGACCGATACGGTGGTGTGGGCCTCGGTGAATCTCTGCACCGGGGCGGCCGCCGCGCTCGCCAGCCGGCGTGCCTCTCGCGCGAGGCCGCGGTCCAGACTCAATTTTTTCATCCGGAGACCTCCAACACCTCGGCCGGAACGTCGACGGAGGGGGCGCGGTGCGTGACAATCCCCTGCCTGACAGTCAAGAGGGCCTTGGTTCCCGCGACCGGCGGTCGGCCGACGGGGTCTCCGGCGAACGCCGCGAAATCGGCAACCGCGCCCTGCCTCAGGATCGAGGCCCCGGCGGCCGCGCGGCCAAGCGAGCGGCCGCCCTGGCTGGAGGCCACGATGGCCTGGCGGACGCTGAGAGCCTGGGAGGGATCGTGGTGGGCGACGGCTGCGCCGATCCATCCCCAAGGGTCCAGGGGCGTCACCGGAGAGTCCGACCCGAAGCCCAGCGGGATTCCGTGTGCCTGAACCGACCGCAGGGGGTTCATTGCACGAGACCGCTCTGTTCCGAGGCGCGACTCGTAGAGACCGCCCGGGTGGCCCCACGCCGAGTCAGAGCCCGGTTGCATGGAAGCCGCCAGTCCCAGCATCGCCATCCTCTTCAGTCCCGTCTCGTCCACGCACTCGAGGTGCTCGATACGATGGCGCAATCTCACGAACCCGAGCGCGCCCTCAAGCGTCGAAGCGAGGACGGCCTGCTCGAAGCAGTGGAGCGCCTGGTCGAGCGCGGCATCGCCGATCGCGTGCAGACCCAACTGCAGACCCGCTCTGGTCGCCTCGGTGATCAGGGACACCAGGTCGTCGTCGCGCATGTGAAGGTCGCCGGTGCCGGGCCCGTCGGCGTACGCCTCGCGCATCGCCGCGGTCCGTGAGCCGAGGGACCCGTCCACGAAGAGGTCTCCACCTATCTGGCGCAGCCCACGATCCAGCACGAAGCCGAGGTCATTCGTCGCGTAGTAGGCCACGACCCCGACCGGCAGACTGTCGGCCTGAGCGAGTAGCAGGTCCAAGTCCCGCTCGCTCGAAGTGTCGGGGCCCCCCATCTCGTGGACCTCGACCACTCCCCTGGAGGCGGCCAGCTTCGCGGCGCCCTGTTGAGCCGACCGGATCTGCCCGTTGCTCATCGCGGAGAGCGCGACACGCCGCAGGGCCTCATGGGCCCGGCCCACAACGAAACCGGAGGGGTGACCTTCGCGGTCCCGCTCGACCCCGGGGCAGTCGCGGACTTGCGCGAGAGCCAACATGGCTGTGGAGACCAGTGCGCCGTGGATGTCGACTCTCGGAAGGTAGCAGGGGCGTCCATCGCAGATCCGGTCGAGATCGTCCATCGTGGGAGGGTTGGCTTGCGGCCACCTCGAGTCGTCCCAGCCCGAGCCGTAGAGCACTCCATCAGGTTCCAAGCGGTGGAAGGCGGCGAGGGCGTCGAGCATCTCCTCGCGACTGTCACATCGTGTCAGATCGGGGCCCTGGTTCAGCAGGCCCGTCGCGGTGAGATGCACGTGGGCGTCGACGAAGCCGGGCAGTATAGTCGCCCCGCCCAGGTCGACCACGGTGCCGACCGAGGGGGCTTGCGACCGCGAGCCGATCCAGATGACCCGATCCCCGGCGACCGCGACAGAGTCGGGAGGCTGCTCGGCGAGGACGGCAGGATCGAACGTCTCCACTCGGTCGGCGACGTAAAGGACGACTCCCCCGGGCGGGCTCACGCGCGCCGCTCCAGGTGTGAGCGCAGCGACGGGGCCTCTCTCAGCATCCGCAGCGTCAGCTCGGCGTGGCCGGGGACGTAGCCGTTGCCGACCAGCATCGTCACGTCCTTTCCCACTCCCTCCGCCCCGAGGGCGGCCGCCGTGAAAGATGTGGTCATCGAGAAAAAGATGATGGACCCTCCGTCGCGGGTGGCGAGAATGGCGGAGCCTTCGGCGCCGGGCACGTTCACGCAGACCACCGTCAGGTCGGCTCCGAGCGCTCCGACGGCCGGGGCAACGCGATCCAGGAAGGAGATCGGGTCGGTGGCGTCGGCGACCACCACCCGGTCGGGCGACAGGGCCGCGACCGAGTGCGCCTCGTCGTCGTTCAAGACCGCGGCGATCACCCTGCCCGCGCCGGCAGCGCGGGCGGCCACGAGACAGAAAGCCCCCGATTTGCCGGCCGCCCCTACCACCAGCACCGTTTGACCCGGGTGGGTGTGCCTGGAGACAAGGGCCGGCGCTCCGCAGACATCCAGGGCCGCCAGGCACAGCGCATCCGGCAAATCGGAGGGCAACAGGGCATAGGGGCTTCGAGCGAACAAGATCGCGTGTGCGCGGACGGGAACCTGCTCCGAGGATCCGTCCCAGGCGGAGATGTCCTGGATGAGAAGGGGCGTGAGAGTCAGCGACACCAAAGTGGCAACGCGTTGGCCCGGCGTCAGGCCGGCGGGAAATGCGGGCCCAACCTCATCGACGCGCCCGATGAGCATTCCACCGGAGCCGGTGACGGGGTTGTGCATCTTGCCGCGCTCGGCGACGATCCCCGCGACGGCCGCTCGCATGGCGTGGGGGTCACCCCCCGAGGCGTCCCGCAACTGCCGGTAGCTGGCCGCATCCAGGTTCAGCCGCTCGACGCTGAGGCGAGTCTCGCAGTCCCAGATCTCCGCGGAGGAGTCCAGCCGATAGGCGGCCTGGGGAAGCACACCCGCGGGCTCGAGTACGCGGTGGACCCCCAACGGAGAACCGTCGGCGCGCATGGCCTAGCGATCTGCCGCGCCGTCGCCGGCGGGACTCTCGGACGGCGGAGGGGGGCGACGATGGATCTGGCGCCGCCGGCCCTGCCACCCGCCGCGACGGTCGGCGCCGTGCTCCACGTCCAGCCGCGGTGCGCGGCCGTGGAACAGTCCGGCGACTCCACTCGTCTCCTGCCCCTCGCCCGGCTCGAAGTCCACGAACCCCGGCTCGGTGTAGGTGGAGATGACACCCTCGAAGTTGCGCAGCACGACCTTGCCCTCCCCCATCGAGATCAGGTAGTTGGGCATGACCGGTATCTTGCCGCCCCCGCCCGGGCCGTCCACAACGAACGTCGGGATGCCCATGCCGGTGGTGTGACCGCGCAAGTGCTCGATCACCTCGATGCCCCGGGCGACCTTGGTGCGGAAATGGCCGGTTCGGGCGGTGAGATCGGCCTGGTAGAGATAGTACGGCTTCACGCGGGCCTTGAGCAGCCGGTGGCAGAGCTCGCGCTGAACGGCCGAGTCGTCGTTGACCCCTCGCAGGAGCACCGACTGGTTGCCGAGAGGGATGCCCCCATCAGCCAAGCGCCCCAACGCCTCCACGGCCTCGCCGACCAACTCGCGGGGATGATTGAAGTGGACGTTGACGTAGAGGGGCTGGTAGCTGCGCAGCACGTCGACGAGCTCGGCAGTGACGCGGAAGGGATTGAAGCTGGGAATCCGGGAGTGACACCGCAGGATCTCGACATGTTCGATGCGCCGGAGGCGAGCGAGAAGGTAGTCCAGGTCTTCCAAAGGAAGCTGGAAGGGGTCGCCTCCCGAGAGAATGACGTCTCGCACCGCGGGCGTCCTGGCGACGTAGTCGATCGAGGCGTCCCACTCCTCGCGCAGGGGAGTGCGCAGCTCCTGACCGACCAGGCGCCGGCGCGTGCAGAAACGGCAGTAGGACTGGCATTCCTCGGTGACGAGGAACAGCACGCGGTCGGGATAGCGATGGACGAGGTGAGGCACCGGCGAGTCGCGGTCCTCCGCCAGAGGGTCCACGAGGTCCGCCCCCCAGGTCTGCAGCTCGGGCTGTCCGGGAATCACCTGGAGTCGCAGAGGGTCGCGTCGCTCGGACGGGTCCATCAGGCTGAGCCAGTGAGGGGTCACCGCGAACGGGAAGAAGCGGTCGCCGCCGGCCACCCAGGAGGCTTCTTCCGGGGTGAGTTCGATCACCTCGGCAAGGATCTCAGGCGTCGTGACCCTGTGTTCGTCTTGCCAGCGCCAGTCGGTCCACTGCTCGGGCGAGACGTCCTTCCAGAGGGGAATGTCCCTCCAGTCGCGCCGGTAGTCCGTGACCCGCGGCATGTCCGCCTCCTCAGGAACCGAACCGGTCCGCCGCAGGGGTTGCCAGCGGCCGCCGGACTCGTTACGCTACAACTGGCATGATAGTCGGTGATTGTCCGGGCCGCAAGCGCCTTAGCCGGAGAAGGGCCGCCATGAACTGCTCTGTCGACGATTTCGATCGGGCCCTGTTGGCGCGACTGGAGAGCGATGCTCGTGCTCCGCTCGCGGTGCTGGCTCGCCAGGTCGGTCTCAAGTCCTCCACCGCCCACGATCGGCTGCGGCGTCTCGAGCGGCTGGGGGTCGTGAAGGGCTATCAGGCCCGCTTGGACCCGAAAGCCCTCGGGCTCAATGTGACGGCCCTGGTGGAGGTCTCTCCCCTGCACCCGGAATCGCCCGGCGATCTGCCGTCTCGCTTCGCGAGCCTGCCCGGTGTGGAGGCCTGCTGGGGTGTGGCCGGTGAGGCGAGCTACGTGTTGAAGGTGTGGGCGGAGGACACCGCCGAGCTGGAGACATTCCTGGACGGGCTGCGATCAGGCATGCGACTCAACACGCGTACCACCGTGATTCTATCCACGCACTTCGAGGGCCGAGGGCCGGCGGCGACGCTGGGCCGAGGAGGGGCCGGGAGGTGAGGGCACCGGCAGGTTTTGCATGGCGTGGTCCCGACGACACCGGGCGGCTGACGTGAGGCTGGAATGCTACACTTCCTTCGGCGCTTCACGGCCCCGTGAGAGCTCTGAACGGGATCGGCGCCGCGATCGAGAGTCACGCGCGGTTGGTTTCGTGCTGTCCGAAGCGGTCCGGCCGGTGCGAGACTCACGGCCAATACTTCTGCCCGGTTCTGGACCCGCACTGCGGGCGCCCGAGCCGGTGCGAAGACGAGAGGAGCAGTTGATGCAGGAGACTCCCACGCTCCCCCTCGCTTCGGGGGAAGACTTCTTCGAAGTCAGACTGGAGTCCATAGGTGGCCTGGGCGCCAACCTGGCCGGTCAGATGCTGGCTGAGGCCGGGATGCTGGGCGCCGGCCTCAACGGTGCGCAGTTCTCCTCCTATGGTTCGGAGAAGAAGGGCACGCCCGTCAAGTCATTCGTGCGCTTCTGCGCACCCCAGACAGAGGTTCGCACCTCCAGTCCCGTGGAACAGCCGCACGTCATCGCCGTGTTCCACGTCGCCCTGCTGCGCGCGGGAGGGGTCCTTGCCGGGCTGCGCCCGGGGGGCATCGCGATCCTGAACTCCCCGCATCCACCCGAGGACTTCGTCGCCGTGTGCGCTCTGCCCAAGGGATGCCGGCTCGCGACCGTGGACGGGACCGGAATCGCCGTTGCCGAGAGATCGCGCGTGAATACCGCGATGCTCGGGGCCGTCACCGCCGCGTGTTCGTTCCTTCCCCCCGACGTCGTGCGGGCCCAGATTTCGAAGACGTTCGGGAAGAAGTACCCGGCGTTGGTGGAGAGCAATGTCAGGACCTTCGACCGTGGGATGTCGGAGATGAAGGTGCTGGTGGTTGAGGATGGGCCCGAGTACACGGAGTACGCCCGCCCCGAACCGCTGCTCGGCTACCTGACGCAGCGCCTCGGCGGGGTCGTGGGCCCGGGGACATCGATCTACAAGGACCTCTCACTCTCGCGCCAGGGGTGGCTGCCCGAACTGATCCGGGACAAGTGCATCGACTGTGCCAAGTGCGAGATGGTCTGCCCGGACTACTGCTTCGTGTGGGAGAGCCGGATCGACGCCAAGGGCCGGCGGCAGCCGGTTCTCGCCGGTATCGACTACCAGTACTGCAAGGGTTGCATGAAGTGCATCGAGGCCTGTCCGACCGAGGCCCTCGTGAAGAAGCTGGAGACGGAGGGTTGGGCCGAGGAGAACCGTGTCGCCCACCACTTCCAACCCGTGCTGCCCGAGACGACCCAGGCGAGCGCGGAAAGGAGTGCCCGATGAGCTTGACCAAGGACTCGGTCGCTGCGACCGGAGCGAGCCGGTTGGAGGAAGTGTCGGACTTTCGTACCGGTAACGACATGGCGGCCATTGCGGCGCGGCATGTCGACTTCCACCTGATGGGCTACTACCCCATCACCCCGTCCACCGAGGTTTGCGAGAACATCGACGAGGACCGCGCCGCCGGGCGCAACCGCATTCGAATGGTCCCGGCCGAAGGGGAGCACTCGGCGGCCGGGATCTGCTACGGGGCGTCCCTGGGCGAGGCGCGGGTCATCAACGCCACGAGCGCCCAGGGCCTGCTGTACATGCTGGAGCAGCTTCCCGTGCAGTCGGGGACGCGTTTCCCGATGGTGCTGGACCTCTCGATGCGCTCGATCTCCGGCCCGCTCGACATCCGTTGCGACCACTCCGACATGTACTTCGCGTTGAACACCGGCTGGATCATCCTGCTGGCTCGCGGCCCTCAGGCCGTCTACGACATGAACATCCTCGCGGTTCGTCTGGGGGAGCACCCGGAGGTGCGGCTTCCCGTCATCGTCGCCTACGACGGATTCGTCACCTCGCATCAGAAGCGCCGGGTGCGTTACTTCGCGGATGCCCAGGCGGTGCGTTCCTTCGTGGGCCCGGTGCGCTCCGGCGCCAACGCTCTCGACCCCCGCCGCCCGATCACCATCGGGGCCTACATGAACGATCCCGACCTGGTCAACAACCACTACCAACTGCACCTTGCGATGGAGAAGGCGCGCGAGATCTACGACGAGGTCGTGGCCGAGTACTCGGCGCTGACGGGACGCTCCTATCCCGCGATGGATCTCTACCGCATGGACGACGCCGAGGTGGGGCTGTTCCTTTTGACCACGGCGGCGGAGACGGCCAAGGACGCCTGTGACAGGCTTCGGCAGCAGGGAGTCAAGGCCGGAGTCATCTCTCCGAACGTGGTGAGGCCCTTCCCCGCCGAGTTGATTCGTCAGGCCTGCAGGAACGTCAAGGTGCTGGTCGTCGGTGAGCGGGCGGATTCCTACGGCAGCGGCGGCGGCAACCTCAGTCACGAGGTCAAGTCCGCTCTCAAGGAGGACGCGGCCAACCGCACGGTCGTGATATCCCGCGTCTTCGGCCTTGGGGGTCGCGAGTTCTTCCTCGATGATGCCGAAGCCTTCTTCCGTCTGGGATTGGACGTGGTGGGCGGGGCCTCGGCCCGAACATTCGACTACTTCGGCCAGACCCCGGGAGATCCTGACGCGAGTGTCGGGCCCGGGCTGCCGGCCATCCCCCTGGAGGCCGTGAGCGGGCGAATCACCACGACACTCGACCCGGACACGGGCTTCGTCCAGGTCAAGACGCCGCCCGTTCGCCAGCTCGCCGAGATTCCCAAGCGCATTGCGCCGGGGCACGGCGCTTGCCCGGGATGCGGGATCTTCGGGGCCGTGGACCAGTTCTTGAAGGGCATCGAGGGCCACGTCGTGCTGCTCAGCCACACCGGCTGCTCCGAGATCGTCACCTCGGGATTCCCCTACAGCTCTCACCGGGTCACATACGTCCACAACCTGTTCCAGAGCGGCGCGGCGACTCTGTCCGGTCTGGTCGAGGTGTTCAAGGAGAAGCAGGCCCGAGGGGAGATCCCCTCCGATGAGGAGATCACCTTCGTCATGCTGAGCGGCGACGGCGGAATGGATATCGGCTTGGGCAGCGCGCTCGGTGCGGCCGTTCGAAACCACGGCATGATCATCCTGGAGTACGACAACCAGGGCTACATGAACACCGGCCATCAACTTTCCTACTCCACGCCCTTCGCTCACCAGACCAACACCTCGCACATCGGGCCGGGCGAACGCGGCAAAGCGTTCCACCACCGAGACACCCCCGGCATCATGGCGGCGACCGGCATCCCATATGTGTTCACGGGAGTTGAGAGCCTGGATGCCGATCTGGTGCGCAAGGCCGCCAAGGCCCAGTGGTACGCCAAGCACGAGGGGATGGCCTACGGCAAGCTCCTGATCGCCTGTCCCCTCAACTGGAAGGCGGAAGACAACCAGGGCCGCGCGATCGTGCAGGCGGCAGTCGACTGCTGCTTCTTCCCTCTCTACGAGGTCGAGAAGGGCGTCACGCGCATCAACTACGACCCGGAGGCCAAGGGCAAGAGGGTGCCGGTCGCCGAGTGGCTGAAGTACATGGGCAAGACCCGCCACCTGCTGAGGCCCGACTACGAGCCGGAATTGCGCGAGATCGAGGCGGAGATCGAGCGACGGTGGGTGCGTCTCAAGGCGCGCAACGAGAGCCCGCTGCTGTAGACCCGTCGTGAGTGCGGTGGGAAGGCCGGCTGCCCTAGGGCCGCCGGCCTTCCGCCATCCGAGCCATCTGGCGCGAGATGACCACGCGTTGGATCTGGTTGGTTCCCTCGAAAATCTGGAAGACCTTGGCCTCGCGCATGTAGCGCTCGACCGGGTACTCACTGACATACCCGTAGCCGCCGAGGATCTGGACCGCGTCGGTGGTGATCCGCATGGCCGCGTCCGTGGCGTGCAGCTTGGCCATCGAAGCGTGCAGCGTCGCGGGCAGCCCGGCGTCACGCCGGCGCGCCGCCTCGTGCCACAGGGCCCGACTGGCTTCGGTCTCGGTGAGCATGTCGGCCAGCATGAAAGAGACGCCCTGAAACTCGGCGATCGCCTTGCCGAACTGCTTGCGCTCCGCCGCGTACGCACGGGCAGCCTCGAAGGCGGCACGCGACAGGCCCGTGGCGCACGCGGCGATGCCCAGCCGGCCGGAGTCGAGGGCGGCGAGGGCGATCGAGAAACCCTGACCCTCGTCACCGACTCGATCCGTCTCCGCAACGAACACGTCCTCGAGGTTCACCACCGAGGTGGGTGAGGCCCGCAATCCCATCTTGTGCTCCGGCTTGCCGAATGACATGCCCGGCGCGTCCTTGGGAACCAGAAACGCCGAGATCCCTCGTGACCCGTCGGGGGAAGTCCGAGCCATGATCGTGTAGAGATCGGCCGCTCCCGCGTGAGTGACCCACGCCTTCGCGCCGTTGAGGCAGTAGCCCCCGGCCGTGCGCTCCGCTCGGGTGGTCAGGGCAGCGGCATCGGAGCCCGACCCGGCCTCGGACAGGCAGTACGCGCCCAGCCACTCTCCGGACGTCAGTCGTGGCAGAATTCGGCTCTTCTGCTCGGTTGTGCCGAACTTGGCCGTCGGAAAGCAGGACAGGGTGTGGACGGAAATGGTGAGGCCGAGAACCGTGTAGGCCCTTGCGAGGATCTCGAGGACCTCGAGGTAGGTCTCGAAGCAAAGCCCGGCTCCCCCGCACTCCTCCGGGTAAGGCATCCCCGCCAGGCCCATCCCGGCCACCTCATCGAAGAGGTCACGCGGGAAGCGCTCCTGCTGCTCGTCGATCCCAGCTCGGGGGGCCGCCTTCCTCGCGGCGAAATCGGACACGGCTTCCAGCAGGGCGACGCGCGGATCGAAGCTCTCGGCGGACATGGGCTCTCCCTCCTTTGTGGACCGGGGAATTCTACCCCCGGCGCCACTGGGGCAACCCGGCCCGGCCGGTCGGAGCGCACTCCAGCGCCGTGACCTCGAGGAGGGACCCATGTCCCGAGTGACTCGGGCAACCCGGACCGGCGCGGAGGCTAGTTCACACACAGCAGGACATCGTTCCGTAGGAACAGCAGAAGGTTACCAGCAGCACATCGTTCCGTGGGTAGGCGAGATCAGGGTTTGATGCGGAAGGGCATGTCCTTGCGGAAGGGATGGCCGTGAGCCTCGATCACCAGGTGTCGGGTTCGCAGGTAGAGCTTGGCGGTGACGTAGCGGTGGATGAGTTCCTCCGGCATGGTGATTTTGGCGTCGAGAACCTTGAGCAGCCTATCCGAGCGGATAAGCCGGACGAACTCCACTACCCCTCGGTGGGGCAGTTCGGTGGGCGGGGTGAACGAGGAGTCCAGGAGTCTCGGGGCAAAGCCCAGCTTGCGCTCCCACTCCTCGGGGGTGGCTCCCTTCAGAGCCGAGTAGCGGTGGTGGGTGTCATGGAAGATCTCGAAGCTGCTCGCCTGCTCGCGCACGTGGGCAAGGTCACGGAAGCGCTGGGTACGAAAGAAGCGTTTGTCGAACACGTCGTTGAAGTGCTCGATCACCGGGTTGCGCCACGGCTCCGCAAAGGGGATGAAGCGCACTCGGACGCCGACGGCCAGCGCAAGGCGCACGGGCAAGCTGAGGTGGCCGTGGGTTCCCTGGAGGCTCTGGCCATTGTCGAACTTCGCGACCGCCGGGATGCCCAGCCTGCTCCATATCCGCACCAGCCCACAGGCGATCTCCCACTCTGCCTTGGTCTCCAGGATCTCTATGGCGACCCGCCGCCGCCCGACATCGATAGCGTTGAGGGCGTGGAAGGGGATGGCGCCCTCCAGGTGCCGGGGGCCCACCAGGTCGATCTCCTGGCAGGCGCCTGCGCGGACCATGACTACTCCTGCCGGGTAGGGGGTCCCTTTGGGCACGTAGCGCTCGGGTCGCGCCCGGCGCTTGGCCACCTTCGCCCGGGCCAGAATCCGCTCGATCGTCCAGCTCTCCGGGGGATCGAGCCCGAGCTTGCTGATCTCCCAGGCAATCGCTCCTGCCCCCACCTGGGCCCACTGGTTGGCCATCAGATGCTGCCGGATCTCAACCACCAGATGCTCAAGGCCTTCCGGTGTCCGGTTGGCTACCGTCTTGGGAGCACAGGAGAGGCTTTGGGCCCAGTCCTGGTCGGCTGGGTCATAGCGCGCCACCCACTTGCGAACCCAGCGCTCCGTGCGCCCCAGATCCGCTGCCACCTTGCCGACCGGTTCTCCCGAGAGCGCCCTGATCACGGCCTGGCGACGCGCCGCTTCCTCCATGCTTGGCATGAGAGCTTTCCCCTTTCCTCGAAGGTCAGGGGGAAACTCAAGCAGCAAGCTCAGCAGGTCACACGGGAGGCCTTGGGCGGAACGATGTGCTGCTGTGTACGACCCGGCCGGACGGAACGATGTCCTGCTGTGTAGTACGGAACGATGTCCTGCGGGCTGTCAGCTAGTGTGGTGCGTCCGAATGTGGGGGAACTTCGGGCGCGCTACACCAGATCAGGACTTCGGGGAATAGATGGGCAGGACGAAGTAGAACGTCGAGCCCTTGCCGGGCGCGGACTCCACTCCCGCTTTCCCGCCCATCACTCGGAGGTACTCCTTGACCAGGGACAGCCCGAGGCCGGAGCCGCGGATCGCGCTGGCGTAGGAGCGCCCGGAGCGCCAGAAAGGCTCGAACACTCTGGCGGCCTCCTCAGGTGTCAACCCAATGCCCTGGTCGACGACTTCCACTCGCGCGCTCTTGCCGACCACAAGGCTTCGAACGGTGATCGGGCTGCCCGCCGGCGAGAACTTCGCCGCATTTGTGAGGAGGTTGGCCAGCGTGCGGCGCAGGAGCGCCGCGTCGGCGAGCACGGTCACCGCGCCGGTCTCGACATGAAGGGGGCGATCGGCGAGCACGGGAGCCAAGACCTCAACCGCGGCCCTGACGGCGGCGTCCAGATCCAGGGGCGCGAAATCCGTTTTTAGCCGCCCGGCCTCGATCGCGGCGAAATCGGCAAGACGGTCGATCAGGTCTCCCAGGTCGACCGCATGGTGCTTGATCTTGGAGACGAAGTCGCGGCGCGCGTCATCGTCCACCTCGTCCCAATGGGCGAGAAGCGTCTCGGCAAACCCCCTGACGCAGGTGAGCGGGGTCCTGAGCTCGTGAGACACCGAGGCCACCACCTGCCGGCGCAGGTCGAGCATCTCGCTCAACTCGGCAACCATAGCCCGCTCGAGCTCCAAGCGCCGAACGTTTCCCAAGGCCAAACCGGCGAAGGACGCGAAGGTCTTGACGAGCCGTGCCTCCTCAGGCAGGTACAGGCGCGGCTCACGCGTGACCAGTGCCAGCACGCCCAACGGACTTCCCTCGGTGGAGGGCAGGGGCACCAGAAGGCGGCTGGTGGGCTGGATGACCTCCAGGTCTCCATTGTGGGCGGCCAGCAGCTTGGATGCTTCCTCCGGAATCGGGAGCGCCCCTGAGACCGTCTCTCCCGAAACCGCGACTTGCTCGACGCCGTCCTCTCCCACGATGAAGAGCGAACAGCCGTCCGCGCGCAGGAGTCGGCGGGCACCCTCGACCACCTCGGCGCACATGGCATCCCGGTCGGAGGCGGAGGTGACGAGCAGGGCCAGGCGCTGCACCTCGGCCGCCCTTCGGGAGAGGTCATGGTGGCGCCACGCCCGCTCCACGACTTGAGGCAACTCCGCCAGGTAGGTCGCATCCTTGACGATGTAGTCGATGGCGCCCGCGCGCATGGCCCGCACGGCCACATCCTCCGACCCCATGCCCGTGACCATGACCACCGACGGTCCGTTCCGCTCACGAATCAAGCCAAGCGCTTCGAGTCCGCTCATTCCGGGCATCCGATAGTCCAGGAGCACCAGGTCGATGTCCTCCAGAGCATCGAGGGCCTCCTCGGCGCTCCGCGAGGCCGTCACCGAGAAGCCGGAGTCCGCCAGCTTGCGGCGCATGAGTTCACGATGATCGGGGTTGTCGTCGACCAGCAGCACCCTAACCGCTGTGTGCCCCACGACCATGCCCTCCGTTGCCTGCCCGACACAGGCGTTCATCATTGAGGCGGCTCCGGCAGAGAAGCGAGTGTCGTCCAGTATCCCGACAGCTCTTGCAAACCCTCACGCAGTCCGGCCGGAGTCGAGGGCTTGACCACATACGAGTTGGCCCCGAGGTCGTAGCTGGCCTCGACGTCCTCGTCACGATCCGACGCGGTGAGCACGACGATCGGGATGGTTCGCAACTCCGGGTCCTTCTTGATGCTCTCGATGACTTCAAGGCCGCTGACTTTAGGCATCTTCAGGTCGAGGATGATGAGATGTGGACGAGGTCGGGCCTCGAAACGGCCTCGGCGATTGATGTAGTCGAGCGCCTCGGCCCCGTCGCGAACGGCGTCGATTTCGAGGCGCACGCCCTCCATGTCGCGCAGTGCGCGCACGATGAGGAAGAGATGATCCTCGTTGTCCTCCGCCAGCAGGATGCGAACGAGTCTCAACCCGCCACCTCCTTGGGCTTGACGTCGCGC
>Ga0265292_1001180_pt1 | contig 24940 bp, 29 predicted proteins | sample Munlanlewell296A_FD_189080 | JGI IMG/M metagenome (GOLD analysis project Ga0265292, IMG submission 189080) | Leachate microbial communities from a municipal landfill in Southern Ontario, Canada - Leachate well 296A | ecosystem: Engineered > Solid waste > Landfill > Unclassified | place: Canada... | reverse complement strand
ATTATCTGACTTCTTTTGTCGGTTTTTGGCTGGTGGCTACCTTCGCTCTGGTCTTATTTTTTGTGTTGATTGCGGTGGCCGGCTCATTTATTGCCGCCTTTCAAATTTATTCCTGGACCAGCCTGTTTGTTGAGCTGACCGGACGCGGCGCGACCAGTAAAATCGTCCGTTTGGTTAATGGCTGGGGCGATAAATAAAGATTGAAAATTATTGCTGAAAATAGGAAGAAGGCTGATGGCTTTCTTTCTTTATTTAATATATCGAATTTTTACTACCTGGTATGCCTGATAACTTACAATCAATTGAAGATCTGATTGTTTCCGGGACTAGCGAGGGCGGTGACGAAAGTTCGCCCATCGGTAAATTTGCCGCCAAAGAGAAACAGATTCAGAAAAAACAGCTGGAAAAAAACGTGAGTCTTACGGCCGCCAGCCTGGGTGTAGGCTATATCAATCTGACCGGTTTTCCAATCAGTCCGGAGGCCTTGAGTTTGTTGAGTCAGGAAGAGGCAGAAAAATTGAGCGTGGTCTGTTTTTTTTATGATGGTACCAGTTTGCGTTTGGCTACGACCAAACCGGACTCTGAAGAAGTAAAAGAAACTTTAACCAGGCTGGCGGCGGAGAATTTTGCTAAAGGCGCGCTCTATCTGGTTTCTGATGATAGTTTAAAATATGCGATTGAGTTTTACGCCAAATTACCTAAGCCATACGAAACAGTTCGCGGCGTAAAAATTGACGAGGAGGAACTGGCTAAATACAGCGATCAATTTTCCAGCTTTACGGATCTTCAGGCGCAGGTGGAGAAGGCGCAGGTGAGCGAGGTGGTGACGATTATGCTCGGGGCCGCGATAAAAACCAACTCTTCCGATATTCATATTGAAGCCGAAGAAAAAGGCATCAAGGTTCGTTTCCGCGTTGACGGCGTTTTACATGATGTTTTGGATATAGACAAAAATTTATGGCATAAAATCATCTCCCGGATGAAGCTGCTAGCCCAGGCGAAGATAAACGTCGGCAATAAGCCGCAGGACGGGCGCTTTTCCATTTTTTTGAAAAATGACCGGATTGATATCCGCGCTTCTTTTTTGCCGACTGCTTTTGGCGAGAGCGTAGTGATGCGCTTGCTCCATTCCAAGTCAGTCGGTCTTTCCTTTGAGGATCTCGGCATCCGCCAGAGCGCCTTTGAAAAACTGAAGCGCGAGGTAGAGCGGCCGAACGGCATGATTATCACTACCGGGCCGACCGGCTCCGGCAAAACCACCACCCTGTACGCGATTTTGAAGAAACTTAATAATGAAGACACCAAGATTATCACCGTGGAAGATCCGATTGAGTATCAGCTCGCTGGCGTTAATCAATCTCAAGTTGGCGAGAAATACACTTTCGCTCATGGCTTGCGTTCAATCGTGCGGCAAGATCCGGACGTGATTATGGTTGGAGAAATTCGTGATTTGGAGACGGCAGAGATTGCCATTCAGGCCGCCCTGACCGGCCATCTGGTGCTTTCCACTATCCATACCAACGACGCGGCCGGCACGGTGCCGCGCCTTTTATCCATGGGCGCCAAACCGTTCCTGATCGCGCCATCAATTAATGCGATGATCGGTCAGCGCTTGGTGCGTAAAATTTGTGAGAATTGTAAAACCGAAGATCAGCCGGCAGCAGAACATTTGGAACGGGCAAAAAAAATATTAGATGAATTGCCGGCGGAAGAAACTAGGAATCTTAATTTGCACGAGCTGAAATTTTACAAGGGCGCGGGTTGTGATGTCTGCCAGCAAATCGGCTATAAAGGACGGATCGGAATTTACGAAATTATGACTATGAATAAAGAATTGGAGAAACTGATTCTTTCCGGCAACGTCAGTGAATATGATATGAGCGAAAACGCGATTAAAAACGGCATGGTGTTGATGGTGCAGGACGGTGTTTTGAAAGCGGCGGCCAGTATCACCACTTTGGACGAGGTATTCAGGGTGGCGGAGTGAACCTACGAATTACGAATCATTTACAAATTTACGAATGTGATTTTTAATTTCTCTAGCCCTAACCATCTATTAAAAGATTTTAAAAGCTTATTCGTAAATTCGTAATTAAATTCGTAATTTCGTAGATTATTTTTATGATTAACAAAAAACTGTTTAGTGATTTAAAAAAAGACTACACCTTTTTCAACCGTAACCGTCGGGAGATTATCGGTTGGTCTTCAGACGCTTTGCATAAGTCAAAAATTTCTATTTTTTCCATGCATCGCGGGCAGATTGAGGAGGCCGGCAAACTACTCGGCGAAGTAGAAGCAAATTTTGCCAAACTGGAACCGGTTTTTAAAAAAAGTCCGGGCCTGCGCCACGAGGGCAGTTATAAGGCGGCGCTGGAAGAGTACGTTGAAGCTAAGATGCTTCATAAAATAGTGAGCGGTAAGAAGATTGAAGAAATTAAAGAGGTTAAAGTGGATTTTGACAGCTATCTGGGCGGTTTATGCGATACCACCGGCGAGCTGGTGCGGCTCGCCATCAGAGAGGCGACCGATAACAAAGTTAAAGAGGTGGAGAAGATCCGAGATTTGATTACCGAAATAATGGGCGAATTGATTGAATTCAATCTTACTTCATATCTGCGAACCAAGTATGACCAGGCAAAGGGAAATTTGCGCAAGATTGAGCAGATGGTCTACGAACTAAAACTAAGAAGATAATAAAATCAAGGGGACGATGAACAGAAATTATTTTCAAGCGGTAGCCACCATGGTCGGCACCATCATCGGTGTCGGTCTTTTTTCCATTCCTTTTGTCATTGCCAAAGCCGGCATTCTGTCCCTGTTGTTGCTTTTGCCGGCGCTGGCTTTTGTGCAATATCTGTTTCATAAGTTCTATGCCGAGATTGTGATGGCGGTAAACGAAAAACATCGCCTGCCCGGTTATGTGGAACGCTACTTCGGCAAAAAATCCCGCGATCTGGTATTATTGGTCGTCCTGACCGGCGCTTATGGCAGTCTGCTTGCTTATATTATCGTCGGCGGGATTTTTTTGAATCAGCTCCTGATGCCGTATTTCGGCGATCAGCTGTTTTTTTACACCACACTGTTGTTTGTACTGCAGGCGCTGATTGTGCTGTTTGGCCTTAAACTGATTGCTAAAGTGGAGACCCTTCTGACCGTGCTCTTGCTGCTGACCTTGATGATGATTTTCGGCAAGAGCATGAATTATTTTGATATCAATAATTTTACATCGGTCAATTGGCTTTATTTTCTCCTGCCCTACGGGCCGATTTTCTTTGCGGTCGGAGGGGACGCGGCCATACCGGAAGTATGCCGTTTGCTCGCCGGGGAAAAACAGAAGATTAGGCGGGCAATCGCCTGGGGTACGTTTATTCCGGCGATTTTTACCTTTCTTTTTATCGTAGCGGTGGTTGGTGTGACCGGCGCGAATACTACGCCGGATACATTAGTCGGTTTAAGTAAAGTGTTTCCGCAAAAAGTAATCGATCTCGCTGTCGCGCTCGGTCTTTTGGCAATCATCACCTCTTTCATTACAGTGGCTCAGGCGACTAAAGAAATTTTTTTCTGGGATCTGAAAATTGATAAGCGAATTTCCTGGCTGCTCGCGCTCTTGCCGCCATTTTTTTTGTTCCTGGCCGGCCTGCAAAATTTAACCAAGGTGGTCAGTTTTACCGGCTCGGTTACCGGCGGCCTGATCGGCATTATTTTGATTTGGCTGTTTTTCAAGGTAAAAAATAGTTCGCGCGAGGGCGCATTGATTGAGACCAAACTTACCCGCAATATGGCGATTTTTTTGTCGTGCTTGTTTGCCGCCGGCTTTCTTTATTCATTGGTGGAAGTATTTTGATATGAAATTAACGATTTTTTCTGATTTACACGATAATCTGGTAAATTTTAATAAATGCCTTGTCTGGTGCGGCTCTAATGAAATAGAAGGATTGATTTTTGCAGGCGACCTGACTAACGAGGAGACTCTTGATTATTTGGCAAAAAATTTTTCCGGCAATATTTATTTGGTACGCGGCAATATAGACAATTACGATGAAGGCTTATTAAAAAATTATCCGAATATAATTAATCTGACCCGAATTGGCGGAGTTGTTCAGGTTGGCGGCCGCAGCATCGGCCTTTGTCATGAACCAGATTTGATTAACAACTTGCTGCCGCTAAGCCCTGAAATAATTTTTTACGGTCATACGCATAAACCTTGGTCCTCCTTCGCTAAAGCTCCTGCTTCGCCGGCAGGCGGGTCGGAGGATAAAGAAGAAACAAAAAAGGGTGTACGTCTGGTTAATCCGGGAACTTTGGGCGGAATGTTTCAAAAAGCCACTTTCGCGGTCTATGATACAGCGAGTAATGAGCCGGAATTAAAAATTTTGGAAGAATTATGAATAAAATTGATAAAAAAATAAAAATAGTGGCACTACGGGCGGCAAAATCAGCCGGAATTTATTTATTGAAAGAATTCAAAAATTTTAATCGCGAGCAGATTAAATTGAAATCGCAGTTCGAAATTTTGACTAAGGCTGACCTTGGCGCGGAACGGATAATCTTGCGCGAATTGAATAAGAATTTTCCGGATCACGACATTTTGTCCGAGGAAAGCGGCGACGAGGGCATTAAATCGGAATATCTTTGGATTGTTGATCCGCTGGACGGCACCACCAATTTTTCTATCCACAATCCGCTCTGGTCGGTCTCCATCGCCTTGGCACAGCGCGGTGAAATTATTTTTGGTCTAGTACATGCGCCCTTTCTGGCTGAAACCTACTTTGCGGAAAAGGGCGGCGGCGCTTATAAAAATAACCAGAAGATCAGGGTTTCCAACATCAAGGGCGATCGCGCTTTCCATACTTTTTGCCACGGCAGCACCAAAGAAAGCATCAGCTTGGCGTTGAAGTATTATCAAAAACAAAAGTTATCGCAATTTGACTGCCGCCAACTGGGGAGTGCCGCGGTTGAACTTGCTTATGTCGCGTGCGGCCGCAGCGAATCAATTCTTATTCCCGGCGCTCGTTCTTGGGACGTGGCGGCCGGCGCATTGATTACGAAAGAGGCGGGCGGCGTGGTAACCGATTTCAGCGGCCGCGCCTGGAATCTGAACAGCAAGAATCTGCTCGCGACCAACGGGCTGGTACATGAAGATATCCTTAAATTGGTTAAATAATTTTGAAGCGGAGGTATTTTATTGAATTGCCGATAGAGTTTTAATGTGGTATTTTATATAATAGACCTGTTGCTTAATAAGCTTCGTGACGAAATTTTCAGATTTTGAGGAAATTTTTCCAAAAATCTTTGAAGTAATATGGATATATTAGCGAAAAGATTTTTGGAAAAATTTACCGAAATCTGGAAATTGCAGTAGGAGCTTATTAAGCAACAGGTCTAATATATTCCGGCCGATTTAAGGCCTTTTTATCTTTATTTTTATCCTTAGATCAGTATGAAGAAAATAGATCAAAAAATTAATTTTACCTGGAAAATCGGCGGTGAGGCCGGTTTCGGCATCAAGGCGGCCGGACTGGTTTTTGCCAAAGCAATGGTTCGGGCAGGTTATGAAGCGTTTGATTATTCCGAATATCCTTCACTCATCCGCGGCGGGCACAACACTTATCAGATTACCGTAGCCGACGTTAACGCACGCAGCGCCGCGAGTACGGTTGATCTCTTGGTCGCCCTGAACAAAGAAACGATTGATTTACATTCAGCTGAATTATCTCATGGGGCGGGTATAATTTATGATGGCGAGGAGATCAAGCTAGCTGCCGATAAATTTAAGAGCCGGGGAGTTGTCTTAATTTCGGTGCCATTAAAAAAATTCGCGGCCGAAACGGGCGGCGAGATTATGCGCAACACCGTGGCCATCGGCGCCAGCCTGGCGGTCATCGGACTTGAGCCGAAAATTCTGGAGAATATCCTTAAGGAAATTTTTGCTCATAAAGCAGGGGTGATTGAAGCCAACATCAAGGCGATTGAAGTCGGTTATGATTTTGTCAAAAAAAATTATCCCAAATTGGATTTTAAAATTAAAATCAATTCGCGCCAGCACGAACCGCGAATGTTGATTGCCGGCAACGAAGCGATGTGTCTTGGCGCGCTCGCCGCCGGCCTCCATTTTTTCAGCGCCTACCCGATGACCCCCTCAACCTCGATTTTGCATTATCTGGCCGGTAAGGCGGTGAGTGAGGGTTTGGTAGTCAAGCACGCTGAAGACGAAATTTCCGTCATCAATATGGCTTTAGGCGCGTCGCATGTTGGCGCGCGCGCGATGTGCGCTACTTCGGGCGGCGGTTTTGCTTTGATGGGTGAGACAATCGGCTTAGCCGGCGTATCGGAAACGCCGATTGTTATTATTAATGTCCAGCGGCCTGGCCCCGCGACGGGTATGCCTACCTGGACCGAACAGGGGGATCTGCGTTTCGTGCTGCACGCCGCGCAGGGTGAGTTTCCGCGCATCGTGCTCGCGCCAGGCGACGCGAGCGAATGTTTTTACCAGACAGCCGAAGCCTTGAATTTGGCGGAAAAATACCAATTGCCGGTGATCGTTTTGTCTGATAAATATCTGGGCGAGGGCGCCGCAACCGTGCCGTTGTTTGATGAAAAGAAAGTTAGTATTGAGCGCGGCAAACTGCTCACCAACGAAAAAGCGCTCGTAAATTATAAACGTTATAAGGTGATGGCAGACGGCGTTTCACCGCGCGCTTTGCCGGGAACGAAAGGCGGAATCTTCAGCGCCGACAGCTACGAGCATGATGAGTTCGGTTTTTCTTCAGAGACCGCCGAAGACCGCGTTGCCCAGGTGGATAAACGAGCCAAAAAATTAGAACGCGCGGCGATGGAGCTTGGCGGCGCGAATCTCTATGGACCGGCAAAGGCCAAAACAACGCTGGTGGGCTGGGGTTCAACCAAGGGTCCGATTCTGGACGCTCTGGAACTCTTGCCGCCGCGGCTCAAGGGCAAAATAAATTTCCTCCATCTCAATGTCATCTGGCCCTTTCCGGCAAAGCATGTTAAGTCCGCGCTCGCCCCGGTCGGTCTCTTGAGTAATGCTAAAAAAATAATTTTGATTGAAAATAATTCTACTGCCCAGCTCGGTGCGCTCATCCGGCAGGAGACCGGTATGGAGATAAAAGAAAAGATTTTAAAATATGACGGCCGGCCATTCTTTCCGGAAGAGCTGGCGCAGAAAATTAGTAAAATAATTTAAAACACCACCCCGGCCTTCGGCCACCCCTCCTTGGATGAAGGAGGGGATAATCCTCCCCTTAATAGGGGGAGGTGCCCGTAGGGCGGAGGGGTAAACATATGGGAATAGAACAATGGAACACAACACACGCGCCGACCTGGTGTCCGAGTTGCGGCAATTATAGCCTCTGGAATGAACTCAAGCGCGCCTTGGATGAACTGAATATTCCGGCGCACAAAACTTTGATCGTCTATGGCATCGGCTGCTCGGGCAATATGTATAATAATGTAAAAACTTACGGCTGGCATTCTTTGCACGGCCGGGCAGTGCCGACTGCCGTTGGCGCGAAACTCGCCAACAAGGATCTGACGGTGATTGTGGTTGCGGGCGATGGCGATGGCCTGGGCGAGGGGATGGGCCATTTTATTCATGCCCTGCGCGGCAACGCCAACATTACATATTTACTTCACGAAAATAAGATCTACGGACTGACCACCGGCCAGTCCGCGCCGACCTCTGATAAGGGTTTTATCAGCCGCTCCACGCCGGAGGGTTTGATTGAGGTGCCGGTAAATCCGCTTAAACTGGCTTTGGCCGCCGGCGGCAGTTTCGTCTCCCGCGGTTATGCCGGCAAGCCGCGCGAACTCAAGGAACTGATCAAGAAAGGCATCCGGCACCGCGGTTTTTCTTTTGTTGACATTTTGCAGCCCTGTGTTACTTTTAACAAGGTCAATACTTTCGAATTTTACAATAGCCGGGTCTACGATTTGGAGGCGAACGGACACAGTCCGACCGACTATAATCAGGCAATGCTAAAAGCAGGCGAGTGGGGCGAGAAAATTCCTCTGGGGCTGTTTTATCACGACAGCCGCGAGCCCTATGAAGATAATCTGCCTCAAGAGCAGGGCAAGGCGCTTGCCAGCAGGCCGGCAGTAAAAAGAAAGCTGGAAAAATTAATTAAAGAATTCATGTAACTCCTACGAATTACGAATTTGATACGAATATACGAATTATTATTAATGGTGCTCGTTGATGGCTTGAATTTGTTATAGTATCTATTTGTATATTCGTTCTCTATTAGTTATTCGTAGTTAATAAAACCATATGACAAAAACTATAATTAATCTGGCCAAGGCTTTTGTCGGCGAAAGCCAGGCCAGAAATCGTTATACGATGTACGCCAAAGCGGCGAAACTGGAAGGTTTTGAACAGATCGCCGGCATTTTTTTGGAAACTGCCGAACACGAACGCGAACATGCCAAGCAACTTTTTAAAATGATTCAGGAATTGAAGGCTGGAGCGAGCGAGGATTTGAGTGAGATAAAAATCGAGGCCGGCGTGCCGACGGTTTTGGGTACGACCGCGGAAAATCTCAAGGCGGCGATTGCCGGCGAGCATTATGAAACGACCACTATGTATCCGGAGTTTGCCGAAACCGCGAAGTCTGAGGGGCTGACGCAAATTGCCGCTCGGTTGAGTTTTATCGGTAAGGCCGAGACACATCATGAAGAGCGATACAGTAAGTTGCTCGCGGTGGTTGAAGCCGGTACAGTCTTTAATAAATCAGAAGAGGTTTGGTGGTATTGCCGCGAGTGCGGTTATGCGCATTTTGGCAAACAGCCGCCGGAAAAGTGCCCGTCTTGCGACCATGGGCAAAGTTTTTATCAATTGATGTGTGAAAATTATTAAATTAAGATTCCAAACACATGACCAAAGAAAACGAGGTCTACAAGTGTTCCGTTTGCGGTAATGTGGTGCGCGTGGTTGCCGCCGGCGGCGGCGAGCTGGTCTGTTGCGGCCAGCCGATGCAGATACTTGACCCCGTTAGAGAATAAAATAATCTTAAATTATAAAGGATTAATAATAGTTTACTTGTTTATCCATTTTTTGTTTGTAATCTCTAACGGGGTTGAAAGCCAGCAATAGTTCTGCTAGGATCAATGATTGCCAACGCGAGGCTTAATATCGGCCTCGCGTTTCGGTAATTTGAGATTTAAGAATATTTTGGAAGGGTCGGATAATGGTTATTCCACCGGCTCGCCCCGCACAAAGGCGGAGAGGTGACTGAGCGGTCGAAAGTGGCAGTCTTGAAAACTGCTGTTCGTTCACGCGAACCGTGAGTTCGAATCTCACCCTCTCCGCCTTGTTGCGGGGTCGTGGAAAAACCGGAATCTCGCAAGGGATTTGTGGGTTCGACTCCCACCCCTTCCGCAAGTACAATTTAGTATCGGAAGACCCGAGAGCCTCGTTTATTGCGAGGCTCATTGTTTTTGGTTAATATCGAGTTATGGATGAAGTTATTTTATATGACGAATTTGATTAAAAAGATGCTAACAAAAGTAGGAAATATTAATAATACCGTAATAAACCATTGACAAAAAATATATATATGCTATAAATAAGACAATAGGATAGCGTATTTATAAAAATAAGCATTATTTTATATGAATTTAAACAACGAAAAAAGGGAGAGATTTAAGAAATTAGCTGAATTAAGAACTAATGAAATTTTGCGCAGGCTAAAAATTCTTGGTAATTGCTCCAACAGAAGCGCCTATGAATATGACGAGGAAGATATTCGTAAAATATTTAGCGCCATTGATAGTAAGCTGCGGGAGGTGAAGGCAAAATTTTATTACCCCAAAGCCAGCAAAACTAATAAATTTAAATTATAATACTGCTATGCCAATTAAACTTCATATTTCCCCGCGTCTTGTAAAATCAGTCTCATCGCTTTATAACGATCCAAACAGAATTTTCATGGAGTATATTGATAATTCGCTAGACAGTGCAGAGCATTGGTTTAGTGATGAAGCAGGTGGTTATACTAGACCAATCCACATTACATTAAAGTTAGAAGGTGCTAATAAAAAAGAAGGAAAAGTTACTATTGCTGATAATTGTTTTGGCATAACTAATTTTAAGAAGGTTGTGCAAAGCATCGGCGATTCAGATAAAAAAGCCCAAGGTTTTACTAATGGTCAGTTTGGTTATGGCATTTATTCTTTTATGGCTGCGTGCGAAAAACTTGAAGTATTATCTAAGGTAGACAACGAAGATGCTTTATATATTCCAATATTTCGTTGTCAGTTTGATGAAGCGCGGCAAGAGGATGTTCAATTTCCAGATCCTAAAATTACAAAAGACTTTCCATTTCATTCAGGATCAGTAATTATTCTATCAGAATTTGATCAGATAAGCTGGAGGCAAATTAATATTGAGGAATTAAAGAGCGAAGTAGAAAAGCATTTTGAGTTGCTTCTACGTCGAAAAAATTTATCGATTAAAATAATAGATAGTGACCGAAGTATTTACCCATGTCTGGCGTTTGATTATGAAACATTCGAAGGTGAAATATACGAAGATTATGTCACAGATTTTATAACGAAAGATGGCAGGTCTAAGGGCAGTAAAATAACAATAAAAGCGGTAACTCCTGTCCATGTATTTTTAAAAATGACAAAGGGGTTAACCATCAACAGGCCGCCAGTCTTTATATCAAAGGGAAGAAGAATTTGTGAAATAAAGGATGTTAAATCGTTTAATTCAAAACATAAAAGCGATATTTGGAGCCATCCTAATGTAACGGGTTTTATTGATCTTAAAGATTTACTCGGCCCAACAATAGCCAGAAATGATTTTCGGAATAATAATCAATCTAAGGCTCTTTATAATACGCTTTATGAACTTGAGGAATTTATATTGGAGTTTGTAAAGAAGGCAAACATAAAATCCGAAGAGCGCCACTATCAGCAGCTAGAAGATGTTTTGAACAAGGCCTTATCCAAATTAGCAAGGATTGATTCTATGAATTATCGGACTGATTACGTCAAAGGCGGTGATATAAATTTAAAACAGGATGGATTAGGTGTTGAATATGAAGAAGGTATGGGAGGTAAGGATTTTTCTACCGACGATATGAATGGAGGTGGCGAAGGAGACGTGGGCGCGGAGAAAGATGAGGGAATTGGTCCGGGCGCGAAAAAAGGGGATATCCCAAACAATGAAGTTGGTGGTGATAAAATTAGAAACGAGGAACAGTTTGACGATAGTAGCAGCCAAGCTAAGGAACGGAAAAAGAGTGGTTTTAATATTCGCATTTCAGATACCGAACCGCAGATTGATAGTGAATCAGGCAAAGCCAAGCGATCATTATTAATTGGCAGTGAAATCATAATTTATAAAAAGCATCCAGATTTTCAAGAACGTGCAAAGTTCACCCGTCAGGGCGAAGCAAAAATATCCGAGCGTTTAATCACTTATTTGGCTGGAGAAATTACTGTTCACTATAAAGATAAATATTACAACAAACTCCAGGAAGGGCAGCCGGAATATAATATAAATATGTTTATTGGATTGATGGAATTCGTTTATCAGTTTGAAGACATGCTCACTCCGTTAGCAGGTAAAAATTTATCAGATTTATAAATATGACAAAAAATGAATTAATAAAAAAAATTACCCCTTCCTATAATTACTATCGAAAAAATAAGTTAGATTTAAATAGTGTTAGCACGATCGAAATCATGTGGGAGATTGGTGATATAGTAAAAGAATATTTAAAAAGTAGTGATATAAAACCTCACTCTCTTTACCGTGAAATTTATGGTAAATCAGAGGGCTCTGAAAATATTGAACAAAAAAGTTATATTACAAGAGATTTTTTAAATAGGTGTTTTAGAATCAGGTTCATTTTTGATGATAAAAATAAAATTAAAAAGATGTTTCCAGGGCTAACAAATTTCAGTAATTTTAGAGAGGCAATGCCTTTTTTTGATAATCCGAAATATAGACTAAAGGGAACAGAAAAAGAAGAACTGTTGGCCGTGTTGAATTCTAAAAAAACAAATAAACAAATAAAGAATTATATTAATAAATTGCAGAAAGAAAAGATCGGAATCAAAAATCCAAGAACCCAACGCCTACAAGAATTATTGACGGAGAAGCAAATTTTTATTGATTTGTATAATTTTATTTATAATAATTTAAAAGAGAAAAACTATAATGTGGTAAAAAAGGATTTGGGCAGGATCGATCTATCATTCATTTCCAATCTTTCAAAGAACACCGGTGCGCTTTCAAGTGATCAGCTAAGAATTCAGAGTTTTGATATACCAAACGAAGTAAATGGTCGTTGGTTGCAATACGCGGAAATGGTAAATTGTTTAGTTACCAAAAAAGATGCACAAGAACGAAGACGTTTTCGCCGCTTAATTCCACCAGAAAAAATGATTCGTATGTCCGAAATGATTTATTCTTTGCGAAGCGAAGAAGATTTTAATAAATTTCGTTTGTGACAAATTTTTAAAATAATAATTACGATCGTAAAATATGCCTTCAAAAAAATTTTATCAGAAATTGATTCAGGGCGCCTTAAGAAAAGATATCAAAAGTATTCAAGAAATAAAGCGTGGGAATGATGGTGAAAAATTCAAAGTCATCTCAAGTGATGGCAGTGAGTATTTTTGTAAAATCAAAGATAGCGGGGCGCGAACTACAGAACTACCAAACCAAGAATACGCAATCCTCCAAAGGGTTGAAAGTGAATTTGTAGTGAAACCTATTTTTTCTGATGTGAAGGGAAACAGACACTTAATTATTCAGCCATTTATTAGAGGAGATGATTTAGAAGAAAAAATAAGAAAAACAGGATCACTTTCGACAGAAAAAGTGCAACGGCTTGCGATCTGCCTCATTGATGTAGCAAAATCATTGAATAAATTTGATTCATTGCATCTTGATATAAAGCCGGCGAACATTATTGTTGGAGATGATGGTAAATTTTATTTAGTTGATTTTGGTGCAGCCAGATTTTTAAAAAGAATAAAAAATGAAAGAATTTTTCCGGCTCGTAGGTTTATAGCACCCGAAGTTCTCAGTTATTTGTTCAATCCGACAAATTTAGCATTACAACAAATTAGTATACTTTCGGATATGTATGGAATTGGCGCGGTTCTATATAGCGCCGCTACGGGTAAGGATTTAGCAGACTTCTTCAAGACCACTGGAGACATACTTCAAAAGACACCTGAACCCGTTCGAGCTGTAAAACCGACAATCAATGAATCGCTGGCACAATTGATAGAAAAATTAATCGCAAAACAACCCGCGGACAGACCGACCCCTGGCGATGCTTTAAGAATACTGAAAAACGAAAATTTACCAGTAAAATCTTTACCAATTTACTTATTTGAAAGTAAGCCCAAAGGTGAACATAAGGATATTATACCTGAATTAAATCGTCAAAATAATAATTGCGGTTTATATTGGATTTCAGACCAAGAACCAACTCCGAGTAAAAAAATAGCTGTAAAAAACTTATTTTGGGAGACCCCCTATGCCGACAAAGCTAACATCGAAATTCAGCTTCTAAGACAACACCAGTTCGGAGTGACTGCTTTTGTGGTGGCTGGAGCGGAAATATGTAACCCATTAGATAGCGATGTATTAGTTAACAACATTGAATCTATACGAACAGCCGTTAATTGGAAAAGTAAATTAGCGATAAAAAAGGATATCATTATTGTAATTAATATAGACGAAAGTTTGTTGTTGTCTGCAAATATAACGGATATAAAAAATGGCTATGCCGCACTTAATATCGACGGAATAATTTTAAGGGTATCAGTAGCGTCTTACACGAGCACATTAGACCGAAGACATTTGTCGGCAATTAAAGATTTTATCAAACCTTGGGTAGATAGAAAACAGGTTATATATTTTGATGGAGATTTGTCAATTCTACCCCTATTACCATGTGGTGTTTACGGACTCATATCAACTACTTATCCAAAGCTAAATATATTAGCTCATAGGCGTATTAAACCTAAAATGTCCATGAAACCCGATGGTATTTATATACCAAAGTTTTTGAGCATCATCAGTCGTGATAACGTGACTAGCTTGAGAGGTAACGCGTCCGGGAAACTCGTTACAAACTGTAATTGTGATGCTTGCGCTCAAAATTTAACCAAAAGGAATAAACTTGCTTCCTGGAACCGCATTGAAAGAAGGAAACATTTTGTTAATATCTTCCCCATTGAAATTCAAGCAGTAAAAAAACTTAAGCCGTCGGAATTTAAAAAGCGCATCGTTAGTGCGCTTAGTGAAGAAAGCAGATTTTCTTATATCGATTTTAAGCAAGCTAATTTGAAAATCTGGTTAAATTTTTTATAAACTGAAAGCAATCAAACTATCGTGAATTTTTTTTACGTGTTTTTCTGAACGTTGCCGATTGATAGGGGGGTTGTAGTAAATTTTTACTGAATTATTTTTCACAATCACTAACCCCACTGAAGCTCTTTGGAACTCTTGTATATTGGAAATTGCAGCAGTAGCGTATTGCTCTGGTAAAGCAACAAAAGTTTTATTCGCAAAAAGCTTATTGCGGTATGCCTGTTTGATCGCGGTCTTCCAATCATGTAATTTGGCCTCAATAGCAAATATACTACCAATGGCCATATCATTTTTTTCAAAATAAACCAAATCGGCTCTATTTTGTAAAGCCCTTACCTCTGTAGCCCACTTGATATTTGATTTTTTGTTCCGAAAAAGTGGAAAACCAATTTGAACCAAACGTTCGATTAGCATTGATTCACTCATATATTTATTATAACATAAAAATGACATAAGAACGATGGATAAATATCATAACCCATAAAAATAGTTTGGGGTAGAGTTGGTCTGGCTATTTGGGAATTTGATCGGCAAAATGTGTATAAATAGTAACTTGGGGTCAAGTCTTGAATCTTGAATGCCGTCTCGCAGATTGTGGGGCGGTATTTTGTTATTTGATTTCCGTTAAAATTTGCGGTAGAGTTATTATGTAAATAATTTTTTAAAAACTGCAGGAACATCAAAAAGCAACCCAAGCTGATTTAAAAAATTTAGAGCAATCAATCTTGCACAAGGCGTTTGCGGGTTAACCTCATCAAAACATATCTCTAATTCGCGCGAATGGTAGAATAGTTTAAATAATCATGTTAAAATAAGTTTATGAGAGAACTGGAAAAAAATTTGAAAGCCTTGGCCAACCGCAGGCGGTTGGCGATTTTGAAATATCTGAAAGCCAAAGGCGAGGCCTCGGTAGGGGATATCGCGAGCGCGATCAAGCTTTCATTCAAAGCCACCTCTAAACATCTGGCGATATTATTCGCCATTGATATTGTCGAAAAAGAACAGCGGAGCTTGCAGATGTATTACAAAATTTCTCCACAACTGAAACCCACAGCCAAACATACAATCTCCATTCTCTAATTCGCGCGAATAGGCGAATAGTGGAATTGACATAGCTGAATGCAGTAGACAAAGCGTTACGAATATGTTACGCTTTTTTGATTTGAATATTAAAAAAGAAGGAGGAAATGCCGGCTTCATTACATTGACTTGGATTAACGGAAGCCAATATGTCGTCAAAAAAGGAGGGAGCGTATGAAAAACCGTATTACCTCAGCAGCAAAACAGGGACCGCGGAGTTACCAGGAGGATTTCCATTTTCACTTGCACATTTCCAGTAAATCCGGTGTGCGAGGCGAGCTCTTGGCAGTGATGGACGGGCATTCCGGGGCAGAGGCCGCAGCACTTTGCGCGCGCGAGATCAAGAATCATTTCAGAATTTCGCGCGCGGCTGAAGCTGAAACCGCTCTCAAGAGGTTGGTCAAAAAACTGGCAGCAAAAACAGAACACATGAATTCAGGTTCCACGCTTTCGCTTGCCCTGGTCGTCTATGCTCCTTTGCAGGTTTCGGTCGCCATTCTCGGCGACTCTCCGGTGGTCGTCTTCGACAAGCAGAGCGAGCTGCATTTAAGCCCGGAGCATAATGTGCGCTCCAACTTGGACGAAAGGAGAGCGGCCGAAAAGAGGGGCGGATTCTATGACAGGGGCTATATTTACGAACGCGGTGGAATATATGGCTTACAGATGAGCCGGGCGCTCGGCGACGCTCATCTCGGCGAGATTCTTTCGCGCGAGCCGGAGGTTTATACCATCGCAAAGCCGGCGTGGGTGCTGGTCGCTTCGGACGGACTGTTTGATCCGTCCCACAAGGAAACTACCGGTTTAATGGAAGAGATCAAGGACTTTGCGGTTACTGGCGCAACGGCGGAACAGCTGATGGAATGGGCAGATGGAAGAGAGCTTCAAGATAATGCGACCGCTCTTGTGTGGCGCTTAAAAGCCAGATAAGCCCTGCGCAAGAAAGGCGCTAAATCGAATTGCCGCCGAGCTGAAATCTCGGCGGCCTCGGCGGCTTTTTTTTGATTTTCGCTAAAATTTGCGGTAGAGTTATCATGTGAATAATTTATAAAAAACTTCAGGAATATCAAAAAGCAACCCAAGCCGATTTGAAAAATTTAGAGCAATCAATTCTTCACCAGACGTTTATCGAGTAAAGAATAAATAAAATACCGAAGTTTAGATCCGATATTTATTATTTGATTTTCGTGAAGGCTTATGTTAAGGTATCGTTAATTTTTTAAAAGCGTTCATTACAACCCATGTCTTCCCATAAGGAGGGATTATGAAATTTTTCGGCTGGTTCGGCGAGTTTCTCGGCAGTATTAGGAGCTTACCTAGCGGCGGCCTGGACATTTTCAACCGCTGGGGTGAAAAAATTGGGCGGATTGAACCCGCATCTGGCGGCTGGTTCGGCGATTTGTTAATCGGTATATTTATGACGCCGATCTTCTGGCTGATCGAACTCGCACTATTCGTCGTTATCTTGTTCTTTGTGCTGCCGTATCTCCTTTGGACCTTTCCTTCAATGCATCCGGTACTGTGTACGTTCGTGTTGGTGGTAATGATCGGACTGTATCTCATGAGAAAAAGGTCTCTTGCGGCAAGAGCGAAGATGAATCAAACTGATCGGATTAGGGAATTTGAGAGGTATGGCTACAGGTTGAGTATTCTGAAAAAGGTTCTGATCGGAGCAGTCCTGCTCGGCCTGTTCATCATCGGCGAGAAAGTCAAGCGCGGCACCATGCCCAACATCACGCCTGATGATATCAACAATTTTTTTGTGCCGCAGTCTGATTCCCGGCCTGATCAGGAGTCAAAGAAAAGCAAATCGAAAAGCGCAAATCAACGGGTTAAAAAAGTAAAACCAGGCGTGAACGAAATGCAGGCGCGCCCGGCAGAGCCAAACACTCCGCAAGCACAGCGGCCGCCGGAACAAACAAACAACACCGTACAGTCTTATCAGTTTCCAGGCGGAGGTTATTTTACACTTAGCTGGTATGGAGAAAGAAGGTCAACCGTCGTAAGAATCTTTACGGCTTTCGGCAATCGCAAAGTGGTTCCAGTCGGCAAGCTGACCGAGGCGCAGGCGAGGGAGGTATTCGAGGGGCTGTCGATTCTCGGCTACGTGGGTCCGTTTGACGAAGTGCAGGGCAGGTTATTTGCTCAGGACGCATTGAAGATCTCCTCAAACGTCAGAACACAATAAACAAATGAACTTTCCAAAAACGTTCCTTCGGGGACGTTTTTTTATTGATTTGCGCTAGTATTTGCGGTATAGTTGTGATATAAACTATAAGATTTGTTTTGCGGCCCAAAATCCATACAGCGATTGTTACTGAGGCTGCTTTTATATAAAAAACAAAAAGGCTATTGACATCTCATTTCCAATAATATACTATTAAAGTATATTATGAGAAACAGTAAAAATACCAAAATCGGTCGGATTATCGAGGTGGCGCGGCGGCTGCCTATTTTTACTTTGGATGATCTTGCCAGTATTGAAACCAATAAATCGTATCTTAGAATTTTACTTTCTCGCCAGGTAAAGCAGGGCAATGTAGCGCGATTAAAAAAGGGGACGTATGTGGCTAAAGAATATCTGGATGGCGTAGAAAAATCCGGACGTTTGCCGGCGTACGCGGAGTTTCTCGCCGGTGTCTTGTATGAACCGTCGTATTTGAGTCTTGAATATATTTTACATCAGCACAATGTGATTACAGAGTCGCCAATCGCGGTAACAGCGGTTACCCGCAGGAAGACTGCCTCATTTTCCACGCCCTTCGGATCGTATAAATACCATAGTATCGCGTCCGCGCTCTTTACCGGTTATACGGCAAAACGTGATGGCGATTATCTCATCTTTCGTGCCAGTCCAGCCAAGGCGCTTTTTGATTTTTTGTATTTTAGAAAAAATCATTTAGCGGAAAAAGAAGCCATTAAGGAATTACGTTTGAATTTGGATAGTCTGAATCGGAGCGACGAAAAAGAATTAAAGCGGTATGTTCTGGCAGAGGGTTCAGCGCGGATGAAAAAAATATATGAAACATTATGGAAGAAATAAAACCGACACTTAAACGGCTGTTAGCCGAGGCGCCAACAGCTAAAATACTTTTTCGGAGAAATATTTTGAAGGAGTATCTGCAGCTTGTTATCTTAGACTATCTGTACGCGCAGCCGGCTTATGGAAAGTTGGTGTTTTACGGTGGATCGTGTCTGGCGCAGTGTTATGGCTTGCCGCGTCTTTCCGAAGATCTCGATTTTGTGGATATTGAGGGAACAATTGACACGGCGGAAATCGCCCGAGATATTGCCGCTTTCTTTAATGAACGGACAGATCTTAAGATGACAGCTACCACGCAAAAATTTCGTGTCCTGCTAAAATTTTCCATACTTAAGGAATTGGGTCTTGCCGGCGTTGGTGAGTCGGACTTCCTGTTGCTTAAGGTTGAAATATTCCGCGATGATGGCCTTTTACGCGATTGTCCGGTGGAGGCCGTGCCCATATTTAAAATGAATCGTTCAATAATTGTGAAAGCCTTTGATCTGCCCACGCTGATGGCAACCAAAATTCGCGCGGTGCTTCTCCGGAAGTGGGAAAAAAAGGACAAAGACGGTAAAACCCTCGCGACCGTCAAGGGGCGAGATTATTTTGATCTGATGTGGTATTTTCGCAAAGGCGTGACACCAAACATGGCGTGCATTAAAGAAGCGGCTGACCTGAAAACGCTTAAGCATAAATTACTTACCGCTGTTGAAAGCGCCAATCCGGCGAGCATTAAATTTGACCTGGAGGCGTTCATTGCCGATGACCGCTATATCGCTGACATGAGCGCCAATCTGCGGCAGATACTGAAGACGGAGATTAACAAGCTTTAAGCAGGAGAGTGTAATATAAATATATGAGATTTGTTTTGCGGTCTAAAATTCATAAAGCGATTGTGACTGAGGCCGACTTGGGCTATATCGGTAGCATTACGATTAATGAAGAACTGATTATCATGGGCTTTGAGCTATCAGATAGCCCCACTGAACCAAAGATTATCTTAATTGATTAGAGCAATAAATTTTTAAAATATTTATGAAAGAAACAATTGAAGCTATAAAGCCGGATAAAAACGGGACAATTGAGAATAAAAAAACAGGCGAACTAAAAGAGCGGGGGCGACAGAGGCTCAGAAATATTTTTGATACCGAGAAAAATGGCGATGATCGGATTGCCAGGATTCTGATAGAACTAGGTCCCTTTCTCGGCCAATTAATTGATGATGATCCGGACGTCTTGGAGCGATTATATGAGGCAGGCAAGATTGAAAATCCCGATGAATTTATTGAAACGCTTTTACCTGTTATAGAACCATTAATCCGACTTCGCGTAGAACGACCGGAAGAGTACGAAAAAATTGCGAGGGAATTGTTTGTCCGAAAAAGTAATTTTACACCATTGAATCAGTTGCTCTCATATGGCCGGGATGAAAATGCGTTGCATATCCATGTGGCGCCGAACGAAAGTGTGGGTCTCAAAGAAAAACTAGAGCTGTTGCGCGAAGGCTTGAATAAGCTTGCGATTGTCGTTGACGAAGATCCGGCGATCACTGAAGTTACCGCCGCCTCCTGGATTGTAGCAAAGCACCCCAGAATCCTAGAATCATTAGGCTTTACGATCATCGGTGAGGTTGATGGGGAGATGAAGAAAAGACAATTTGGAGGGGAAACAAGACCGGTGGCAGAAGCTCATATTTCAAGACAAGTTTTATTGGATAGATATTTACAAACGGCAGAGTCTAATTTATGAAAACACTCATTATTTACGACTTAATGTACGGGAATATGAAGCTTGTGGCCGAGGCGATTAAACCATTCTCTAATTCGCCCCAGTAGCAGAGCGAATCCCAGTAGTACAACGAGTTGACTACGGGACATGGCTCACTACGGGACAGGGGCGAATAGGCAAATAGTTTAAAAATATAAATAATATGATTAAAATAACATATTTCGTTCACGGCACAACGACAGATAATGAAAAAGAAATCTCTTCCGGTTGGTCTGACGTTGAACTCTCTGAATTAGGCAAAAAACAGTCTTTAGCACTTAAGGATCAAATTAGTAGTAAAAAATTTGATGTGGTTTTTTGTTCCGATCTGTCGCGCGCGGTGCATTTTGCAAATTTAACTTTTAATGAGAGTGTTAAAATAGTTCATGATGAACGATTAAGAGAATGTAATTATGGCCAGTTTAATGCACAATCATCGGCGGTTGTTGAACCGATGCAGGAAAAATGTATAACTGAAAAATTTCCAGACGGTGAAAGCTATGAAGATGTGAAAGCGAGAATTGCCGACTTTTTGGATTTTTTGAAAAAATATTATGACGGAAAGAGCGTCGCCATCGTAGCACATAAGGCGCCGCAACTGGCGCTGGATGTTTTACTCAAAGGCAAAACTTGGGAGCAGGCATTCGCCGAGGACTGGCGAAAAAATAAATCCTGGCAGCCGGGATGGGAGTATCAGATTCTATAATATGGAAAAAATAAAACATTACCAAAAGCAGTTCAGCCGTGCGACAGAACGGGCGTTTTCCGATCGGGGTATGGATGAAATCAGCGCAGAGGTACATCTGGCGACCTTATTCAAAAAAGGCGAGAGCAAGTTTAATCGGACAGTTGCCTTGTTGGGCATGCTCCGTAAAATTTTACCGGAGGGAGTTTTAAAATTTAATTATAAAACCGATGACTTGCCATTTGATCCGGAGCGTTATGAATTTAATGAGGGGGCGCTTGGCCGGGGCGGCGAGAATGATGTTTATCGATTAGAAGCCAAGAAAAACGGTGAGCCGTCTTGGGCGTTAAAAATCAATCATCAAGACCGTGGAGATGTGAAAAGCTTAACTGCGAGGGCGAAAGAGATTAGTCAGGAATATGAAATGGTTAAGGATTGGTACGATGAAATTGAGGGCTTGGTGCCACGCGAATGGACAATGATTTTGGCAGGGCCGCGCGACGGTCAGGCGGCAATCGCCACGATTCAGGAATATTACGGCACCCGGATCCGCGATGTATTCAAAGAGGTTGATGCGGATGAACTGACAACCTTACTTGGCAATCAGCCGCAACTTAAAGCAGACTTTGAAAATTTTTTGCGGATCAGCCGTGAGCAGGTGGCGCTAACTGGCAATACGATCGATTTGCTCGGAGATAAAAATCTTTCTTTGATCAAAAAAGATGATGAAGAGAGGCTTATAATCCTTGACCCGCACTTGATCAGTAACCCCGTACGCAAAGAGGCGGAGATTAAAACCAAGCTTGAAGCGAAACTGGCATACCTCGAGCAAGTCATTGAAGCGGTACCGCGAGATCGCATGGCGGTAAATTATTGATTTTATAAAACATGGAAAAAATATTTATCAAAAATCAGAAGAATCAAAACATTGTTGTTATTATTGAGCGGGCGGAAAATCAGGTCGGTCTGGCTTTTGTGATGCATGGCTTAGGAGGCAGTAAAGATCAAGCACATATTGAAACATTTGCTAAAGCCTTCAGTAATAATAATTATTCCGTTGTCAGATTTGATACAACAAATACTTTTGGCGAGAGCGATGGTAATTACGAGGACGCCACCACTACAAATTATTATGAAGACCTGGAAGATGTAATCAGGTGGTCTAAAAAACAAGATTGGTATCAAGAACCTTTTGTTTTGTGCGGCCATAGCTTAGGCGGTATCTGTACGGCGCTCTATGCTGAAAAATACTCAAAAGAAGTTAAAGCGCTGGCTCCTATTTCAACGGTGGTTAACGGTGAGTTTAGCTGGAGAACACGAACGAAGGAAGAATTAAAGAATTGGAAAGAAACAGGTTGGCAAATCAGACAGAGTTTTAGCGGAATAACTAAGAAATTAAAATGGTCGCACATGGAAGACAGATTAAAATTTGACTTGTTAAAAAAGGTTGAAAAATTAACCATGCCTGTAATTATGATAGTTGGCGATATGGATGATTCGACTCCGCCGGATCAACAGAAAATCTTATTTGATAAGTTGCCGGGCAGAAAAGAACTTCATATTATTAAAGGCGCACCGCATACTTTTAGGGACCCGAATCATTTAGAAGAAATTTATCAATTGATGAACAAATGGATAGTAATAATTTAACATGAAAACGATCTTAGTAGACGCAGTTAATGCGTTTGTGATTGAAAATCAGGGAAAATATGAAATTTTTGAAGAGATGTTTAGGCTGCTTGAAAGTTATCCAAACAAAAAAATACTACTGACCGGAGCCAGCGGGGAGAAGATCAAATATTATGGATTAGACAAAATGCCGTATGAAGTTTTTACTTTGAGTCATAATCCACCAAAGTCAGATACAAAATATTTTGAATTGATGCTCAAACATTTTAACTTCAACTCTGCGGATACAATTTACTTTGAACATAATCAAAAGGCGGTGGACAGTGCCATATCCGCGGGCATCAAGACATATTTTTATGATAATGATAAAAAGGATTTAGCGGGCTTGAAAGAATTTTTTGATAGATACCTTTGATACCATCAATATTATTCCGCAGATCAGGCAGTTGAAAGATTTTTTATAAAAATTTACCCTTTACTGATTTAATCTTTTATACTATAATCTAGGTGCGATTATAACAAGGAGAGAAATTATATGACATCTAATTTTGAGATGGAGACCATTAGCTGGGAGGTGCCGGAATACGACACTCACGAGCGATCACGCAATTGGTATATTATCGCCGCAGTTGTCGGTATTTTGCTTTTGGTTTACGCGGTAATCACCAGTAATTTTCTTTTTGCCGGCATCCTGGTTATAGGCACTCTGGTTATAATTTTGAATGACGGCAAAGAACCGCAAAAAGTACGGATCAGTCTGACCGACGAGGGCGTAGAGGTTGGAAGAAAAGTTTATGATTATGATGAGATTAAGGATTTTGCCATTGTTTATAAACCAAAATTAGGCGTGAAGAATCTGTATTTTGAGTTTAAAACCGTAGTGAAGCCGCGGCTTTCCATTCCCTTGCTTGACCGCGATCCGTTAATCATCAGAGAAAAATTATTGAAGTATCTGCAAGAAGATTTGGAGCGGACCGACCAGCCCTTATCCGAAGGGCTGGCAAAATTATTCAAGTTGTAGTATAGTGATTTTTGCTTGTCATTTGATTGTAGAAATACCGGCTAGGTTATTTCTCTTTTTATTTAAGGCCAATTAAGTCTCTATAGTTCAACAGATAGAACGTGGGATTCCGGATCCTGCAGTCCGGGTTCCCTGCCCGCCAATGCTCCTGCCCCCATAGTTTAGTGGATAGAACATGGGATTCCGGATCCCAAGGCCTGAGTTCGATTCTTAGTGGGGGCACAGGCTTTGGCAGGCGGCGATTCCTGGCGAGGGCACAGATGTTTGCGAGCACTCACTGGGTTCGTCAGGTCATCCGACCTGACGCCCTGTCGAATGACAGGGCGATTCCTGGCGAGAGCACCAACATTAAAAAGCGTATCTATGAAAACCTGGAAATTAAATCTATATCATCACATCTTTCCTTACGTCGCAAGCGGTAAAAAAACCGTTGAAGGCAGAGCTTGGTCTGAAAAACGAGACTATCGGAAGATGAAAAGTGGCGACAAAATAGTTTTCTCTGATTTGGGCAGCAAAAGGAAAACAACCGCAATCATAAATAGTGTTAAACACTACAAAACAGTGAAGGCATATCTTGAGGGCGAAGGACTAAAGAAATGTCTGCCCTGGGCAAAATCTCTAGCAGAAGGGATTGGGATTTATTATGGAATTGCCGAAGATTGGGAAGAGAGAATTCGAGTGCGCGGCATATTCGCAATTCGGATAAAATCAGAAAAAAAACACAGAAAGTCTCTATAAGATTACCTTCCTACAGTTGTTAAGTTTGAATATTAAGTATCAGTTGTTTCCTTTCAAGTACTATAAATTACGCACCTGTCGTTCAACGGATAGGACGCAAGATTGCGGATCTTGTAATTGAGGTTCGATTCCTCACAGGTGCACAAACTGAAAACCAGCCCGAATGGGCTGGTTTTCAGTTTGTGTATTTGTGAGTATGAGACCGAAAAAGTTCGGGACGGGGCTTCCGCCCCTTCGATTCCTCACAGGTGCACCCTTCGGCTTCGCTCAGGGCAAGCAATAAAAACAAAACTCGGCTGGTTGATAGCCGAGTTTTTGTTTGATAAACTAAAGCCATGTTAACCTTGGACACAAAACTGGAGGCGCTTGGACGCATTGGCGCCGCTACAGCCAAAAAATTGAAAAAACTTGAGCTCGTAACGGCGCGAGATTTATTGTTGTATTTTCCTTTTCGCTATGACGACTTTTCCAAGGTTACGCCGATTGCCGAACTAAAGCCTGGCGAGAGCGCAAATGTGGTCGGGCGGTTAGAACTTATACAGAACAAGAGGAGTTTCCGGCGACGGATGCATATTACCGAAGCGCTGATAAATGATGGCGATTCGTCGGTTAAAGTAATCTGGTTCAATCAGCCTTATA
>Ga0265292_1001179_pt1 | contig 24968 bp, 23 predicted proteins | sample Munlanlewell296A_FD_189080 | JGI IMG/M metagenome (GOLD analysis project Ga0265292, IMG submission 189080) | Leachate microbial communities from a municipal landfill in Southern Ontario, Canada - Leachate well 296A | ecosystem: Engineered > Solid waste > Landfill > Unclassified | place: Canada... | reverse complement strand
GAAATTGTAATGCAACAAGAAATGTTCTTTATACTCACCTGCGAGTTCGTCCATTATCTGCATATCATCCGGAGTACCAAGTGTCACTGTAGCCAACGCCTGAGTATTACCCCGAGTGAACAACGCAGAACCATGTGTCCTCGGCAATACACCGATTGCGCAGGTAATATTTCTTAATTCATCCGGCTTTCTGCCGTCAAGACGAACACGGGTATCAATAATTTTTTTTCTAGCTTTTTTATGGTACTCTTCGAAAAACACAACGTCAAACGCTTTAATTTTTTCCGGTGTATCAAGCACTATCTGCCCGGCAGACGTTGTTTTTACGGTATTAAGTTTTTCAGAAAACTCTTTTTTATCAGTAACACTCTGTTTCAAAAAATCATCAAGCAACGGATTGATTACTAATTTAGCCTTATTCTCAAACTCCTGATACTCAGGGTTAGGCTGCATCTCAGGATATTCCTTAACTACAACATTCCCAACGATCTGTTTCTGAAATTCAACCATACGATTAATTTCTTGTTGGGCAAGTTCAAACACTTTAGATACAACTTCTTCACTTGCTTCAGCAGCACCACCTTCAATCATCATAACACTGTCCTTAGTACCAGACACTATGATATCAAGCTCAAGTTTATCAGTCTGTTCCATTGAAGGATTGACTATATATTCGCCATTAAGAACTCCAATCCTTACTGCCGCTACCGGTCCCGCAAAAGGTACACCAGAAAGCATTGATGCAACGGACGCGCCAATTATCAACATAACATCCGAATCATTCACAAGATCGGCAGACAATAATGAACATGCTACCTGTATATCCCTCTTAAAATTACTGGGGAACAATGGCCTTATGGTACGGTCAGTTAATCGGCTGAATAAAACTTCACGTTCTCTTGGTTTCCCTTCACGTTTAAAAAAACCGCCCGGGATTTTTCCCGCAGCATACGTGCGTTCACGATAATCAACGGTTAATGGCAAACAATCACCGCCACCAAAACCTTCACTTATCCTATTACCTACGCATACTGTCGCTAAAATAACAGTATCCCCATATCTTACCCACGCACTACCCGCAGCTTGTTTCGCAACATAATCCGTTGTTATGCTAAACTTCCGCCCACCAAAATCTGTTTCAAATACTTGCATTATAAATTAACCTAAATCTTCCCTTTTGTTTTAACAAAAATAAATTCCTAATTACTTTCTCAAACCAAGCTTATCCACTAAGCTTTTATACTGATCATAATCATCTTTTCTAAGATAATTCAACAACCTTCTCCTCTGCCCTACAAGTTTCAATAACCCGCGGCGGGTTGCAAAATCGTTTTTTCTTGCCTTAAGGTGTTCAGTAAGATAATTAATCCGTTCCGTAATCAATGCTACCTGCACTGCGGAAGAACCGGTATCCTTTTCATGCACACGATATTTCCCCACAATGCCGCTCTTCACTTCTTTTGTCATGACCATTTACAATCTACCTCCATGTAAATATATACTTAAATTGTTTATTATACAAAAACGCACAGACTTATGCAAAAACTTTTTTGTTCTGTAATACCACTTTTGCGTTGTTTACATCCCTCCCGATTTGCAGAACTAATGCATCAACACTATCAAACTTTTTTTCAGCCCTTAACTTCTTGATAAATTCTAGTTTTACCTTAGACCCGTAAATTTGTTTATTACTATCCAATAAGTACACTTCAACTGTTACTTTTTCATTATTTCCTATATTAAACGTTGGGCGGTATCCTATATTCACTACTCCTTTATAACGCATCCCGTTTATTTCAATAAATACCGCATATATCCCATATGGTACAAGCTGCCCATTTTCAATCTTAACATTTGCGGTAGGATACCCGATCCTGCGTCCTATATGACGTCCATGAACTATAACTCCTTCAACCGAATAATACCGTCTAAGTAATTTCGCAGGGAGTAATGTCTCACCATCAGAAATTAGTTTACGGATATACGTTGAAGACACTATATGATTTCCTGCCTTTAATAACGGTACCGAAATAATTTTATATCCATAAAGTTTCCCTAACCGTTTTAACAATACAACATCACCGCTACGGTTTGCTCCAAACCTGAAATTCTTACCCACTACCACAACTCCAGCATTAAGTTTCTTCAACAAAACCGCCTTAACAAATTTTTCCGGCGACAATCTTCTTAATCCTGCATAACTCAATTCCACAACTTTCATACCATATAAACGTAACAACTTCGTTTTTTGCGTTTTTGTAGACAATAATGAGCCCTTATCTGAAGGTAAATCCGTAATTACAACAGCTGTAGGGAGATACTCTAATTTATTCGCAACCTTTTTTGCATTATCTGCAAGTAATCTATGTCCAATATGAAACCCGTCAAAATCACCTATAGCAACAACCTTGCGCTCCATCAGGAATATGCCTTTAACTCTGAAAGAATAACTCTCTTTGCTTTCTCAATCCCACCAATAATAGTACACCCGCTTGCGCGTAAGTGTCCCCCGCCTCCGAACTTCCTGGCTATTTTGTTCACATTAATTTCCCCAAACGATCTGAAACTGACTTTTGTATGATTCGGCACTTCAGTATCATAAAACAACATACTAACCTCGATCCCTGGTATCAACAATCCATAATCAACAAATTCTTCAGTATCCTCCAATGACGTCCCCGTAGTTTTCAGCATCCCGCGGTCAACATGCTGGTAAACAACTTTACCGTTAGATACGATTTTCATTGTTGCAAGTGCTAACGACAACAATTTCAGGGTATTAACCTTTTTTGTGGCATACACATTACGGAATATTTCATTTGGACAGACCCCGGCTTTTACAAGATCCGACGCTATCCTTAACGCCTGCCAGGTAGCATTTGATTGCTGAAACCTGCCAGTGTCCGTTACAATTCCCGTATACAAACATTTAGATTCATACAAAGTAACCCCGTTTCCTCTTGAACGAATAAGCTCATATATCTGCACAGCACTCGCAGCCGCATCGCTATCCACCCAGTTGATATCGCCGTAGATACCGTTAAAAATATGGTGGTCAATATTTATTGAAGTACCAACTGATGCAAGGTCAAGTATCCCACCTGAGCGTTCAACACTGCTGCATTCCAGGAAGAAACCGATATCGAATTTACCTTTTACCACGGCATTTGTCTGATGAATAACTTTTTTTGCATTAAGGAAATCATACCCGTTCGGCACTTTTTCTTTGGAGTAAACACAAACCTTTTTCCCCATGCGTTTAAGCCAAGAACTCAATGCGAGTTCTGACCCGATAGTATCGCCATCAGGTTTAGCATGCGCAGTAATAACAAACGTGCGGGATGACCTTATTTTTTCTAAGACAAGACGAACGACATTCTTCATTTTTTTTGCGTACTACAAGCGTTTCCTATCCCTCTTCTGCCGGCGTATTTTCTTACTCCCGCTATCGGGTTCTTGACCTTTACCTGCGGTATGGATATCAGAATCTTTTGTCTTTAACTGCTGAAGAATCGCTCCAATTCTCGCAGCTTTCTCCGCAGTATCGTCATAATAGAACAATATTTCAGGAACTAACCTTAAAACAAGCCCTTCCGCTATCTCATGACGTATATATGACACCGCACGGTTAAGTACCACACCCGCAGCTTTTTTTGCATTATCATCCCCAAAAACAGAATAATAAACTTTTGCGATACGCAGATCATCAGTTAATTTAACTTCTGTGATAGTCGTTATCCCTAGTTCAGGATCCTTAAGATGCTGAATTATTTCTGATATCTTATGATGTAACAACTCCCCAACCCGCTGCGACCTTTTATATGAATAATTTGGCATTTCTCACAACCCCGTTTTATTAACTTAGATCTGCAGTCTGTTGCGTTTTTTTCTCGGTAAACACTTCAATAACATCATTTTCCTTTATATCCTGATACCGTTCTAGAGTTATCCCGCACTCATGCCCGCGTTCCATTTCTTTAACATCTTCCTTCTCATGACGTAACGTTTCAATCCGCGTATTGGCTATAACGGTATTATCCCGGACAAGACGCGCTTTATTCCCTCGTACAACTTTTCCTTCGATCACCTCGCAGCCAGCAACGATCCCAACTTTAGTGATCCTGAAAACCTTCTTTATCCTAACTTTTCCGGTTACCACTTCTTCGATCTTAGGCCCAAGAACGCCTCCGATCGCTTTCTCAAGGTCATCTTTTAATTCATAAATCGTATTATACGTACGAACATCAATATCTTCCTCACGTGCTAGTTCGGCCACACCGGTATCCGCACGTATATTAAACCCGATAACAATAGCATCAGACGCTGATGCTAATAAACAGTCCGATTGTTTGATACTCCCGATTCCCGCATGAATAACAGTCAGTTTTACTTCAGGATGCGAAAACTTGTCTATCATATCCTTCAATGCTTCCATTGAGCCACGAACATCAGTTTTTAGGACAACCCTTAATTCCGCGAGTTTACCTTCTCCAATCTTCTGATGGAGCACATCCAGGCTTATATGTTTTTTCTTCAACCGTTCAGTGCGCTGTATCTCCTGCCGGCGTTCAGATATATGTTTTGACTCACGTTCATCCGCAACCACCACGAACTTATCTCCCAATTGCGGGGTATAGGTAAACCCTAAAACCTCAACCGGAGTTGAAGGCCCGGCTTTACTCAACAACCGTCCTTTATCGTCAATTAAAGCACGTACTTTACCGTTAGTTAATCCTGCAATAAAAGAGTCACCTTTATTAAGAGTACCTTTTTGTATCAAAATTGTGGATAACGGCCCTTTCTTCGGATCCAACCGCGCTTCAATCACAACACCCCGCGCTAAAGTTGCGGGATTAGCTTTTAACTCACGTATTTCTGCTTCCAACAGTATTCTATCGAGTAACTGGTCAAGGTTAGTTCCTATTTTTGCAGAAACTTCAATACATCCTACTTTACCACCGTATTCTTCTATAATAAGATTCTGCCGGGTAAGTTCTTCTTTCACTCTCCGCGGATCAGCACCTGGGAGGTCGATTTTATTTACCGCAACTATGATAGGAACATTAGCAGCTTTTGCATGGTCGATAGCCTCGATAGTCTGAGGCATTACTCCATCATCTGCGGCAACTACAAGAATTACAAGGTCAGTAACTTGCGCGCCACGCGCACGCATCGCTGTAAATGCTTCATGTCCAGGTGTATCAAGAAAAACAATCTCGCCTTTCTCTGTTACCACCCTATATGCTCCTATATGCTGCGTTATCCCGCCGTACTCTTTCTCAGCAATTTTACTTTTGCGTATAGCATCAAGTAACGACGTTTTCCCGTGGTCTACATGCCCCATGATTGTCACCACGGGTGACCGCGGAACCATTTTTCTTGGGTCATCCTTTTCTTCTTCCTGCGCGAGAACTTCATCACCGTATAACGGTATAAATTTTACTTCATACCCATAATCACTTGCTAGTATTGTAATAATATCAGGGTCAATCCTCTGATTTATTCCCGCCTTAACTTTTAAGGACATAAGTTTGATCAACAATTCACCAGGCGATTTCTTCATTAATTCCGCAAGCTTCCCAACAGTAACAAACTCATTAACCGAAATTACGGGTTTATCTTCAATAGGTACAGTAACAGGAAGAACCGGAATAACCGGTGCCACGACTACCGGCGGAGTTATCTTTGGTTCAGGAACAACAGGTTTTGGAGTGACAACAACTTTTATTTCAGGCACTACAGCAACAGGTTTCTTAGGCTCTACCTTAACAACCGGTGTAACCGTTTTTTGTTGAACAAAAGGTTTAGATATAACCTTTGACGGAACAACAACAGGTACCTTAGCAACCGCTGTTTTCTTAACCTTTTTTACTTTTACATCACTTACAGCAGAAGGTACTGCGGAGGAAACAATACCGGCAACTTTAGCCCGTGGCTTAACAACCTTCTTTTTTTTGATAGCTGTTATCGCCGAAGCTGGTTTATTCGTCTTCTTTACCTTCTTAACTTTTTCTTTACTCTCTTTATTGATATTCTCACTATCAGCACTCTTCTTTTTTGTCGCCATTATTTTTTATTCTCCTGAAACAATTTATTTATTCTTTTGGTTTTTCCGGTTCAGCACTCACTTCAGAAGCACCGGTTTCTGCTACTGCAGGGACCACATCCTTTTTTTCAATCTTTCCCTCAATCTCCTTTTTCTTTTCTTCCGGCGATTTTATATCCAGATGCCATTTAGTAAGTTTTGCTGCAAGCATTACATTTTGCCCTTTTTTCCCGATTGCCAAAGACAACTGGTCTTCTGACACAATAACTTCCGCGCGTTTACCTACTTCATCGAGAATAATAACTTTCTCAATCTTAGCAGGAGACAGTGCAGACGTAATATTTTTTACAGGATCATCATTCCACGCAATTAAGTCTATACGTTCACCATGAAGTTCGTCGATGATAGGCTTCACGCGGGAACCCTTGACTCCTACGCATGCCCCTACAGGATCGACTTTTTTGTTATGAGAAATAACAGCCAATTTTGTACGTTCCCCGGGTTCACGTACGATCTCAACGATTTCAACAGTCTTATCCGCGAGTTCCGGTACTTCCTGTTCAAACAATAATTTTACAAATACCGGGCTGCACCGGGTAAGAAGTATACGTGCACCTTTTTGGTCTTTATCCACTTTTAATACCATTGCACGGATACGATCGCCGTTTTTAAACTTCTCACGCATGACCTGTTCTTTAGGCGGGATAATCGCTTCAACTTTTCCAAGTTCAACGACATAACTCCCGCTGACAATCCTGTGGATAAAACCGTTTACTAACTGCTCTTCTCTGCCCTTATATTCCTGGTACACATTAGATTTTTCTACTTCCCTGATTTTTTGGAGAATAACCTGTTTCGCGGTTTGCGCTGCAATCCTAGAAAAATCCGTGGTGTCTACCTTCAACTTAACCGTACCCCCCAATTCAACTTTTGGATCATACTTTTTTGCAGCATCAACGGTTAATTCAAGGCTGCTATCCACAACTTTTTCAACTACTGTTTTGATCATATACGCTTCCAGCATTCCGGTTTCAAGGTCAACCACAGCTTCCAGGTTACCCTTAAAATTTGAGTGTTTACGAAACGCAGACACCAATGCACCTTCTATCATTTGAATAAGTTCCTGTGTTTTTACGCCTTTATCGCGTTCTATCTGTTCTAACACCGGCAACAAATCACTTGTAAATTTTGTCATAATATCAACCCTTCACCAATAATTCTTTAAATATCAACTACTTTACGCGCGCTGCTGATCTGTGCAAGTTTTAGTTCAACACTCTTCCCGTCATTCCGTAAAACTGTCAATTTATCCTCAACAACATTCTCAATCTTACCAATAAACGCTTTCTCTCCTTCAATCTGTTCAAACAGTTTGAACCTCACTTGACTACCTCTAACGTTTTCAAAATCTTTAATAGTCTTCAGCAACCTATCAATACCGGGAGATGATACTTCCAACACATAATGTTCCGGTAACCATATTTCAAGTTCGTACAATTCACCGACGGCATTACTCACCAATGCGCAATCTTCAACACTAATACCTATACCGGGTTTATCTATAAACAACCGTACAACCCAGCGTTTACCTTCTTTCTTATATTGCAATTCTACTAGTTCATACCCCAACTTCACTACAGCACTGCTGGTAATCTCTTGCAACTTGTCTTTATTACTCATATCCTCCAAAAACCCCTATAGAAAAACAAAAAGTGGCGCAAATATTTTTTGTCTTGCCACTTTTGACATTCTTTATTTAACTATTAAATATATTACTATACTATGAAATGGATTGTCAATAACAAAATGAGTTGGTTTATACTATACTCGGTATAAACGTCTTACACCCGATCTCACTTAATTTACGGTAAAGTTTGCGGAGCATATATTCATCTCGATAAGTACCCACAATTGCACCGCCAGAACCTGCAAACTTTGCATGCGCGCCACACTTCCGCGCGGTTTCTACCATCTCTATGTTTTTTGTATCAATACTAAATATCTTCCGTCTGGTATCAAAATTTTCATCCATCAACGGCCCAATAGCATCACGTTTCCCGGCAAGCAACAACTTGTATGTTTCATAAGATAACAACGCAAATTTCTTCATTGCGTTAATAACATCCGTATCTCCACGGAGATATCGTTCTCTTACGTTATTATGTACAACATCCGATATTTCACCAAAATCTGTACGGTAGGATATAAAAAGATTAGGCAATAGCCTTGGATTCAACTGTTTATATCTCCCATACCCGTACCTATCCATATACTTCTTATCGAAATCCATATAAACCAGCCCTTCATACACCTGGCATACACGATCCTGAAGGCCGGCGGTAATACGCAACTCATTATTCTCGACTGATAGTATCAGGTTGGGCAAAATATTTTTTGGTATTGCTATACCATAAAACTCCATTAATCCCCGAATTGTTGCAGTAACGATTGCACTTGACCCTGCAAGCCCCACTTGTCTTGGAATATTAGAATCATAACGTATTGAAAAATTTCGATCACGCAGCTTAATATTTCGTTTTTCGCAGTACTCATAGAACTTTTTTATTGCCGCTTTCACCAGCCTCAGCCCGCCGTAGTATCCGCTGAGTTTAACATCCTCCACCAGATCTTCTATGCAATTAAACCTACACTTATCCTGTTGGCTAAGAATAATTTCAACCTCCGGCCAGTCGTACAACACAACCTTTGCGGAAAAGTTTTTTACAATCAACGATATTGTCTTCCCGTTATATCCGTCAGACGGATTGCCGATAAGCCCTGCCCGCGCGTATGCTTGCGCCCTAATTATCTGCATACAATACGTTTAACCTTCTTCTTAACACTCTCCCCAAACTCAGGATCGGAAAGTATAAACTCTAGCACGGTTTCAAAATAACTTTCAAAATTGCCGATATCATAGCGTTTCTCTCCGGGATTAAGTTTAACACCATATACCTTCATCCCCTGATGTATCATCATTCTTATAGCATCTGTGATCTGTATTTCCCCGCGTTTATCCGGTACAACTTTTCTTATAAACCCGAATATATTCGGGGAAAACACATATCGCGCTGCAATCGCTAGATTACTTGGCGCTTCAGCTACTGCAGGTTTCTCTACAACATCGGACAACTGAAACACTTTACCACTTGTCGCAGGTTTTGCTATACCGTAAAAACAAACTTCAGATTTATTGACCTCTTCAAATGCGATAACGCAGTCCGCTGCTTTATCAACAAAACAATCAGTAAGTTTCTTTACTACTTTTGAGTTTGCATGCAAGCCAATAATCGAATCACCAAGAGCTACCACAAACGGCTGGTTGCTAACATATTCTTCAGACTGCAGTATTGCATCCCCCAACCCTTTGGGTTGACGTTGGCGTGTATAAAAATATTTTACATCAAGTTTTTCATACTCAAGCGAAGACAACAACTCCTCTTTCCCTGTCTCGCGTAATCCGCGTATAAGCTCGTTATCCGCATCAAAATGGTTTTCAATTGATGTTTTATTACGTCCTGTGACGAATAGAATATTGGTAATCCCCGACTTCTCAAGTTCTTCCACTACGTACTGCACTACAGGTTTCCGTCCGACGGGCAACATTTCTTTTGGCTGCGATTTTGTTGCGGGTAATAACCGTGTCCCAATCCCCGCTACAGGAACTACTGCAAGATTTATCATTTTCACCCCTCAACTAAAGCTTGATATACTTCAAGATCCTCATCAAATAAAAATAGATAAAATTTATTCTATCAAATATACCCCAAATTTTGTTTAAAATTACTGTTTTTTAAATGTGTTTATATAGAGCGCACCGAAAAAACACTATTATCTTGATCATTCATTACTTATCGACCGCAATCTCTGTAATATATTAATGCATTCATCCTCTTTTCCCAGTTCTTTATACGTTGAAACGATCTCGTATTCAAGGTCAGGGATAATCCTGCCGTTCATTTTTTCACGTATCAAAAGAAGTATATTTAATCGTTTCACAAATTGTTTTGTTTTTAAGTATACGATTGAAAGGTTGGAATACGCCTGCCACTCTTCAGGAGACAACTCTATAGCCTTAACAAAACATTCTTCCGCTAACCCCCACTCACCGGACTTCAAATAGTAAATACCAAGATTATTCTGTGCTTTCCCCGACCACGGCGATTGTTGTACAGTTTTAGTAAAAAACGCTTTTTCTGTCCGCCAATCATCCGACCTGGCTAAGATGATAGAAGCATAAAATATTATCACAATCCCGGTAGCTGCAATCAAAACTATACGGTTCTTTAAAGCACGTATAAACACATACGCAATTATGAAACAATACCCTACAACCGACAAGTACAAATACCTTTCCCCCATCGGATGAGTGACCACCGCGAATACTATATTTAATGCCGGTAATAAAGTAAACACTGGCCATATCAGCATAAATGACAATCTGCGGTTTTTCATGTAAAAATAATATATTAGTATAAGTATTAACGTTAACACACAAATACCAGCTAAAAACTGCCAGGCAAAAACTGATGTGATAACTGGTATATTTATCAGTACTGACAGATTTGTCGGTAGAATTAATAGTTTGATATACTTAACAATCACAAAACAAATACTTAATGTATTACTAATAACATTATCACCGATATAACTTGCGGAATACGGAGGAGCCATGAGCCAGAATCTGACGACCAAATACAATATTGTTACCCAAATGTAACGCGCAAAAATCTGTTTTACAGATTCCCGCACTTTTTTTCCAGGATAAAATAACCAGTCGTGTACAATAAGCAACGGGATAAACATCAACGCGGTTTCTTTTGAGAATAATGCCAGTAAGTATGATAAAACTGATATTATACGCTTCACCGTGACTTTGTTATCTTTACCGTCAATAATATACAGATAAAATGCAAGTAGAAAGAACAGTCCTAATAACAAGTTTTCGTTATGAGTAACCACATACATTATTTCGCTATGAACAGGATGAGCAGCAAAAAACAGTGCGGTTAAAACAGCTAGCAGCTGTGATGAATACAGTTGTTGTATAACAAGAAATACCATAAACGATACCATCAAGTGTAACACAGGATTAATAACTCTATGCCACCGCAAATGCCCATCCCATAGCAAGAAATTTATGAAATACGATAAAGTAGCGACCGGCCGGTAACTACGTTCTGTAGTAATCGGGAAATATTGTTTAGTAATCAAGATTCTAGTATTTTCTATATGAGAAAACAAAGGTATGTTCTGGATATAGAATGGAACGTCATCCCACACAAATGGGTTGTCTATAATATTTCCATACAACAAAAATATTATGCTAAATAATAATACAACTACACCAATTCTTGCATGACTTGACATATTAGAAAACAACTTATTTCCATTTAAAACAGTTAATAATATTGCCCTATTTATCAGTGATATTACTTTCTTCAACTAACATAACCATTTTTTGTTTGAATTCAGGATGACAATCGCAGTAAAGAATATCTTCTGATTTAATTCTATAGTCTCCCTGTTTTTCGGTAAGTACCGCATCGTTTTTTTCAGGATCCCACACCATAACTTTTTGTCCACGCCATACGCGGAAAACATCCTTAATTCCATCGATATCACCGGTTACCCAGAGCCAGAACATTAACCCGTGATTCTCATGATTGTTGCCTAACAACAACTGTTTCGCATAATACCCTGTATTTGCCTTATCTTCCGGAGTAAGATCTTTCCATGTTTTTCCAGTCGGTATTTTACAGAGAACCGAATCAGACCACTTCCCCTGCCCGATCTCGCGTTTGACATACGCTTCAAGCCAAAAATAGTTTTGTATCCCGTAAGGGGATCGTTTCCCGTACTTCGTATACGAATTTTGGATATAATCCGCAATCATCTTAGCCTGGATTTCAGGATTTGCAATGAGATATTCGACAGTCTGGCGTACTGTCCAGTTTTGTTTAACACCATAAGGAATACCATAAACGTTTTTAATATTTGTTGTCGTCAATTGCCATGGACCGACAGTCGTTTGTCCGATAAGATCCAATGTTTCCTCCGCAGTTGTTGTCCCCCACCGTTTTTCATGAGGACGGTTAAACAATACTCCGCCTTCTTTCAAAGCTTCCGCCCAGAGATCTTCAATTCCAACAAGATTCCATTTTCCTTGTCCGTAACCCCACTTTAACGCGTTATATGCGGTAGTAAGCACAATCTTCCCGCCTTCACCTTGTTCTTTACCCATATTAAACATTATAGCGTTATACTTAAGGGTAAGAATCTCGATACGCTTATCCGCTGAAATATCAGTATTTTTTATGTTGTTCATACCACATCCTTCAATACTAAACATCAATACTAATATAAAAACCAGGCATTTTATATGCTTATGAAATACTTTGTTAAAAAACAACTACTTCCTCCCTAAAGCAATACACCGTTTTACCGCTTCATCAATACCCACTATTTCTGACTTCTCCGTGGTACGAAGTTTGTATTCCACAGAATTATTATTTGCTAATGTACGATCGCTTACGGTCACACGAATCGGGAAACCGATAAGGTCAGAATCCTTGAACTTAACCCCTGCACGTTCATCCCGATCATCGAGGATTACGTCAATTCCCGCAACAGTCAATTCATCATAAATCTTATCCGCCACCTCTTTTTGTGTTCCTGTATATGAAACCGGCACGATATTCACAACGTATGGCGCAAGAGGTATTGGCCAGATGATACCGTTATTATCATTTCCCTGTTCAATCGCTGCAGCAACCATCCGTGTAACACCTATACCATAACAACCCATTACAAAATGTTTTGGCGCACCGGCAGTATCGAGAAATGTTGCATTCATAGACTTTGAATATTTGTAACCAAGCTTAAACGTATGCCCAACTTCAATCCCGCGGCAAAACTGCAAATCCTTCCCGCACCGCGCACATTTATCCCCGTGTACAACCTTACGGATATCCACGACATTATCCGGGGTGAAGTCACGCCCGGGATTAAGATTCTTTACGTGGTAATCCGTCTTATTCGCTCCGGTAATACCGTTGATTATAGACATAACAGAATAGTCTGCGATAATCTGTACCTTTTCCTTTAACCCAACAGGCCCTGCGAAACCTACCTTCGCACCAGTAAGTTTTTGTATTAATTCCGGTTGCGCAAGCTCAACCGCCGCGGTGTTAAGCACCTGCCCGAGCTTAGACTCATTAATTTCATAGTCCCCGCGTACCAACGCGAGTACCGGTTTTCCGTCAGCAACGTATATCATGGATTTAATAAACTTTACCGTTGGTGCGGACATAAACTTCCCAACAGCACTTACGGTATGCACCCCAGGCGTATTTATTTCCTCGAGTATCAACTGTGTTTCTTTATTCTCTCCACTTTCAACTGCCTTGCATTCCGCTTTCTCAGTATTTGCACTGTACCCGCACTCGCAGTACACAATTTCTTCCTCCCCTGTTTGAGCAAGCACCATAAACTCATGCGAAAAACTACCCCCGATTGCTCCGGAAGCAGCTTCTACTGCGCGAAAATTAACCCCGCAACGTCCGCAGATACGTTTATACGCGTCATACGCGCGGACATAATACTTCTCCGCACACTCTTCATCTGCGTGGAATGAATACGCGTCCTTCATCACAAACTCACGTGCGCGCATTACACCGAACCGCGGACGTATTTCATCACGAAACTTCGTTCCGAACTGGTACAACATCAACGGCAGTTCACGATACGACTTTACCTCACGGCGGACAAGATCGGTGATAACTTCTTCGTGTGTTGGACCAAGGCAAAAATCGTTATCCTTCCTGTCCCTCAGACGAAACAACTCTTTCCCATAAATACCCCAACGCCCGGTTTCCTCCCACAACGTTTTAGGAAGAAGAATAGGTAATACAACTTCCTGCCCGTCAATGCTATTCATTTCCTCACGCACAATTTGTTCAACTTTCTTTACTGCGCGTAAGCCCAGCGGCAACCATTCATAAAGACCCGCTCCGAGTTTACGGATAAGGCCAGCTCGAAGCATAAGTTTTGCTGATACAGTATCCGCCTCAGAAGGCACCTCGCGCATGGTTTTGATAAACACTTTAGTAAATTTCATTTTATACACTATCCCTTCACAAATACATATTCAAAAGGTCATGCTCTAAAAATAATCTCTTCTTGAGAGAGCTCGTTTCTAAGTTTTTCCCCTGCAACATACCTTTTTATTTCCCCAACTACAGCTTCACCAAACCGGAAACATTCTCCGGCAAACGAACCTGCGATATGAGGGGTTAGAATACAGTTTGGCAGTGTATAGAACGGATGTCCTTCTACAGGAGGTTCTGGAAATGTAACATCCAGCATCGCGGTTATACGCCCGGTTTTGAGTTCAGCGACAAGATCATCTTCATTAACCAACGCACCACGGGCTATATTAATAAACACACTATTATCTTTCATTAACTTAAGATTGGATTTATTTATCATACCTTTATTCTTTGGTTTATTTGGTGCACAGAGAACAACGACATCCGCTTGCGACATCAATTCCTCAATTGTGCATTTGGTGACACCCATCCCGCGGGCTTGTTCCGGAGTGATATGGTTTGACTGTACAAGTATATCAACCTCAAAATTCTTCAGCAGTTTTACCAACCTCCGCCCGATATGCCCAAGGCTGAGTATTCCTACTTTTGTTTTATAATACCCTTTTGCATAATCCCCTGTTTTCTTCCATGCAAGTTTACCTTTAGCATGAATTTCATGGTTAAAATGAAACACACCTTTCAATCCTATAAGTACCATCCCAAGAGCGAACTCCGATACTGGCTGCCCGTTGATATCAGCGTTTGATGCTACTCTTATATCTGTACGGGTAGACTTCCACAGTCCCTGGACTGACCCTGCGGTATGAAATACAATTTTGAGTTTCTTAGCCAAAGCCAACATTTCATCAGTTAATGCCAAACTACCCCACCCGGTGATCACAGCTTCGGCATCAACTATGTTGTTTTTCACATACTCTGCGTTATACCCATCAGCAGGAGGAGGGCATCCTAAAAGTTCAGCTACTTCAGACATAGCTTTAACAACTTCTGCTGAGAAACTGATATCAAACGTTTTCTTAGGCATACTAAAAAACACTTTTGGTTTCATAAAAATTCACCTTATCTGATAATTTTCTTTATATAATCAAGTTCGGCTTTAATAATAACCCGCGGGTCAGAAGTTTCATACCCTGACTTTGGCATGAATTCGAGCATAAACGCGCCGGTATATCCCGACTCACGCACAAATTTGCCTAATCCCGAATAATCAATTACCCCAGACCCCAGCGGCGCAGATACATGTTGTCCGTTAGCAATTTTATAGTTCTGCAGATGACAATGTCCGCTTACCGGTAAAAGAAGTTTCATATCCTGGCCCATCTTTGTTTTATAATCCTCTTCAGTGAACGGGTACGGCGGCTGGTAGTTAAGTTTACAATTCTTACGTCCAACTCTCTCTAATAATTTCAATGGTACGTCATGCCATCCATTTGTAATCGTATTATTATGGCGTTCAATAACAATTGTTATCCCTTCAATCGCAGCTTTATCACAACTACGCTGCAGAAACTTTATTACAGTATCAATTTCCTGTTCGCTACTATCGACAAAATTATGTATCCCCGCCCATAACCTGATAATTTTGGCGTTAAACATTATGGCAACCCGGATTTCATTCTCAATACTCACATCAATACTGTTGTTATTGACAATTTTTAATCCGTTAAGGTATGAACCTAATACAACAATTTCGATATTATTAGTATCGCACAACGGTTTAACTTTATTTACAATATCATCACTTACCGGATACGCCACATGTGGCGGGCGTGACCACAACTCTACGCATTCCGCTCCGCAATCCGCTGCAATTTTGATAACTTCATCCACATTCTTGTCTTTGAAAGCAATCGTACACAACCCAACTTTGTTCATAATTTCTTTTCTAGTAATAAAGGGAAATAGATATTCTTACCCGCTGTATCTTAAATCACCGATATCCTATAATCCCCCTTTTTCTGTATCTATAAGACTTTTTCAAATATATATTTCAACTAATAATATTTACCAATAATTTGACTTTTCTTCCACCCTGAAGTAGAATAGACTATACATCAGGGCAGATGGCGGAATTGGCATACGCGCAGGCCTCAGGAGTCTGTGACTGAAAAGTCGTGCGGGTTCAACTCCCGCTCTGCCCATTTTTTTCAGTACTTAATCCTCATACCCTTTTGGATGCTGTTTATGCCACGCCCAAGCTGTTTCCAATACTTTCCGTACGTCCCCGAACCTCGGATTCCACCCAAGCTCTTTCTTTATTTTATCCGCCCCAGCGATTAATACCGCCGGATCACCCTCACGGCGCGGGCTATACTCTACCGGAATTTTTCTTCCGGTAACATCCTGAGCGATATTAACAATTTCTTTCACTGAAAACCCGTTGCCGTTCCCCAGATTATACTTTGCTGAGACACCGGTTTCTAACTTCTTCAAACCAATAATATGTGCCTGCGCAAGGTCTGTTACATGAATATAATCCCGCACACAGGTACCGTCTTTTGTAGGATAATCATTCCCGAATATTGAAACTTTATCACGTTGTCCAAGAGCTACCTGTAAAACTATCGGAATGATATGTGTTTCTGGTTTATGATCTTCACCGATTTTTGCAGATTCATGCGCACCCGCTGCATTAAAATATCTCAACGCGACAAACTTAATGCCATACGCATAGTCGTACCATTTAAGTATTTTTTCAAACATGAGTTTAGTATCGCCATAAGTGTTAGTAGGATCCATGTTATTACTTTCCGTGATCGGTACTTTTTCAGGTTCACCAAACACCGCTGCGGTTGATGAAAATATAAGTTTTTTTACATCATGTTTCACCATAGCATTTGCAAGATTAATACTCGCCGTAATATTCTGGCGAACATATTTTTGCGGATCCTTCATTGACTCACCCACTGCACAGGATGCTGCAAAATGAAATACCGCGTATATACTAAATTTCTCGAATACAGCATTTATATCAGCATCATTCAAGAGGTCACCCTGTACGAACTTATCTGTGAGTATCGCTTTTCTATGGCCTTCAGACAAATTGTCGAATACAACAACCTCGTACCCTAAATCCATCAATTCCTTAACAGTATGACTGCCTATATACCCCGCCCCTCCGGTTACAAGTATTGTTTTTACACTACTACTCACAAGTGAGATCCTCCTTTATATAAAACACCTTATTAGTTTATCATTATACGGTAATCATGCCATACAATCGCAGGTTCGTTCATTATCTTTACTTCAGCTTTTGTGTACTTCTCAAGCTCCGGCAGCCGTGATTTAAAATATTCAAATAAATCCAGAGCTACAGTAATCTCAACCTTAACCCCGTGCCCTCTTCTCCGAACCACATTAACTATATCTTCCATAACTTTTGTGAACATCTCAGATTTTGATAATACCCGTCCCGCACCGGAACAATGCCTGCATTCTTCCGTTACCATACTGGTATTGGACTCGCGTTTACGTTGACGCGCAATCTCAATCAATCCTAATGAGTTAAATGGAAGAATATCAAGTTTTGCTTTATCATTCTTCAATGCATTTTCGAGCTTATGATAAACAGTGTTACGGTTCTCACGTTTTCTAAGATCTATAAAATCAATAACGATAATCCCACCGTGATTCCTTAACCTAATTTGCCGCGCAATTTCTTCCGCTGCTTCAATATTTGTCACTAATGCGGTATCCTCCGGCAACCCTGTCCCTTTACCACGCGAACTTCCGGAATTAACATCAATCGCGCATAATGATTCTGTCTGCTGAATAATCAGGTACCCGCCTGATTTAAGTTTGACATACGGATTTGCAAGCGCTGCGATTTCTTTATTAACCTCAAACATCTCAAACAAAGGTTTATGCTCGTTATACAACCTTACCCGCCCCTTAAGCTCGTCATCAAAATGAGATACGTAATCAATAACATTCTCATATTGCTTATCATCATCCACCAGCACATTCTCAATCTGTGAACTAGGCGTATCCCTTAGAACTTGTAATACAATATCCACATTTTTGTAGAGTACTGACGGTGCAGGTGCGTTACCCGCACGGGCCTGAATAGTTTTCCATACCCTCGTTAGGTACCGCAGGTCATCCTTAAAATCTTTTAACCCCTGCCCTTCTCCTTCGGTACGTATAATTATCGTCCCGCAATCCGGCAGAATTGGCTCAACAATTTCCTTCAACCTCTTACGTTCCGCGTTATTCATAATTCTTTGCGAAACATAAACATTCCGTTCTTCAGTCGGCATATATACAACATACCGGCCTGGAAGGCTTATTTTTTCTGATACCTTAGCGCCTTTTTCGCTTATTGGATCTTTTGTTACCTGTACAACCACTTCCTTATTTTTCGGCATCCGATTTTCTATACGGTGAGACGTAATCCTTTTTTTCTGCCCGAAAAACCCGGTCACAGTGTCTACGGTATCATTAGAACTAAGATACACATTTTTACCAACACCAATATTAATAAACGCAGACTGCAGTGATACAAGAACATTTACAACTTTACCTTTATAAATATTCCCGACAAAACCCCGTGTTGTTTCGTTATCAATATAAAACTCTACCAACTTATCATTTTCAAACACGGCAACCCGTGTTTCATCCATCACCGTACTAACCAAAATTTTTTTCTTAACTTCTACCATTATTTCCCTTAACCTTTATTACCCTATCTTTGAAATTCACCAAAACCATCTCCTAAAACGCTGTTCTTGTGTAACAAACACAACTGTAGCTAGCGTTAATTTAAACAAATCACCGGGTATAAACGGAACAAACCCTTTCATAACCGCATCAGCAACAGTAAACTTCATCCCAACCACCAACCACACAGTCCCGCAGATTAGAATGAGGGAAGAGGTAAGAACAAAAGTCAATAATGCTGTTGATATTTTCACATTTTTACCATTCCCTAATATCAATCCATTAAAAACTGATGCTAGCAAGAACCCGAATAAATATCCTACGGTTGGCCCTGTCGCCATCCACACAGCCCCGGCTTTTGCACCGGAAAATACCGGCAGCCCGATACAACCGAGCATGAGGTAGCATATCTGCGACACCACTCCATTCACCGGTCCGAGGACCGCACCGGAAAGCGTTACAAAAAACGTTTGTAACGTTACTGGCACCGGTGTAAATGGCAGCGGTATATAAACGTACGCACCGATAACTGTCCCTGCGGCAAACAACGCAATACCGATTCCCTGCCGAGCCACTCTGCTAAACGCCAGTTCCGCTGTAAACACACCCACAACTTTTTTTGTTAATTCTACCATTTTAACAAACTCCGTATCCTTTCTTAAACAACCTTGTTTCTACTTACCTGTTCACTATACAACTCGCGTATTTTCAAAAAAATAGTGTTATACTCTTCCGTTTTATAATCCGGATAGGTCCATCCAAACGGTACGAACATACCTTTATGATACTGTAACGTAACCTCCGCAAATACCTGTTCGCCTATGTACAACCTATGCGCAAAATCTTTAGTTGATGCTAAAACAAGTTTTGCATAATCAATATATCCAGGATCAATGTTTATCCTCCGCTTTTTTGTTGACTCACTCAAGAACAACGATTCTACTTTGTTTGTATCAACCTTTATACGCGCTAACTGTCCCGGACTCATAAGATTATTAAAACTTACAAACCTTCGATACACAACCTTCCCAAGCTCGTCTTCATAATAATTTGTATGCTTAAAGTCCATTATCCCAGACCTGTAATCCACGTTACCATACAGTTTAACCAATAATGGTTCGGCTTTATCAAACAATTCAACTTCACCGGTCAGCATACCGGTAAACAACTTCACCGGCCCAGGATCCTTCAGCATACCCATATAACACTACAATCTCTCAACACTTTTCTTATAACTACTAAAATTCGCAATTATTTCCTTAACAGTATCGCCTCCAAACTTCTCACATATTTCCTGAGCCAACGCACATGCCAGCATAGCTTCACCTACCACTGAAGCAGCAGGTACTGCGCAGACATCAGACCTAACCTTTGCAGCAAAAACTTTTTTCTTGGACTTAACATCCACTGATACCAAAGGCCGTACTAACGACGGGATTGGCTTCATCACGGCATGAATAACAATATGTTCACCATTTGTAATCCCGCCTTCGACACCACCGGCATTATTTGTTTTACGATAATATTTTTTTGTATCACTATAATATATCTCGTCATGCACTTTTGAACCCGGCATTGCTGCCATAGCAAATCCCGCGCCAAACTCTACACCTTTCACCGCGGGAATTGACATTACCGCCCGTGCAATACTTCCATCCAACCTTTTATCCCACTGAGCATGACTCCCAAGCCCGGGAGGAACATTTAACGCAGCGACAGTAAACTTACCACCTATGGTATCCCCATTTACTGCAGCATCCTGTATCACTCTAACCATTCTTTGTTCCGCATGTTTATCAGGGCATCTTAACGGTGACGTTTCAGATATAACAGCAGCTTTTGAATAATCCAACTTCATCCCTCTGATTTTTTCAGGACCGATTTGTTCGACAAAACTCACAACTTTAATACCTATGATACTCAATATTTTTTTAAATACCGTTCCAGCCGCAACCCTTGCAGCAGTTTCCCTTGCTGATGCGCGTTCCAAAATATCGCGAATATCCTTCCGTCCATACTTCATAATCCCGGCAAGGTCTGCATGCCCGGGCCTCGGCGCGGTTTCCAGTTTAACTTCTCTACAATCCTCTTCACGCGAACTCATAACCTTTGTCCAGTTTAACCAATCACGGTTTTCAATCAACAATGCCACCGGTGAGGATATAGTTTCACCAAACCTTACCCCCGCAATAATTCTTGCGTGGTCACGTTCAATCGCCATACGTTTACCCCGACCAAACCCTTTTTGCCGGCGGTTGAGTTCCAGATCAATATCTTCTTCCTTAATTCTTAACCCCGCAGGAACGCCGTCTATTATTACTACCAGCCCGTATCCATGAGACTCACCTGCGGTAATAAATCTTAACATAAATAATCTTAATTACCTTTTTTCTGTAAGTTTTTTTAACAACATTTTTTTCATCAGTTCAACAGGCGCTTTCTTGCCAGTCCATATCTCAAATGCCCGCGCACCTTGCAATACCAGCATATCCGCACCATTCATACACTTAACCCCGCGATCCCGCGCGTGCTCCAATAACTCAGTTTCGCGGTTATAAATCACGTCGTATACAAACAATCTATCATGAATAAAATTTTTATCAATAGGGCAACAATCCCCATGTTTCATCCCCACTGGCGTGGCGTTAACAAACAACTGGCATTCCTTGATACACTCTTTTATCTCATGCCCGTTATTATGAACCACTTTTAAGTCAGCTCTAGGAAAGAAATACTTCACTTGCGCAGCAAAACTGCGTGCCCGTGCGTTATTTATATCCGAAATAAACAGGCGTTCAACCTTTTCTTTCACCAACCCATAAACTACTGCCCTCGCAGCGCCGCCACTACCCAAAACAAACACACTTTTTTCCCGTGGTTCAAACCCGCCGATATCCTTTAAAGACGTTATAAAACCGTAAATATCCGTGTTATAACCCACCAATTTACCATCTTTATTATGTATGGTATTAACCGCACGTATATGCTTAGCGCTTTCATCCAGTTTATCAAGGAATCGCACAACAGTTTCTTTATGCGGAATTGTAACATTAATCCCGATAATCCCATACGAACGGATAGCTTTTATTGCGCGTTCCACTTCCGCAGGATTGACTTCAAAAGGAACGTACACAAAGTCTAACTCCGACTCCTGCAACGCAGCATTATGCATTACAGGACTCATTGAATGTTCGATAGGATAACCTATTACACCAACAACTTTTGTCTTTCCTGTAATCATAAAAAATACCTTATTTATTTCCTTCTTTATTCACTCTACTACCTACCCTATGTGTCCTTAAAAGCTCTATCAACTCCTTATTTTTAGGATCAAGTTTAAGTACCTGCAACCAAATCTTTACTCCCTGCTGACGCTCTCCTTTGAGATAGTGCGCCATACCTACCTTAATCAGCGCCTTAACATTCTTAGGATCTTCCCGTAGAATTTCATTACAGAAAGTCAATGCATCATCATATTGCTGAGCATAAATCAACTGGCTTGCTTTATACAACAACACTTCATTTTGTGTCAATCCGGGAATTCCAATATTTTTCTCAGAAACTAATCCAACAAAACCGGAATAAGCCAGTAATATCGCCAGTAGGATTAATAAAGCCCCGGCCTTCCTGCGGTTCTTCACAATATACGCGTCATTAAACAAATACTTTTTCGCAAACTCGTTAATTTTAATAATAAAATTTGGGAAAAAATAATAACCCGTGCCAATCAATAACAAGACCAGCGCAACTAATAATTTTACGATCTCCATTCACCGTTTACCTGTAACTTAAATTTTTCTTCAACACTTTCATCACCGCAACTTCACCGCAATTCGGGAAAAACTCGCAGTTAATACATTCCGTCCACACCTTATGCGGCAATAAATCCTTTTTTATCCTTCGAAACCCGAGCTTTACAAAAAATTTTGGTTTATAAGTTAATGCAAAAACTTTTTGTACCCCAAGCTGTTTTGCTTCAATAAGAAGTTTAGTCAATAACTTCTTCCCTAACCCTTTTCTCACAAACTCAGGAGCAACCGCCATAGACTTAACTTCCGCAAGATCTTCCCAACTTATATGCAACGCCCCGCAGGCAATAACCTTATCTCCCTGTATTACGACATAGAACTCACGCACATTCTCATAAAGTTCACTCAATGCGCGGGGTAACATTTCACGTTTTTGCGCATAAAAATTTACTAGCGCATGAATTTGTTTTATATCCTTTATGTTAGCTTTCCTAAATTCCATAACTCTATTCTTCCCTTCAATACATTTATTCACAGAATATATTATACCAATTATTCCAACTTCTTAATTGTTTTGTCATTTTCCAGTAATTGACACAACCCCTGCCATTTTTGGCGTTCAATCTCAAACTCCTGCATTTTTTCTGAAGAGATAGACCTAGCCGGAGGTATCTTAAGTTTCAGGAAATTAATAAGTTTCCCGTTCTGCATTATCCGAAAATCAAGGTGTGGTCCTGTAGACAATCCTGTTGTTCCAACATACCCAATAACCTGTCCTTGTTTCACCCTGTTCCCTGACCTTACATTCCCCGGAATCCTTGCAAAATGGCAGTATGATGACGTATAAACAGAATTATGTTTTACTACAACTGTCTTCCCTCCCTGTCCACGCCAACCAGCATGAGTTATAAAACCATCACCTATTGATACCACAGGCGTTCCTTGCGGTGCGGCATAATCTATCCCGAGATGCGGGCGGTAGTATCTTAGAATCGGGTGAAACCGCGCTTTTGAAAAATATGATGATATCCTTCGATAATTCAATGGCGCACGGAGGAACGCACGGCGTAATGATTTACCTTTAGGATCATAATAACTATCCATAAACCGTACAGCCGTGCAATCCCCGGCAGTTAAACCATTATACTGTGCGTATAAAACTTTACCATCAACCTTTTTTCCGTCATCACTTTCGTATCGTTCCCAAATAATAACGTAACTATCCCCTTTTCGCGGTTCCGTAAAAAAATCTATATTCCAAGCAAAAATATCATCCGCAAAAACAATAATTTGTTCCGGAGGTACACTTTGCGCGGACATTGATTCCCATAAAGAATTATTCAACCGTCCTTTAACTCCGACAATCCTCCGTTGCATTGTCAGCTTTGTTTTACTTGAAGAAAACACTCCCGTTGTACTTTTGATAATACGGTAAATATCAAGATTATTAACATACTCGAACCCTATTAGCGTACTATACGTAGTCCTGACAATCTTATACGTGTCACCCGGACGCGAGGATGATAGTCTATAAATCTTACCCAATTCCTTAAGAGCAAGCACTGTATCACGTTCATTCACCTTCTCACGTTTAAGTATTGTATACAACAAATCACCAGACACAACAGTTCCCGTTGAAATTTCAATCCCGGGTTTACCAAATTGTGTTATATTAACAATATTAACTACTGCCTTACTAAATGACAGAACCACTGCCGTAATAACAATTATAACAAACCCTTGAACAACTTTTTTCATTTCAATACACCTGCAAACATTTTCTCTACTTCTTCAACAACTTCACCCGGTGATATTTTATCCATACAAACATTATTCTTACAATTTGGACGTATTCCGCAAGGTGAACATTTCATTTTATTATAGATTACGCTCTTTTTCCCATCACCATACAAACCAGTCTTTAATGGATTACTCGGCCCGTATAACCCTATCGTAGGAATGTTATACCCCATAGCGATATGAACCGCAGCAGTATCACTACCTATTACAACATTACAACGCGATAATACCGCAGCAAACTGAGTTAACCCGGTAAGCCCTACTGTACTCACTACCTCCGGGCATTCGCGTAACAATACCTGTTCATTCCCTGCCTGATTCTTATCACCGAGTAATATCACATTATACTTTTGTATTAACACCTTCGCAGTTTCAACAATTTTATTCACAGCCCATTGTTTTTGAGGTACACCCGCACCCAGTATTATTCCAATATTTTTTTGACCAGGCTTCACACCTTTTTTATTTAATACGCAAGTCACCCATTCATTATCTTCCGCAATAACTCTTAAATCATATCCCGGCTTTGACACATCCGCACCGATTTTTCTAGCAAGCGCTAATCCACGCTCAACTGCATGTACCGCCGGGCCATCTTTACTA
>Ga0265292_1001178_pt1 | contig 24988 bp, 16 predicted proteins | sample Munlanlewell296A_FD_189080 | JGI IMG/M metagenome (GOLD analysis project Ga0265292, IMG submission 189080) | Leachate microbial communities from a municipal landfill in Southern Ontario, Canada - Leachate well 296A | ecosystem: Engineered > Solid waste > Landfill > Unclassified | place: Canada... | reverse complement strand
ATGACCGAAATCCCCGGATCATCGGAAATCATCAGTGCCGACCTGGTGGTGCTGGCCATGGGGTTCACCCGGCCGGTACACAACGGCTTGCTCGATGCGCTTGGGGTGGAATACGATGGGCGGGGCAACGTAAAGGTGAATGCCCAAAAGCAAACCTCCGTTGAAAAAGTCTTTGCCTGCGGCGATGCGGAGGCCGGCGCCAGCCTGGTGGTCAGGGCTATTGAGGCAGGGAAAATGGCGGCGAGTGAGGTGGACGAGTTCCTGGCGATAACTGAATTTCAAAGTATTTGACCAACGGCAAATCACCCGATTGTTTTTTGTTGCCTTTTTCAATATTTTTAAAAAAGATAGTCGGATCTTTCCATTTCGGGTTACATCCTGACCCTATTTACGGTGGAAGCATCCTTACGATTCCGGGTTTATTGGCTCAAATCCCATAAAAGTAAGCCATATAATAACTTAAAACTTAAAATTATGAAAGAGGAAAAACCAAAGCTGGCATTAAACAAGCGAACTGTTGCACGCCTAAATAACCTGGAAATGAGGTATGTTAGAGGCGGTGAAGGGGGAGCGGATGACACTGGTCAAACTAGGACAGAATGTGGCGATCCAGATATAGTTGATCCAACTATTGCTGTTAAGGAGGTTACCAGAAGCATTATGAGTTTAATTGTCAAGGTTTGCTAGATTAAATCATTTGGTGAATGAAGTGGGCAAGGGTAAAATTAATGCTTGCCCTCTTTTATTATTGTATTGATTAAATAGTTAAGTTCTTCGTCTTCTCCTGCAGAGATGCTTATCCCTTTTTGGGTGCAAGTGTAAGAAACCCACGAAACAGCAACTTAAGACATAGAAAAAATTGTTACTTTGTAAAAAATTGAGATATGCCTACATCATCACAAATCGAAATTAGCAAGTTGAATCTTGACTTAAAGAACTTTAGGACTGTTCCTCAAAAGAAGGAATCAGATGCGATTAAAGCTATGATTTCTATTAAACCAGATAGATTTTTTGCTGTAATTGACAGTATAATAGAAGACGGCTATTTACCCACCGAGAATATTATTGTACTTAATGACACCACTGAAAACATCGTAAAAGAGGGAAACAGAAGAATTGCAGCCTTAAAACTAATACACGGGCTTTACAAAATTGAAGATTTTGGTTTACCAGCATCAATTATTGATAGTATTAAAAAAATTGATAGTAAATGGAAAACAGAAAATTTAAATGTTCCATGTACAGTATTTTCACTTAATGAGGCTGATTTAGCCGATAGAATAGTAACACTTGCTCATGGTAAAGGAGAAAAAGCAAGTCGCGACCCTTGGAATTCTGTTGCGCGTGCAAGGCATAATAGGGATGTAAAAGGTGGAACAGAACACGGTTTAGATTTATTGGAAAAATATCTTAAGAAAGGGAATAATTTAAACAATCAACAAAGAGAAAGATGGGGAGGAGAATATCCACTTACAGTTTTAGATGAAGCTTTAAGGAAGATATACGCAAGGGCGGGTTACACTGCAATTGCTGAACTTGTTAAAAATTACCCAAAGATTAATTACCTAACTGAAATTGAGAACATACTCCTAGATATTGGTTTAGAACAAATTAAATTTCAAGAGACATTGAGAAACGCTCAACTTGACTTTCCAACTAATTATAACATACCACCAAAAGTTGCGACATCTGCCCAAAACCCTACTTCAACACAGGCAAGTAATGTGTCAAATCCAAATACAGGAGGTACTAGCATCAGTACAACTCAAAACAACAGTCAAAATGTTGGAACTCCAAATTCAGCCCAACCTTCACCTAACAATACATCAAATTCAAATAGTAATAACAACAATTCAAATCCTTCGCCTACTCCAGCAGCTCCAAAGGCAGTTGCGGTTAACGACCCAAAACATGTTGCAGCTTTACTGAAAAAGTTTGCTCCAAGAGGGGTTAACAGACAAAAGGTTGTAACACTTAGAGATGAGTTACGAAATTTAAAAATTGCATCAAACCCAATTGCATTTTGTTTCATTCTGAGAAGTATGTTTGAAATATCTTCAAAAGCATACTCCACTGACCAAGGATTAAGTTTAACCAAGTCAGGGGGGAAAGACAAATCTTTAGTTGAAGTATTGAGAGGAATAACTAACCATTTAACCAGCAACAATTCAAATACCGTAATGGTAAAAATTTTGCATGGCGCTATGACAGAATTAGGAAAATCTGATGGCATCCTCTCAGTTACATCTATGAATCAATTAGTTCATAATCCATCTTTTTCAATTGCACCATCTGACATTTGTATCATGTTTGGTAATATATATCCACTTTTAGAAGCAATGAATTAATGGGAAATTTTAGAACACCTTTAAGATATCCAGGCGGCAAACAACGTCTTTCACCATTCATTGCCGAAATAATCGAATCAAATGATATCTCCAATGGTCATTATGTTGAACCTTATGCAGGTGGAGCTGGCGTTGCAATTGAATTATTACTCTCAAAAAAGGTGTTAAATATTCACTTGAACGATTCGGATTTCGGTATTTATTCATTTTGGCATTCAGTAATTAATAGACCAGATGAACTATGCAAAATGATAGCAACTGCCTCAATGACAGTTGATGAGTGGAGACTTCGAAAATCTATTGTGAAAAAGTGTGATAGAAGAAAAAAACTCGAACTTGGGTTTAGTGTTTTTTTCTTAAACAGGTGTAATCGTTCAGGAATACTAACAGCTGGCGTCATTGGTGGCTTAGACCAAAAAGGAAACTACAAAATGGATGCAAGGTTTTCACGCAATGACCTAATCAGAAGAATTGAAGCTATCACAAAGTTTAAAGATAATATACACTTGACAAATTTTGATGCTGAGAAGTACATTAAGAATTATATACCTAACCTTCCAACCAACACTCTTGTATATTTAGACCCACCATACTTTGTAAAAGGAGGAGAATTATATTTGAACGCTTATAAGAAAAAAGACCACGAAAGAATCTCTAAAGTAATACAAGAGGAAATAAATCATAAATGGGTTTTGTCGTATGATGGTGTTCCAGAAATAGTTGATTTATATCAAAATAGACGACATTTTCATTACGACTTGCAATATAACGCTGAAAAAGTTTACATGGGAAAAGAGATTTTTATTTTTGGCGATTCTACTATTCTTCCTGAAAAATGTTCGATTAAAAACATCGAAATTGGATTAAAAAATTTAGTCGCCATTTTATAATTTGCTTATTATCAGGACAAAACAATGAAACAGAAAAGAACACCAGCACCCAACACGCGGTATAGCCAATAAGGGTTTCAGTGGTATGCGAAGGGTTGGAGCCCGCTTCAACTTTTCTTGTACCTTGATAAGAAATCACCCGCAATCCCTTACTGGCCATACCGCTAACCATTAGTAGTAAGCCTGAAAGACGACAGTGCAACCATAAACAGAAGACTAAAAACTGAACAGTAATACAAAGATAAACCATTTTGACAGGTGACCTACATACAGACCATATTTCAAGCGGACAACGGGTAAGCCGACACTCATTGCCGACCCTTCTGTATTTTTTATTTTCCCCACCGCACATTTTTTTTAATTCAATTTTAGACCTGCCCGCAAATGGCACATTTGGGTTTGCCCCGACACACAGAGCCGACCCTTCAGCAAACCCAAAAGAGCCATTTTTGCCAACGCCTAAGGAAACATTGAATGTTGAAAACTTTTAAGGACATAATTTGTCCATAAGCAAAGTAAATCACTAACTTTGAACAATAATTGTCCTTGACAAATGAGTAAGAATAAAGTGGCAACATTTGCCGAACAAGTAAGAACGTTAAGAGAATCGGCACATCTCACTTTGAGGGAAGTTGCAGAGGAAATTGGCATTGACACTTCACTACTCGGCAAGATTGAACGCAATGAAAGACAGCCGACAAAAGAGCAGATAAAACAAGTTGCCAAATATTTTAAACTTGATGAAAAGGATTTATTGAAAGAATATTTAAGCGACCAATTCGCTTATAAAATCATTGAAGAAGAAGCAGACCTCGACACATTGAAAGTTGCTGAAAGAAAAGTTGAATATTTAAAAACGAAACAATGAGTGAAGTAATTTCCAAACCGTATATTCCAGTTAACCACAGTTGGTCAAACAATATTTTGAATGACCAGCAATTGGAAATATTTTTTGCAAACCAAATTGAGTTTGCATCGTCAAACCAAAAATCGGTTTTGGAAAAAGAGAATAAAAAGAATTTGTTGGGTCAAGTATTTACTCCTCACATTCTTGCAAAGTTTATGGTTTCGCTTTTTAAATCTGATTTGCAACAGCATCACAAAATACTTGACCCTTGTATAGGACCAAATACCTTTCTCTCCCATCTTGACGATATTGATTCCTCTATAAAAATTACAGGGGTAGAATTAGACCAAAGTTTAATTTCTGAAAAAATCAAAGAATTTTACTCAAAAATAAACCGAGAATTAATTCTTGACAGTTTCTTTAATGTTCCGCTTTCAGAGAAATTTGATTTCGTTATTCAGAATCCACCGTATGTAAGGCAAGAGTTAATGATGGATGGTGAAAATTCAAAATCACTTGCTCTAAGAAGTTTATCTCCTTTGTCGGAAATCATTCCTGCAAAATCAAACTTGTATGTTTACTTTTTATTGAAATCAATTTTCCACCTCACTGACAACGGAAGAATGATTGCCGTGATTTATGATTCTTGGCTATACAGCGACTTTGGAAAGGTTTTGAAAGAAGCATTTGTTCGATTTGGTTCCATTGAAGGAATATATCACTTCAAGAAAAATGCTTTTCCTGATGCAGATGTTGGAGCAACTGTTATTGACTTTAGGAGAATCATAAACCCAAAAGAAAAGAACAAACTAATAAAACTTTATTCTTTAAAGACAATTGAAGAAGTTGCTACTTACGAGTTAAAACCGAAGCTGCAATACAAACAAATTCCAATTCAAGAGTTTTTCACCTATCGGTTTAACGAAGAAACAGTAATTGATTTTAAAAACGGTTTGTTCAAATTACTTGAGAAAATAAACTCCCAACCAATACAACGGGGCATATCTTCTATTGCAAACAAATATTTCATTCAGCAAGAAAAAACATTTGAGGAATCAATTCCTTTTGTTAAAGATGTAACTGCAATCAGTTCTTTTAATATTAAGAACGAGCTGTTTTACCTGCTCGCTTTGAATGGACATATGTCTAACAAAACACAAAGACATCTTGACATTGCCAAAAAAGAAATACTTGCTGAAGGAGGAAAATTTAAGGCACTGAAAGAGCAAATTGAACACAACCCTAATTGGTATAAGGTTCAACTCAAAAAGCCAGGGAATCTTTTATTTAATTACTACTTACGTAAGAACATTGACTTTCTATTAAATGAGGAATTGCATTATTCATCTGACAACTTTTATATTCTGAATGTTGAGAAACACTTACTTGCAAACTTTGCAATTCTAAATTCGTCATTTACCCGAATTTCTGTTTTGCTTCATTCAAGAAATCAAGGAAACGGACTTCGAAAAATTCAACTTTACGAATTCAAAGACATACCAGTAATTGATAGCAACAAACTTTCAAATGAAACTATTGCCCAACTTGAAATTGCAGGAGAGAAATTAAAATCAGTTGGAAGATTTTCTAATGACAAGGAGAAGATGATAAATGAAATTGATGAAATTTTAATCAAAGAATATAATTTGATTAGCAAGATTCAGATTACAACAGAGCAACTAAATTCCGATATTCAAAACATATTTTCAATAAATTAAAATGCCGCAACTTTGGTATGATTCAGACGAGGTAAACGACTTTCACCCACTTGTTGAAGCGGCATTAAATAATGCTTTGGTGAATTGTGTTTTCAATAATATTGCAGAGGTTGTTCATCACCCTGCAATTCCAAACAGCACAATAATTCCCGACTTTGCAATTCGATTGATTGCAAGCAAACGATATGTTTTTATCGTTGAAGTAAAGCGAACTCAAAGAGATGTTGAATCGCAACGTTACCAAAATCAATCAAGGTCATATGTAACTGATTTTGGTCCGCACTGGGAACCGAATTATCACAAATACTTTTGTGTAACCAACATTGAAAGATTGGTTCTGTTTGTCGACCGAAACGGAGTTCCATTGACAAATTGTTTACTCAAAGGAAATCCGAGACAACATTCACTTTTCAATCCAGCCAATCATGATGTGACAGCATCGGTTGCAGAACTACAAACAACTTTTGAAAATATTCTACCGAATATTTTCAATCGGCTTGCACCCGATTGGGATAATAATTGGCAACTTGTAATTGAAAGTTTTCATAACAACTATGTTGCTTTAAAGAATTCTTTAGGTTATCCCGAAGCAGTTAAAAAGGAGCTGACACTTTATGAGCTATTCAGATTGCTTGCTTATGCTTACTTGAAAGATTTCTATACGCAAACTGGAAATGCAAACGCAGCACATTTTCATAATTACCCACCGAGTAATGCAACACTACCTCAATTCAAAAAAAACTTAGCGAACAATTACAACAGAATAATTCAGTTAGATTTCAGACAAATTTTTACTGACCATCCTAATCAAGGACAACGACTTTTTCCTGATAATTTCACAGCAAACTATTTACAATATTTCAAGGATTTGATTCAGTGTTTTGTTCAACACAATAGCAACGCTGTTGCTGACAATCCTTCACCATCATACGTCTTCAATCTACTTACTTCAAAAATTTATGTTAGAGAAGAGTTACACGGCAAAGGAAAAGTTATGTCCGATGCAGAATTATCAAACTTGCTTGCAGCACTATGTATTGATTCGCCTGATGCAAGAGTATTAGACCCTGGGTGTGGTGATGGTGCATTATTGGATGCTGCTTACGACCAAATAAATTTACTTGCTGCAACAGTCAACCAAGCTAAAACTCATAATCAAATATTAAATCAAATAGATGGCATTGAAATTGACCCATTCCTCTCTCAACTATCTGCTTTCAGATTACTTTCTAAAAATCTTGCACAGGTAAACAATACCACGACAGCAAACATTTTAATTGGTGATGTATTCCTAAACCCAAGAGTAAATCAATATGATGCGGTGTTAATGAATCCACCTTTTCTAAGAAACGATAATCCTGATGCTCCAATAACAACGGCTGACAAAACAAGAATGAGAGGAGCAATAACTGGTCAGGGCTTGAATTGCTTTGTTGCAAACGCTTCGCAACCGAATCTGTATTTCTACTTCACAAATTATATCTGGCATTACTTGCGGAACAATGGCAAGGCAGGAATTATCTTAATGACAAAATTTCTGAATAATGAAGATGGCGAATATTTGAAGCAATTTATTTCTGACAAGGTTGAGGCAATTATTTCTTATCCGAGAAAATATTTTCAAGAGTTTGTTGTAACGACAGTAGTTGTGATTTTAAAGAAAGGAAACAATTCAGCGAATGTTTCTTTTGTTAGAGTATCAGATGAAAGTGTTTTGCTTAACCCTGATAATCTAAAGGCGATACTTGCTTTGAATGCCGATACAACAACGGCATCATTCAAACTGCGTGTTGTTCCAAGAAATACACTTGTTGCTTCGGAAAATTGGAAGCAGTATTTGAATGACAAAAATTATGATGATTTCCTAAATCTGAACTTCTTAGTTGATATTGACCATCACTTTGCAAGCATTGGAAGAGGGGGGGCAGAAGCAAGTGGAGCTTCAACAATCATATTCCCAACATTTGACCAACAAGCCAATCATTATTTCGGTTTAGGCAAACGCTTGACACCTGTACAGCAAAGCGCTGGTATTCAGAGAACAAGAATTGATATTCCTATAGGACTAAATACAAATGTGAGTTACGGAGTTCAAAATAATTTTCAAAGGAGGAATTATGTTTTGAGTGTTAATGATATTGAACTTGACAAAGCATTTCACTTTCCTGCAAGAGCTGACAGAAATGAAGCTAATGCTTTACCTATTGCATTACAAGGCAATCAAGATTTGGTTGACTTCTTTGATGATTGCATTGCTGAATTTGGTTTGCCAAAATGGAGAACCATTGTTAATGCCGCTTTCAGAAATACTATTGTTCCAAAAATCTTAATTCCGAGAGCAGATAGAACAAAGCATTGTGTTTATTACAACCCACACAACCACAATCTAACTCTTTCAACAAATTTCTTTTACTGTAACGATTTGCAAAACCAAAATGCAATTGCAACCGAGGAACAACAATACAAATTTGTTACTGCATTTTTGCTTTCAGCATTTGGGCAAATTCAATTTGAACTCAATGCAAACAATCAAGAAGGATTAAGAAAATTGGAGGGCTTTCAAATCAGCCGATTCAAGATTCCCGACTTAGTTCAATTCACACAAGCCGAAATTGTTTCGGTTGTTGCAGCTTTTGATGCAATCAATATTGCAAATCTTGAATTCAGTGGTGATGAAGGATTAGCAACTCCGAGAAGGAACCTTGACTTAGCAATCGGAAATATCATTTTCCAAAAAAATAATTTAGGGTTTCCGACAGTTGCGGACATGGTAAATTATTTTGAATTGTTTTTAGCGGACTTAGTAGAAGATAGAAGGATATGAAAAAACCAAAAGTAGTTAGTTTGTTTTCAGGATGCGGTGGTCTGGACTTAGGGTTCAAACAATCGGGTTATGATATTATTTGGGCAAACGATATTCTTAAAGATGCTTGTGAAACTTATCGCCTCAATATTGGCGACCACATTTTTTGCGAGGACATAATCAAAATTGACAAAAACATAATTCCTAAAGCAGACATTGTAATTGGTGGTCCGCCTTGTCAATCATTTTCATTAGTTGGAAAGAGAAATCCCGAGGACGACAGGTCAAATTTGGTTTGGTCTTACTTAGAAGTTTTGCAAAGAGTAAAGCCAAAGGTTTTCATTCTTGAAAATGTTACAGGAATTCTTTCGGCAAAAAATCCAGATGGTTCTAAAGTTCTTGACAACCTTGTTCAAGCGTTTAATGACCTTGGTTATACAACTTCCGTTTTTAAACTTAATGCTGCTGATTTCGGAGTTCCACAAAGGCGTGTGAGAGTTTTTATTGTTGGTAACAAGAAAAAAAATAAAATCACAGAGCCGACTAAATCACATTCAGAAGAAAGTTGGGTTAGTGCCTATGAGGCATTGTCAGACCTTTCAGATACCACTGAAAATGGTATAGGAAAATATATCAAGAAGCCCAAAGGAGAATTTCAAGAGTTAATGAGGATAGGACAAAACGGAAAATTTCATTTACACTTTACCCCATACGCAAGTAAAAAAGACCAAGAACTAATTAACCACATTCCACCAGGAGGAAATTATATGGATGTTCCAGATGAAATTTCAACAAAGAGAATTTTGAATTTCAAAAAGACTGGTGGCAGAACAACCACTTATGGAAGATTATCAAAAGACAATCCTTCTTACACTCTGAATACACATTTTAACCGTCTAAATGTTGGTTGCAATATCCATTATGAAAAGAAACGACTAATAAGTTTGAGAGAAGGTTTACGAATTCAATCGTTTCCAGATTCATTTGAAGTTCTTTCCTCTAATAAAAGAAATTATTATGTTCAAATTGGAAATGCAGTTCCACCATTATTAGCTAAAGCATGGGCAAATCACTTATTGAATTACTTATAAGCCATCGCACATGTGTAAGCACATTTGCAAGCCGCACAAGCCCAAGCACAGACCAAAGCTTGCAAAAGAGCTTTCACCTTTCCCACGCAGAAAAAATTGAATTAAGAAAAATTTCCTCCCCTTCTGAAAATAAAAAATACGCAACCGCACAACCCAACACGACAAAGGCAATGACAGTGAAACTCAACAGCGAAAATGGTTTGCAAGGTGGACAGACAGAAGGCCTACTGCTAATAGCGGTTTGGCGTAATGGCGGGTTCAGTGGTAAATTGAACGGTAGTAATTCTAATAAACATTTGTGCTTGGTTGACAGTGAAGTGCTTCTAAGTCCGCCACTACGCCAAGCCGCAAAACGTTAGCGGCAATTTTAGGATTAAAATGATTACAGAAAAGAAGAATCAGCATTATATTCCAAAGTTCTATTTGAGAAACTTTTCATATCATGGTAACAAAAAACAGATTGGTGTTTATAACCTGAACAATGATAAATTTATCCAAGCTGCGAAACTTAAAACACAAGGGTCTAAGAATTTCTTTTATGGATACGACGGGGTTGTAGAGGATAAATTGGCTGATTTAGAAGGTGATTTGTCAATGGCAATTAATCAGATAACTGAAAAAATCGAGGTGCCAAAGAAAAACACGGAAAACCACAATATTTTGTTAGCATTCGTTGCACTAACTGACTTAAGGAATCCAGTTAAAGTTAATGGAATGAAAAGTATGTTGCAAGGAATGAAAGAAAAATTAATGGAATTAGACCCTGATGTTGATATTGATAAGTTTGTTCCCAATCCGAATCATGATGACATTGTAAAATTACTGTTGTCTCAATCAGCTGAAATGATTCTGAATACTCTTGATTTAGATTATAAATTATTAATCAATAGAACATCTAAACCATATATTACTTCAGATTTTCCCGTTGTTAAATACAATCAATTCTTAGAAGAAGCTAAATGGCAACATTCAAAATCAGGTTACGGTACTATAGGTCTACAAATATTAATACCTTTAAATTCTGATTTAGTACTGATTTTCTTCGACTCAGGCATATACAAAGTTGGCGATAAAAAAAGGAGATTCTTAGACATTAACTCTACTGATGATGTTGACTCTATTAATATTCTTCAATTTATAAATTGTTTTGAAACTATCTATTTTAATGAAAAAGCATCAGAAACGTATTTAAGACAATTAGTACAAAAATCTAAAAAATATGTTCGAGCAAATGAGACTAAAACAGAGTTGAGTTATTTGATTCAGAATGGAGATAATCAAAAAGAAGTTTTAAATGGAAAACAGAATTTAATGATTTTTGGCTCAACTGATTGTGAATGCAAACTTAAAATTAACGGAGTAAAAATTCATTCCAATGGAAGAGCATATAAATTTGACAATTCAATTGCACAACTAAGGCCACATTGTAAAAACCTTATAAAAAAAACAGCCGCTAATAAGTAAGGCTTCGTGTGGCGTAGCCTAACATGAAGCCGTGTTGCACGAAATCCGGTTGTGCAGCCTCTGAAACGGTAACAATCTATGGGGATTCAAAAATTCCAGGTTATTCTGGAAGAGGACGAGGCAAAAGTTTTCGACGGTTTAGAGATTGGAAAAGTTTACTTTTGAATGTAGCTGTATAGGGGAAGCTTACACCCCCTCTTCCCCCGGGGGCCCTTTGGAAGGAGAATTGGAATTACGCAGGAAAGGATGATAGGGACCCCCGGAGATTGAGCGGTAGCAATTGGGTTGCTATCAGGATTATCTTAGGCTTACGATAATTTCAAAACTTTCAAATAACTCGTACCTTAGCGTACACCCATTAATCCGTTTAATCGTGGAAAGGTTACCCCTGTTTGAAAGGAAAATTGTTAAAAAAGTTGCCGAGCAGCGCTTAGAGGCTGTTGCTCAGGCATTAAAAATTCAGATCGAAAAGGAACCTGAACCCGGGTTCATGACCGGACTCGCCGGACAGGCCATCTTTCTCTACTCGTACAGCCGCAGCTGCGCATCATCCCGCTTCGAAAACCTCGGTTTTCTCGCCCTCGAACGTGCCCTCGGCATGGTAAACAATGGCTTTTCGTGGCCCTCCTTCGCCGCCGGCCTCGCCGGTATCCGCTTTACGTTGCGATATCTGGCCTCCCGCGGATATATTTCCGAATCCGACGGCTCTGCGCTCGATGAAATCGATCCATTCCTGCAGGATTTCGCCGCCGAACGCTTCAAACAAGGCGATTATGACCTCCTCCACGGCGCTCTCGGAATGTACGTCCCCGACAACCCACAACAATCACAACAATCACAACAATCACAACCACCACAACCATCACAACCACCACAACCGCCAACCGGCAACCGACAACCGATAACCGCCCCCCTCCGCAGGCTCGCCATCTCCCCTTTGAACGGTCATTTGGCGTGGCCATCGCGTCATCCGCAAACCGGCACCCCGGAAATAAACCTGGGCCTTGCCCACGGTATACCATCGATATTATTGGCATTGAGCCGTTCCGCGGGCGATAGCGATCCGGCTACCATGCTTTCGCAGGGGGTAGAATATCTTCTTTCGTGCCGCCTTAAGGAATCGGCCAACGGCTCCCTGTTCCCGCACCGGATGGTGGATGGAAAGCCGGACCAGCCCGGACGGCTGGCCTGGTGCTATGGCGATCCCGGGATAGGAGCGGCCCTATGGCAGATCGGGGTGAACTGCAACCGGCCCGACTGGCAGGCCGATGCCATAGGTATCCTGCATAAGGCGGCCTCCAGGAGGGAAACGGAGGCCAACCGCGTAGTGGACGCGTGTATCTGTCATGGTACGGCAGGACTGGCCCTGCTGTTCTATAAAATGGCTATCGTAACCGGTCACGATGAGTTTCTTGATGCGGCAGCTCACTGGACCCGCGCAACTCTCGATCATGGCCAAAACCCCACCTCCGCTGCCGGATACCTGTTCCTCACCACCGGCGACCGGTATATCTCAAGCTACTCGCTGCTCGAAGGCATCACCGGCGTTGGCCTCAGCCTCCTCGCCCTCCTCGACTCCGACACCCTCGGCTGGGAACAGGGCCTCTTACTGTAACCTCCGCCCGCAACCAAATGAAAAGGCCCCGTCCCACATGGAACGGAGCCTCTTTTATTTGTAAGTAAAGTGAGAATTTCGATATCGTTGTCGTCGTCGTAGAGACGGATCACATCCGTCTCTTCACCGAGTCTAATAGAACTTATTCCTCTTGTCAACCACCTTCGCATTTTTCTCCAGTGCTGTAAATATCTCGTATCCGGCACGTGAGGTATAGGATTGCTCCAGACGGGTGCGGCTGGCGTTGCGATCTGCCTCTGCGCCGGGTTCAATCACCTGGGTAACCCGGATCAGGTAAACTGCGTTGCTGCCTTTGATCGGCTTGCTCACCTGGTTTACCGGAGTAACGGTCATAGCGGCTGAAACCTGCGGTTCCATACCCATACCGGTAATGGTAAACGAAGTGAAATAGGCATTGGCAGCAGTCATTACGTTTGAGTTGAACCTGGGAGCCAGAGCATCCAGCGAATTGTTTGATTGCAGCTCCTGATTAGCCTGAGCAATAAGGTATCCAGCTTTTTTATCGTTACGGACACTGTTCTCAACCTGGGTGCGAACCTGTTCGAGCGGGGCGGTTCCTTTTTCGCGAACTTCAGTGAGTTTGGCCAGAACAAAGCGCGGACCGTACTCTTTGAGGTCGGAAAGGTCGCCTTTTTCGGCTTCAAAGGCCCAGCGAACCAATTCACGCGGGTTATCCAAACCGGTGATGGCGGCATCACCTTCATGCAGGTTGGAAGCCAAACGCTTGTTCATGTTTTCTTTCACGATCCCGTCTTCAAATTTGGTTCCGTTATCATAAGTAGAGGCAAACTTTGAAGCGATGTTGTAAATATCCTGATAGGTTTTATCGCTCGGAGTGATGGTGCGGTCGAGAATAGCAATCTGTACCTTCTTCGACCGGGCGCTCTGATCAACGATTTTTATCACGTGAACGCCATAAGAAGTGCGAATGGTGAGCAGGTCGCCCTTGTTACCGAAGAAGCAAGCCTTTGAAAACTCGGGGATCATTTTTTCCTGAGTAAACCAACCGAGATCGCCACCCTTATCCTTGGTGCCATCGGTACCAAACCGGGCTGCCAGGGCAGCAAAATCCTGACCGCGTTCGATGAGCCCCTTGATGCTGTCGGCCGTTTTCCGGGCTGCATCAAAATCGGTGTTATTTACCGGGCGAATGAGGATGTGACTGGCTTTTACTGAATCGGGAAGTTCTTTGATATCATTGATTCTGGCCAGTTTCCATGTCAGGCCTTCCTGATAGGGTCCGAAAACCATTCCTTTATCGGCTGTCAGTGCCCAGGCACGGATCGGCTCGGGAATATCAAGATTTCCCAGGTAAGCTTCATTGAATTTACTTTCAGCAGTAGCAGCGAGATATTGTGCAGCATTCTCAATCCGTTCAAATTCCGGCTTCTCATCGTTGATCCATTTCGAAACGACATCTTTATCATTCTGTGAAGGAATAATATCCCAAACTATGTATGTCAGGTCGCGCGATGATTCCTGCTGGAATTTTTCCATGTTTTCATCATAATATTTCTGCACATCGGCATCAGCTACCTTAATCAGGCTGTCGGGGGTAACGGCATAGCGCAGCGGAACAAAGTTAAAGTCGTATTTCCGGTTCGTTTCAATGAAATCAGCATCAACCATTTTCCGGGTAACGTACATCCCTTTGGATATCAGGGTCTGATATTTGGTAAACACGCGGTCCTTCATCAATTCCTGCTCATAATTCACCCAGGCCTGCCTCTGGCGGCCGGTAGGATCTTTATCCAGTGATTTCAGGAACTGCATCACCAGGTTACGGTCGAAGCCGCCGGTCTGCTTGTTCTGGAAGACTGGAGCCTGCTGGATCTGGGGATGGATATTCCGTCCCTGAACCAGGTCGAACAGTTCATCCGGAGTGCAGGCAATACCGAGTTTATCATATTCGTCAGCATATACAAATTCGTTCATATAGCTGTTCCAAACCTGATTACGGATGGAGGCATATGTTTGTTCGTCCAGATTTTTGATCCCGGAACTCTGTTTGTAATTTTCGATGCCTTGTTCCACTTTGACCTGGAATTCCTGATAACCGATGGATTTGCCGTTTATTTCAGCAATCTCACTTCGTTTTCTCTGAAATAACCCCGATCCGGAATTGAGGAAATCGCCCAGAATAAATGCCAAAAGAGAAAGGCCGATAACAACTGCCAGGAGTACTCCTGCTTTGTTTCTAAGTGTTTGTAATGTTGCCATGTTTATACCCTAAAAAAATCAGGCTACGAAGATAGTAAAAGGATTGATATAATAAGGCCGATCAGGATAGAGGTTAGAGGTTAGAGGTTAGAGGTTAGAGGTTAGAGGTTACCGATAATGCTACTACGCTGATCTTTTTTCGGTTACTGGCGGTGATTCGAAAAGAGAAACCCGGAATGCGGATGGTTTCGTTGGTTTTGGGAAATGAGGGATGATAATGAAGGATAAGGCCTGCGAGGGTTTCGTATTCATCAGATGCGGGCAGGTTGAATCCGTATGTTTCGTTGAGATAGTCGATCTCGAGCCGGCCTGAGAACATATACTCCCCATTGGCGGCTTTTTTCTCTATCAGGGTGGGGTTATCGTGTTCGTCTTCGATCTCGCCGAAGATCTCTTCCAGGATATCTTCGGTAGTAACCACCCCCGAAGTTCCGCCAAATTCATCGATCACTGCGGCAATATTCGCTTGTTCACGCAGCAGTTTGGTAAGCAGGCGGTTGGCAGACATGCTTTCCGGTACATTGGATATTTTCCGGATGATCTCATATAAATTTTGTGGGTTCCGGAACAGCGAACTATGATGAACATATCCGATGATCCTGTCTATATCTTTCTCATACACCAAAATCCGGGAGTAGCCGGTTTCGATGAATTTCTGCCGGAGCTCTTCGATGGTTGTTTCTACAGGAACGGCGGCTATCTCTGTTCTGGGAATCATGCAATCGCGGATCCTGACCGAGGAAAATTCCAATGCATTGTGAAACAGTTTGATTTCCTCTTCCGATCCTTCTTCACTATGACCGTCATTAAGGTTTTCAAGAACGAGGCTATTGAGATCGACCTTGCTGAATACCATCTGGCGGATTTGCCTGGACCCCGGTGATTTCAGGATTTTCCGGAGGAGGAAATCCGACAGGTTAACGGTGAACCAGGTTACCGGGAACAGCAATATATAAATGACTGTGAAAGGCACTGAAAATATCCGGAGCATCTGGTTTGAACGGATCCGGAAAATTGTTTTGGGCAGAAATTCAGCCGTAAACAGCACCAGGGTAGTGGCTACCACAGTTTGGGCCAGGAGAATCCAGCCTTGACTGGGGATATAACGGACGAGGGTAGGCTCCAGGATTTCTGTTGCTTTAAACCCGAATATAACCAGGCACACATTCATTCCAACCAGGGTAGTGGCTATAATCAGTTCCATCCGGCCGGCCAGCCAGCCTACCAGCTTGCCGATCAGGCCGCCCTGCTTGCGATCGAGTTCCACTCTCAGCTTATTGGAAACCACAAAGGCAGTCTCCATGCCCGAAAAGAAGGCCATCAGAAGGAGCATGAGCACTATGGTTAACCAGGAGGACATAGAGGTTAGAGGTTAGGGGTTAGAGGTTAGGGGTTAGAGGTTAGGGGTTAGAGGTTAGGGGTTAGAGGTTATCGTGTTTGGGTTCCTTCACTTTCATTTGACCGTGTGAGCGTCGGATGCTGTATTTCGTGAAATTCTGGTCAGATTCGAATCCCGAATCGCCAAAAGTGGTACCGCTTGCGGTGATGATGGTCACCGCCTGGTCGGACCATATCTTCTCATTGATTTCATCCCACCAGAGCTGGTCGGTATGCAGTTCCTGGTCCTGGGTAAAATTCCTGATGACAACATTTTTACTGGCTTCGAATAGCTTCCGTTTGGTGTGGTAGATGGCGTACCCGGCCACCAGGGTCGATTCCACCTGCAGAGATTTATTGTAAAAAGTAGCAACGAGTCCCTGTGGAAACTCGGTTTTGGGTTCGAGGCTGTCGGCAACCGGAAATTCTTTAAGTTCGGGAGAGATAATTTTTATCCGGACAAAGGCTGAATCGCTCACAATGATTTCGACATTAGTGGCATGGGCCGCCGGTATGGTATCTGGATTATCAAGCTTATTGATTTTTTCGATATCATTCCCGCATGAAAAAATAAGGGTCATTCCCATAATCAGTGGAATGACCCTTACTACCGATCGGGTAGATAATCTCATCGGAATTATAATTTTTTCGAACGCACCTTTGTCGTTTCATTAATCCAGCCGCCAACGGTATAGCTATCTCCGTCGCGCATGGTACGGAAGAACACCATTTCGTTGTTCGGGAAGTAATCTGAATAGGTATTGATCAGACCGTTGGCTTCATCGGCAACTTCAGGATCCACCGATTTTGCTTTGATGAATTTATCGACTGCTACCCAGAAAACGGTTGCCTGGTCCCAGGGATCGCTGAAAACTTCCTGGCGCGCTGCAATATAGGCCTGACCGATCAGCAGGTACGGTTTTCCCCAGTTTGGCCGGGCTTCCATCGCTTTAAGAGCCAGTGAGCGTGCCTTTTGGTAGTTTTTATATTTTGAATAATTCAGGGTGGCCAGCTCATAAAACATGTCGGCCAATTCATCGGAATGCTGTCCGATATCGATCCCTTTCTGCAGGTATTCGGCGGCTCTGTCGGTCTCTTCGCGGCGCCAAAACATGATAGCAATGTTATGGGCCGCTTCTGCGGTTGGCTCAAGGTTAAAGAGGGCCTCGGCGGACTCGGAGAAAATCCGGGAATCGGTGCAACCGGCTTTTTTGAGTTGCATGGTTACTTTTTTCAGCCAGTCGACGTCATCTTTCAGGGCGGCAAATTTCGCCGTGAATAATTTTATCAGCGCTTCGCAGGTGGCCGCACCCGAATTGGTGAAATAGATTTCAACCTGATCTTTGGTGAGTTTAAATCCTTCATCATCAGGGTTTAACTTCAGGTTGTCCTCCACGATATCCATAACGGTTTCATAGTCGGAGAGCACTTTCTCGGCATCAATGGCTCCGTCCTTAAACAATTGCTGACTGGCCTGCATATAGGTAAGAACAACGGCTGCAGATGATTGCGAACCCATCAGCTGGATGGATTCTTCAAGAATTTTATATCCTTTCGGATAATCTTCCTTGCGGTACTCCTGCATGGCGATGCCTTTCAGTCCAAGGACAAAACCTTTACCTGATCTGGCATCATCGCCAAAATATTGAATACGGAGATCATACACCCAAAGGAGAGAGTCAATCAGAACCGGCTTTTTTTTTGGGTCCGTTTCCTTTTCGATTTTGTATTCGAACATTTTAACCCCATGCATGTATTGGTTTTTCGAATATTTGGGGCAGGTTTGTACTGCAAGTTTCCACCAGGGCATTGCATCTTTGTAATTGCCCTGTTTGAAGAATTCCACGTACAAGGATTGGTATTTTTTGCAGGCATCAGGGTCACTGCCCAATTTGTCTGTAATTTGGGCCATCAGGCCTCCTGCCATCGCCATCCATCCAATTGCCAAAGCTAAAATTTTCGCTTTCATGATCAGTCCTCGTTTTTTAATCGTACTTCCGTTTTTCAAACCAATAATCGTGCAATGATAGCTGCAGTGTTAAAGACCCGAATGTTTCACGAATCAGATTGTTCTTAACGGTTCCGCGCTGACCCAGTTCCAGGATAATGTTCAGCGACGACTGGGTTCCTCTCCTGATCCTGTCGCGGATCGGAAACCCTGCACCAAATGTTATGCCAAGTTCTGTAAGCTGCGATCCTCTAAGCTGGAGGTAAGATTCGGAATAGCGGAAACCGGCGCGGTAGCGGACGCGGTCGAGATATCGGGTTAAGGAATAGGCATTAGGAATATATTCCAGTCCAAAGATATAATCATGGCTGTTGGCCATTGAATCCTTGATGCCCAGAAATTCTGACTGTGTCCAATTTTGGGTGCGGTAATCAAATCCGGCGGTGAATTTATTTTTCTTGCCGAAGGTGAATCCTGATGCCCAACCCATTGGCAGGATTACGGAGTTATTTGGATTTTCGGAATACAAGAGAGTATCAGTCAGCCCGGTACCATAGGAAATCAGCGTGGTACGTGACTCAGCATGAAGGTTGGATGTTCCCTGGAAAGTTCCTCCAAAGGTAAAGAAAAAGTCTTTTTTGAGGGGGATATTAACCTGTGCACCGTAGTTGAGGTTTACATCGCCAATGATTGCTGTTTGTACTGAGCGGGTACTGAAGTAGAGCGAATCGGCCGGAATTACGAGGCTTCTCGAATGGCTGATCGGCCCGAAAAGATAAGAAAATGTTGCTCCCAGTGAGAGGTAAGGGATTGGTGAAATGGAGCTTGACATAAAGAACTGGCTTACTCCGCCGCTACCCTGGAAGTTGTAATTTATAGTGCCCATTACCGGATTGGATTCGGTGGCTGTCAAGGAATATCCGACATTGCTTAAGGGGAGGATACCGAAGCTGGCTTTCCACCATTTGGTTACCGGAAAGCCCAGTGCCAGATAGGAAAATCCCATGTTATTAACTGTTTTCTCCAGATCGGTGGTTGCGAAATGCGTCACTTTTTCAAAACCGGCAACTTCAAAAACAAAATTCAGGGTATCGATACCACTGAGGCTGGCCGGGTTCAACAGGTTAAGGTTGGTGCCCGAGCGGAGGCCGCAGGAGAGGCCGCCCATAGCCTGGCTCCGGCCGGTAGACCGGTTAATCAGATCGCCAATTCCGAATCTCGAATAGGGCGATGTAGAAAGATTCTGTGCAGGCAGATTTTTTATGCCTGGCAACAGCAGCAGTGCGATCAGCACCAGCCGCAAAATGTTCGTAAATCGTTTCTTCATGCTCATTTTTCGAGATCACTTTAAGGCTTATTCCGAAAAGTTGCGTAAAATAGCGTTCAATCCGTTCAAAACCAAGTTTTCCTCGACAAATATCGTGTTTTTTAACCGGCCCGACAAGTAAGGTGCATCGCCGCCGGTCATAATAACCTGTAAATCGTTGTATTTGTTTTTCAGCGAGTTGATTGAGTTGTCAATCTCGTAGATTAATCCGTTCACTACACCGGCGAGTATGGCTTCACGGGTGTTTTTACCGATCAGCGGCACATCTTCGGAAGGCTCTATCTCAGGCAGGCTGAAGGTTTGCTGATGAAGGGCGGAGAATCGCATCCGCATCCCGGGGGAAATACTGCCGCCGGCAAAAAACCCTTTGTCTGTAATCAGGTCGATGGTCAGGGCGGTCCCGGCATCAATGGCAAGAATATTCCGGCCCGGAAACAGGTCGGCTGCACCCGCAGCCGCCGCTATCCGGTCCTTGCCCAGGGTTTCGGGAGTTTCATACCCTATTTTGATCGGCAAAGGAATAAGATGGGTTAGCTCATGGTACAGGATGTTCTTCCCGCGCATCAACTCAGGGAGCCAGACCGGCACTACCCGGACGGCGCATATCAAACAGGAACGGATCTCCGGAAACCGGTTTATCGTGGAAACAATCGCTTCGGCCGACCACCCGGGATGGGTATCGACAATAATTAGACCGGCTGTATTGTATACCGCCGTCTTAATCAGCGTATTGCCTGCATCGATAACGAGGTTCATAGTGGGTGCAAAGGTAAGAAAAAAAGGTTAGAGGTTATATAGGTTAGAGGTTTTTGACCTCAACTTCAAACATATTCTTCAAAATTCAAAATTCTCAATTCAAGTGCGCCACGAGCGCACAGCAAGGGAAAGGTCGCGCACCCGACCCAGCTGAGCGCGCAACTGTTGCAATGATGATAGAAAGGAAAACAAAGATGAAAATGTGAACCTTGGCCTATCGGTATCGGCTATCAGGAGCAGGTACCAAACCAGCCTGCGGTGCTTCCCGCCTCATGCGGGAGGTGTTGAGCGGACAGGGAGTAAGGGAGGACATGAGCCTCTCAGGTGAGTACACGGGAGCTGAACGTAAGTGAACCGCTGAAGAAGTGTCGAAAAGAGTAACGAAAACGACTATAACTGAGCATTTGAGTGCGAAGGGCTTCACGTAACAGGTTTTGGCTCCAGGTATATTTTCATATATCCAACGATATCATATCTGATTGTATTTCCGACTGATAGCAGGATGTTCGGACGCCGGAACAGGTAACCCAGGTTCATATTTAATCCCGGGCCATTCAGTTGATCCGTAACGTTAACCATTAGCGGGATAGTCCTTCCGGATTCGGTATTCCGCCCCATGAGTATCGGGGCAAGGCGGGTAACGGTCGAAACGGAAGCCTGGAACCGCTGGTGCTCCTGAGGAAAACCTGAAATGTTCAGAAGGAAGATACAGGCAAAAAGGATGAGTGGTCGTTTCATGACAGTCAGAATGTTGGTATTCTGATTATAAAACGGACTCCGGGCAAATTATTGTTAACGAATGGTATTAAAATTGGACCTGAAAATGCCCCTTTTTAGCAACATTCCGCTAATTTTACACTCACCTCTAACCTCTAACCTCTAACCTCTAACCGCTAACCTCTAACCTTTTGCCTTATATGCCCTTCAGTATCTCCAACGCCCTCCTAACCTCTTTTATCCCCTCAAAGCTCATGGTCAGTTTCCCGCCAGCTTCTTTCATCCGGCAGGATTTCGGGTTTTTCTGGACAAATTGAAGTACCCGGGAGAATTCGGGCGACTGGTAGTAAGGGGAATTCTGATTGCTAACAAAATAGCATACCATGCGATTGTTTTTCAACTGAATCCGTTCGATGCCGATTTCCTGGGCAACCCAGCGGAGCCTGACCACATTCAGCAGTTCAACTGTTTGCGGTGGCATCTCACCGAATCGGTCAACCAATTGACTGGCAAACGATTCCAGCGCCTGCTCATTCACGGTCTCATCCAGCTCCCGGTACAACCTTACCCGCTCGCGCGTACTTTCAATATACTCCTCAGGAAAGAGAACCTCCAGGTCGGAATCCACCGTCGTATCCTGGACTGCAGCCGGTCTCCGTCCCCTGACCCCGGAAAATCTCGCAGATGATCCGCTCCCCTCTCCCGCGAGCGGAGCGAGCGCGGGAGAGGGGCCGGGGGTGAGGTCGATCCCTGCAGGCGAAAGGGAGGAAGGCGAAATTTCTAGATTCGAATTTAGAGTTCTGAATTCTGAAGTAGAAGATTCAGGGATTGGAAGGCCGGGAGCAGGGGGTGCTACCGGCTTCGAGAGGTACTCGGCTTCCTGCAATTCCAGCATCGCTTCGGCGAGAATTTTCTGGTAGGTTTCAAACCCGATATCGGCAATAAAACCACTCTGTTCGGCGCCGAGAAGGTTGCCGGCTCCGCGGATATCGAGATCCTGCAGGGCAATGTTAAAACCGCTGCCAAGCTCGCTGAAGTCGGCCACCGCCTTGAGCCGCCGGCGCGCATCGGGCGTGAGCAGGTGCAGCGGCGGGGCTATCAGGTAACAAAAAGCACGCTTGTTCGAACGGCCCACACGGCCCCGCATCTGGTGCAGGTCGCTCAGACCGAAATGGTGCGCATTATTGATGATGATGGTGTTGGCATTCGGTATGTCCAACCCGTTTTCGATGATGGAAGTAGCGATCAGGATGTCATAGTCGCCATTGATAAAGCCAAGCATCCTGCCTTCAAGAATACGCCCCTCCATCTGGCCATGGGTTACAACCGTACGGGCTTTCGGCACAACCCGGTTAACCATCGCTTCAACTTCACTGATATTTTGTACCCGGTTGTGGATGATAAAAACCTGGCCATCACGGCTGAGTTCATAATCAATTACATCGCGGACCAATTCTTCGTTCAGGGTGAATAATTCAGTGATGATCGGATGCCGGTTGGGTGGGGGAGTATTTATGATCGATAGGTCGCGGGCACCCATCATGCTGAACTGCAGTGTTCTGGGTATCGGTGTGGCAGTGAGGGTAAGGGTGTCCACACTCAGTTTCATCTGCCGTAGTTTTTCTTTAACGGCAACCCCGAATTTCTGCTCCTCATCAATGATCAGTAAACCCAGATCTTTGAATTTAATGTTCTTTCCAATTAATTTGTGGGTGCCGATCAGAATATCTATTTTTCCTTCCTCTAATTCCTTTAATACCCGGTTCTGATCTTTCGCACTGCGCAACCGACTGGTATACTCAACATTAGCCGGAAATTCCTTTAGCCGCTCACGAAAGGTTTTATAGTGCTGCAGCGCCAAAATGGTGGTGGGAACCAAAATCGCTACCTGCTTTGAATCGGTCACGGCTTTAAAAGCTGCCCGTATGGCAACCTCGGTTTTACCAAAACCTACATCACCGCAAACCAGCCGGTCCATCGGATTTTCCGATTCCATATCAGTCTTTACATCAGCGGTCGCTTTATACTGGTCCGGTGTATCTTCATAAATGAACGAAGCTTCCAGTTCATGCTGCAGGTAAGAATCGGGAGTGAAAGCAAACCCTTCGGCGGATTTTCTTTTGGCATAGAGTTCAATCAACTCCCTGGCGATATCCTTGATCTTCGATTTGGCGCGGGCTTTCAGTGCCTGCCAGCTGCCGGAACCGAGTTTGTTAACCTTGGGGCTCTCCCCTTCGCGGCCTTTATATTTTGATATGCGGTGAAGCGAATGGATGCTCACGTACAGCACATCCTGGTCGCGGTAAACCAACCTCACTGCTTCCTGGCGCTTACCATTAATCTCCACCGTTTCCAATCCTCCGAACTGACCGATCCCGTGATCCACATGTACCACATAATCACCAGGATGCAGATCGGTAAGCTCCTGCATATTGAGCGCTTCTTTCTTGCCGAATGAGGTCCTGACCTTGAACTTATGATATCGTTCAAAAATCTGATGATCAGTAAACAACGCAATCCTCAGATCATGATCATAAAATCCTTCATGCAAAGCCGTGCTGATCCCCTCGAATCCTCTTTGCGCGCCCTCCTCCGGGTCCAATATCGCTTTTAGTCTTTCTAATTGCTTCGGATTATCCGACAACAGAAAAGTTTGGTATCCATCCTCCTGATTTGCCTTGATTTTCTCCTTTAGCAATTCGAAATTCTTATTGAAGGCTGGCTGTGGGGAGGTATTAAAGAAGAGGCTTTCAGCCGACGGAAAGAAATGTTTATGTCCGAATTCCACCATCTGAACATTGGCAATCCGGTTAAGCAGCTCCGATACATCAACCAGCTTTTTTCGAAACTGTGCGGGATCGAGCATGCCTTCTTCCTCGTCGAGGGTGACCGCTTCGCTCAGGCGCCGCAGATCATCCGATGCGCTGATGTCGATCCCTTGTAGTATGTTCTCCATACGGCTGATGCAGAAGGTGAGATCGCGCGACCATACCTGGCTGTTATCAGGGAGGAACTCGAAAAGTGTCTGAATAGCAGTATCGGTGAGCTGGTCGTTCAGGTTGGGTATAATAGATACACGCTCGAGCTTGTTGCTCGACAGTTGTGTTTCGACATCAAAGCTGCGAATGGATTCAACTTCATTTCCGATAAAATCGATCCGGTACGGGTTCACTGCCGAGTAGGAAAATACATCGATGATTCCTCCGCGAACGGCATACTGGCCCGGTTCCCACACGAAATCAGATCGCTGAAAACCATATTCCTGCAGCAGGTCCGTCATAAAATTCATATCGATCTTCTCTCCCGGCTTCATATTTAGGGTATGTGCCTGAAGTTCCTTTCTTGATACCACGCGCTCCAGTAAGGCCTCCGGATAGGTCACGATCAGTGGCTTGACGTTTGGTGTCGCGAGCTTGTTCAGTACCTCCGTACGCATCAGAACATTGTCTTTATCAATCTGTTGCATCCGGATGGCCCGTTTATAGGTGGACGGGAAAAAATAAACATGATCGTCGCCGAGCAGGTGAGCAAGGTCGTTATGGAAGTAGGCAGCCTCTTCGCGTTCAGCGAGTATGATTAACCTGGATTGACGGTGCAGGGGTGCCAGGGCAGCCAGCAGTATTGCCGGGCTCGATCCGGTTAATCCATTCAGATGTAAGGTTTTTTCTTTCTCCGAGACAAAAAAATCCCGCATCCGCGAGAGATTCGGATGTTTTGACCAAAGCGCGATCAGGTCAGTGTTCTTCATAAGAAGCTGCAAAGATAGAAGAAAAGTCGGTATCTGGATAACCCGGAGCAGTGTCAAAAGGTTCCCGTCCCCGCTTTCGCGAGGGCAGGCTCTTCGCG
>Ga0265292_1001177_pt1 | contig 25031 bp, 25 predicted proteins | sample Munlanlewell296A_FD_189080 | JGI IMG/M metagenome (GOLD analysis project Ga0265292, IMG submission 189080) | Leachate microbial communities from a municipal landfill in Southern Ontario, Canada - Leachate well 296A | ecosystem: Engineered > Solid waste > Landfill > Unclassified | place: Canada... | reverse complement strand
CGAATCATCCTTGGAGAAAGTATCTGAAACTAAAACGAAGAAACCAGGAACAGCCAATCACTGTTCCCTAAAACCGGACATTTCTATTTTGGTAACAATAGGACATTTCTATTTTGGCTTGACACTGCCGCGTTTCGGGGTTGACAAGTACGCTCTGTTTTGCTACATTTGCGCGGGACTTGGAACGGAAGGGTCAGAAGTAAAACGATAAAAATCTCAAGCGATCAGGAGGCGATCATGGGAGAAAAGCTTGCAATAGTCATCGGTGGGGGACCGGCACCGGGAATCAACGGGGTGATCGCCGCGGTCACATTCGAGGCCATCAAGCAGGAACTGGAGGTCATCGGCATCTACGACGGATTCAAGTGGTTGGCCAAGGGAGATTCATCGCATACTATCCGTCTTGATAAGGGGGAGATCTCACGCATCCATCTCCGCGGGGGGTCGATCCTGCGCACCTCGCGCGACAACCCCACCAAGAGCCCTGAAAAGATGGCCAATGTGGTCAAGACCCTGAACAGCCTCGGCATCAAGTACCTGGTGACCATCGGTGGAGACGACACGGCCTTCACAGCCACCCGGGTTGAACAGGAAGCGGGCGGCAAGATAGCGGTCTGCCACGTGCCCAAGACCATCGACAATGACCTTCCGCTCCCGCACGGCATCCCGACCTTCGGGTTTGAGACCGCGCGCCAGCTCGGCACCCAGCTGGTCGAGAACATCATGGAGGACGCCCGCACCGCGAGCAGGTGGTATTTCGTTATCGCCATGGGCCGCTCCGCGGGGTTCCTGGCGCTCGGCATGGGTATGGGCGCCGGCGCCACGCTCACCCTTATCCCTGAAGAACTGGGCAACAAGATCTCGCTGAACAAGGTGATCTCCATTCTCGCGGGAGCCATCATCAAGCGGCTTTCCCTCGGCAGGACCCACGGCGTGGTCGTGATCGCGGAAGGCGTTGCCACGCGTTTCGATCCTGAAGAGCTGACCTTCCTGAAGGATGTGCCGCGGGACGACCACGGCAACATCCGTCTGGCGGAAATCCCGCTCGGCGACCTGCTGAAGCAGCGGGTGATGGCGGAACTGGACTCGCTGGGACTCAAGACGACCATCATCGCCAAGGACATCGGCTATGAGCTTCGCTGCCAGCCGCCCATCTCCTATGACCGCGAATACTCCCGTTACCTGGGCTACAGCGCGGTGAAATTCCTGACCTCGGGCGGCACCGGCGCCATGATCATGCTGAAAGACGGCAAGAACATGCCGATCAAGTTCGCTGATCTGATAGACCCCAAGACAGGCAAGACGCGTGTCCGTATCGTGGATATCAATTCCGATGACTACCACATGGCGCGACGGTATATGATACGGCTTGAGAAGGAAGACATGGAAGGCGAGAAACTCATAAAACTCGCGGCAACGGCAAAGATGAGCCCCGCGGATTTCAAGAAAAAGTTCGGAGTGGCGGTGGAATGATGAACACCCGTGATAGGTGATAGGTGGGTGGGAAATGATTCGCGAACACCTTGTGAGGGGCTGCATCTGCTCCTCACTTTTTTATTTCTGTTTATTCATTACTCATTACTGATTACTCATTACGTCTTTCCAACTACAGCGGGATCCTCTTCTCCCGGGCGATGTTTCTGAGTATGATCATGGCATTGTGCAGGCGCTGGAGCTTCATGTTCCTTGTTCTAAGGATAACCATATTGGTAAAATCCGTTTTCTCGTTCCTCGTGCTGGTAAGCGCCTTGTTCAGATGATCGTATAGTTCCTTGACCATGTCCTTGTCGAATTTTTTAAGAAAAAGAGGGTTCACCGAAACGTAGCCTTCGGCGACATCGATGGCGACCACCCTCATGCTTTTGCCTCTGAATCCGCTCTCCGCCATAATGACCGCCCCTATTTTTTTTCACACGCTTTGATCGCTTTTTCCAGGAGCTCCTGCGTCGCGCGCAGGTCCTCAACGTGCTTCTGAATTTCCTCCAGGGCCGCGCCCTGCCGGACTTTTTCCCGGAGCGCCTCGATGGCCGCAAAAAGGTCCTGGGCGGTTTCCCGGATCAGGGCATGGGAGCTCCTGCTGTGATCACACAACCGGCTGACCGCCTTACCCAGGTCCTTCAGCATGGGATCGTCCGAACCCCTCAGTCTGAGGGAAATATTGGTCTCTCCCTCCACCAGCTGCTCGAGGATCCTGCGTATCCGCTGCATGGGACCGACGAAAGTATGGGAATACATCGTGCCGACAATGCCGACGAAGAACAGGAGGGTGACCAGCGCGACAGGGAGAAAAACGGGAAGTTGCAGGATCTCGGCGAGTTTCTGGAAAACCTTCAGGAGAAAGGTGTAGGCGCCCAGGACAACGAGAAGAAAGATGATAAACCGGTATTGCGGGTCCGCTGCGCTCAGATGACCCTTGCCCCTGCCTAACAGTTGTCTTTTCCCGGTCGTCGGCATAAACTCTCCGCACCATAAAAATACTTCACTGCCCTCAGGACATTCCAAGCGATCACACCGTGAGCAGAACCGCTACAATTTGATTATACTAATAACGGGACGGCCGGTCAAGGTCATATTTGTCCGGCACATAAACCGGAATGAAATATCCCTTGAAGAACATGCGGCACTATGGTAAAGTTGCCGCATGCCGCTCTGCGACCCTCATAAACGGCTCATCGACTATCTCCGGATATCCATCACCGACCGGTGCAACCTCTCCTGCTTCTACTGTAAGCCCCGCGCCGGGATGAAGACGCTGCCCCACCATGAGATACTCTCCTATGAAGAGGTCCTCCGGCTCGTGGCCCTTGCCGTGCCGCTCGGGATCTCCCGCGTGCGTGTGACCGGCGGCGAGCCTCTGGTCAGGCGCGGCATCATCGATTTCATCGCATCGCTCAATAGGCTCGCAGGAATAGAAGACATCAGCATCACCACGAACGGCGTGCTGCTCGAGGAGATGGCGGACGGCCTTATCAAGGCCGGGAAACCGCGACTCAATATCAGCCTGGATTCGCTCGATCCGCACACGTTCCGGAAGATCACCGGCAGCGACAACTACGACCGGGTATGGCGCGGAATCAATCGGGCGGAGAAACTCGGATTTTTCCCGCTCAAGATCAACATGGTTCCGGTCAGGGGCATGAACGATGCCGAGGTGGCCGACTTTGCGCGCCTCACGCTCGACCGGAGGCTGCATGTTCGGTTCATCGAATACATGCCCATCGGCGCGGATGATCGCTGGCGCAGGGATTCCTGCGTTCCCTCCAACGAGATCCGGGCAATCATCGAACGCGAGGTCGGGCCGCTTAAACCGTTCTTCTCGGAGAATTCCGCGGGCCCTTCGGACAACTACCAGCTCCCCGATGCCCGCGGGGTGATCGGGTTCATCAGCCCCATCACGCGGCATTTTTGCGGGTCCTGCAGGCGCCTCCGCCTCACGGCGGACGGGAAGATCAGGCCCTGCCTGCTTTCAGACACGGAGATAGACGTGAAGTCGCCCCTGCGCAGCGGGTGCGATGATGCGGAACTGGAACGGTTGTTCAGACTCGCGCTCGAGATCAAGCCGGACAGGCATTATCTCAATGAAACCGGACCGGGTTGCTTCCAACGGACCATGTCAAGAATAGGAGGATAAGAAGCACAAAATTCCAAATCCCAAGCACCAAATGACAAATACCAAATAAAATTCAAGCATCAAAAAACAAAATTCCAAACGTTTCGGAAATTGTGATTTTGAATTTGGATATTATTTGTAATTTGGGATTTGAAATTTGGAATTTCAACTATTATGGCTAAACTCACTCATTTCGACAAAGACGGCGCCGCGCAAATGGTGGACATTACCGCCAAAGATGAAACGGCCCGGGAAGCGGTGGCGGAAGGCCGCGTCATCATGCAACCCGAGACGCTTACGCTTATTCTCGACCGCAAGGTCGTCAAAGGCGACGTCTTTTCCGTGGCGCGCATTGCAGGCATCATGGCCGCAAAAAGAACGTCCGAGCTCATCCCCCTCTGCCATCCGCTGAACGTTTCGTCCGTCAACATGGACTTCGAGCCGAACAAGGAACGATCCTGCGTCCTGATCCGCGCCACGGTCAGAATCTTCGCGCGGACCGGTGTGGAAATGGAGGCGCTCGCCGCCGTCGCCGCCGCGGGCCTCACGATCTACGACATGTGCAAGTCAACGGACCGCACCATGACTATTTCCGACATCCGGTTGATGAAGAAATCGGGCGGCAAGACAGGGACGTTTGTAAGGGAAAAGTGACGGAACCACAGGGAGTCATGTGGCCACTGACAATGCAGAGTGCGGACAACATTGGGGACATCCTATCGTCCCCAATAAAGCTCCCTCACAAACGAAACAAGGCAAGCCATTCGGCCTGCCTTGTTTGATCACACTATCGTCAGTTTTCCCGCTTCTCCGGAGCCATCCTCTCCGAACCAAAAGCGGGGCTTCCTTTCTAAACAAATCTGACCCTGAATGTTCTCTCTCCTGCTCCTAAGACGAGAAGAAACCTTTCCTCGGCTTCGGCTCCTTGGACAAGAAGAAACTTTTCTTCGGCTTCGGCTCCTCTTTTTGTTCTGGTGGTCGTTCCGACCCGGACATCCGTTCCCCTTCGGCACGAGTGACCTTGCCTTCCATTTTCGCACCCTTTTGAATACAGAGCGTCTCCTTGTATAAAATCTCCCCCTTGCCTCGCGCGGCGGCCCCGAGCTCCACCTCGTTGCTCTCAAGGCTGCCGGTGAACTCACCGTTGATGTGGATCTTGTCTTTTGCCTGGATCTTGCCGCCGAGAAACTTGCCGGTTACCTTCACGTACCCTCCGGCGCTGATATTCCCTCCGCTCATTTCGCCTTCGATCTCGACGCTGCCGCCCCTGGCATCGATGTTCCCCTTGCATGTGCCTTTGATGAAGATGCTTGCATTGTTCTCGGCAGTGATATTCCCCTCGAGGTCGCCGTTCATCTGCAGGTCCTGGCTGACGACCATGTTGCCGGTAACCTTGCTTCCCTTGAATATCGTGTTTATTCCCTGCTCGTCGGTTTTAACGGCACCCGCCACAATATTCTTCTCCGCTACCTTGACCTCGATCATCTCTTCCTGTTTTAGCATCTTGTATCCTCCAATCTCCGTATTTGACCGGACGGCCGGATCCACCGCCATATCATGCAAACCTGCGTCATACAAGGATCCTGCCTGTTCTTTCAAGATAAGAGTATAGGATTGAGAGATAATAATATGTGATCGATATCACCTTTCGGATCATATTAAATAGAGACCCCTGAGGGGCAGGTATCGTTTCATGTCATCTCAATAAAAAGGCGAGGTAAAGAAGCCAATGGCACAAAAGTACGGCCTGTTGCCCAAACCGATTGTGTGCTTCGACAGGCTCAGCACGAACGGAAAAAGTTCATAATATCAAAAGCTATACCGTTCGCCCTGAGCTTGTCGAAGGGTGAAAGGGGTTTGGGCAACAGCCCGGGTAGACCTGAATGTTTCTTATGAATAAACGCTTGACAGTAACCGGCATGCCTGTTACTATTATGTGCATATGCACAATATGACGGAGAGGGGCAAGCATGTCGCCGAGGTGTAAAAAGCCGCGAAACTGCAAATGCACGTTTAAAGGCAAGGCGTTCAAACCCACGTGCGTTCCGATGACCGAGCTCGAGCAGGTGCCGCTTTTGCGTGAAGAGCTTGAGGCGCTGAAGCTCTGCGATCTTGACGATCTAACGCAGGCGGAGGCCGGCGTCAGGATGGGCGTGTCACGGGGGACCATTCAGAGAATACTCACCCTGGCAAGGAAGAAGGTCGCGAAAGCTCTCAGCAAAGGCCAGGCAATCGTATTTGAATAAAAGCAGCATAAATCATACCAGGGAGGAACATGACATGAAGATCTGTTTTCCGGTCCAGAATGATGATGGGATAGAGAGCACGGTGTATAATCACTTTGGCTCAGCGCCGGTATTTGTCGTTTTCGACACAGCCACGAACAGCGTTGCGTCGATCAATAATCGAGACCAGCACCACTCGCATGGCGCATGCAACCCGATGAAGGCGCTCGACAACCAAAAGGTCGATGCCATCGTCGTCGGCGGGATAGGCGCGGGCGCGCTCACGAGGCTGAACCAGATGGGGATCACGGTGCATCGCTCACAGGGAGTGACAATACGGGAAAATCTTTCTCTTTTCCAGGCTAAAAGCCTTCCCGTGCTGACGGTCCAGGGCTGCTGCGGCGGCCATAGCAATGACGGGGGCTGCGCCCATTAAAGAACTTTACAAAGCAATATCGTAACTATTCAGTACATCTGAACCCAAAAAGGTGTTACACCGGATAGAACTCTTTTTATCCGCAGATTTCGCAGATGGATGCAGATTTTAAAAAATAAATCAGGTTCGATTTAATCTGTGAAATCTGCGTAATCTGCGGACAATACTTTGACCTGAGTAGTTACGCAATATCTTTAATTTTGAGTCACGTTTTTGGATTGACAACCTTAATCCTCTCCCCTGATGGGAGAGTAAATAATAAACTCCCTCGCCCCAATCGGGGAGAGGGCCGGGGTGAGGGGGGATTTTTGCATGACTCATCGGCATGAGGCAACGCCTCGCCAACCTGTCATCGCAGGAACAACTCCAGGATGATCAACGGCAGCCAGTTAAACATCTTTATAACGAGGATAAAGATGACGATCACCACCGGTATATAGAATAGATTCAACAGCTCCCGTGATATGTTTTTTGACATATTCATACGATGTAATAGTTTATAACCACGATCGTCAGCATCGTGAATGCGAACTTCAACCAGGGCAGACTTACCTGCTGACTTGCTTTTCGCTCAAGCCTTTCCACCCTGGCCTTTATCATCATGTTCGTGCCGCTGACTGCCGCTGTTTCAAGCACAGTGGAATTACCGATCCCCTCTTCCGCAATATAGAATCTCTTCAGCGTGTCGGCCAGGACCTGAGGTTTACCGGTCCAGAAGGCGGCAATGTCGTCGCATATCTTTTCTTCGTCCAATGACGCCGCCTTGAACGCGAAGAGCATTACCGGGTTATAGAACATCAGAAGCCGGATCAGCATCAGCAAGGTGAGAAAATGGCTGTTGTTCCTGATCGCATGGGCAACCTCATGTCCCAGGGCGGCCTTCAACTGATCATAGCTGAGAATCCTGAGGAGCCCTGATGTTAATACTATCGCGGGCTTCGGACCGGTTAAGGTGGTGAACAGGACCTGATCGTTGCTCTCAATGACATAATCGTCCAGCAGGGGGGCGTGCAACTCGCGAAGGATGCGCTTTACCGGGCTCTGGACAGCTGCATTAACAGGATACGTCTCCTTTTTCGACTGGACCCATTGTATTGTCAACATGATCAGTTCCTGGCAGGCAAGAACCAGTAAGGCGCCAATGACCAGTGAAATGAGCACCAGACTGACCGGGACCATGCCCCACTGAGCAAGGTCAAGCCATCGGGAGGAGTCGAACAACGCGGACATTCTAAAGGAGGCATTTCCCCTGATGGGATTAAGCAGATAATAGACCGGGAATGAAACGAGCGGGAGCAGGATCACGAGAGAACGGAACTTCTGCACGATCAGAGGGTTCTCGATCTTCCATAGTCTGACAAGGGCGCCCACCAGCACGGCTGCCGTGAGTGAATGAAAGAAAGATTGAACAATATAGTTGCCGACATATGAGTTTAGAAAACCATGGATATCCATGTGTGACCTCTCCCCGGTCATCAGTGTCTCATGAGCTGCATTTTATTACAGAAGCAATTTGCCCGCCTGCGATTTCGATCACGAGCGAACCAAAGAACCGTTCGCTGGTCACTGACTTAAGCACCGTCAGAAGCTCCTCTATCTCCCCTGCGTTATACAGTCTGTAACGGATCAGGGACGCGATAATCTGACAATTACAATCGGTCCGCTCGGTCTTGCAAAGACTGCACTTGTCGCAATTCATTCCCCGAAATCTCCTTCATGTGGCTTTGATGTTTGTTTAAATCCGCATGAATTAAAGACCTTCTTTGTGTCTTAGTGCCTTCGTGGTGAAAGTTTTCTTTCCATTTAATGCTGTTCCTGGTAGCTCGCGTCCTGACGAATGACCGGCATTCTGTTCACGATCCATCGGAAGACCAATATATGCAGCGTTGCAACCGCCGCTACCATGGCGAACTCCTGCCACGGCGGAACGATATGATGCAGGTGATTCGGCAGGTTCCAGTTAAAGGCCACGATGGATATGTTGAGCCTGTTCACCAGAACGCCGATGACGGCGAAAAAGGCGCCGAACCGCACAATGCCGACACGTGCATGCTTGATCCCGTAGCTCAAAACTACGGCGGGAAGGATTACGAAGCCCAGGAGTTCAACGAGGAACCAATACCCGTACGGCGTTGCGAGAAGCGCCCAGTTGTTGTCATGTGCCAGGGCGATCAGCTTCAGCGAGAAGTAAACGTAGATCCCGAACACGGCCCCCTTGCCCAGTCCGAGCGTAAGACGGTCCAGGCTGCCGAGAAATGTCTCGTCCGCCCTGTGGCTGAGGTACTTTGCCGAGAGCGTACTGACGGCGATCGTCATGACCAGCGCCGCGTAGATGCTCGATATCAGGTTAAGGATGGGGAGGTATGTCGAATACCACAGCGGGTGGAGCTTGCCCGGCGCGAGCAGGAACATGGCCCCGAGCGCCGACTGGTGCAGCGTAGAGAGAATGATGCCCGCGATCGTCATACCGACGGTGATCCTGAGCGCCCACTGGCGGACCCGCTTCGATTTGAGCCACTCCAGAATGACCGGGCTGAATTCGAGTATCTGGACCGTGAGGTAGGTCGACACATGCCAGGCCACCAGAAAGAGGACGGAGGCTGTTCCGAAACCCATGGTCATCGGATAATAGATGCGCCACGGCCTGCCGAGGTCGATCAGAAGGTAACACGCGGCGAAGAAATAGCCGAGGAGCCCGATCAGGACGCCGAGCCGCACAAGCGGGCCGTAGTCCTTAAATCCGAAAATATAATAGGCTGTTGCCATGACGAAGCCCGTGGCCGAGAGCGGAACTCCGCCGAAAAGGCCCCACCCGAGCAGAAGCCCCCAGGGATACTCGTTGGATGCATGGGTCGCGAACGCAAGCCCCTGTATGAAGCGGAGGGCGATGACCGGAAGACCGATGCTCAGGATGATCGCCGCTATGACGTTGAACGGAGTGATCAGGCTCCGGGTGTAATCCTGCACCGACATTCCCAGCCGAAGTTTCTCAATGAAGGTGGTCGGCAAGGTCTCTGCTTTTGCGAGATATTGGCTCATTTCTTTTCCTCCGTTTTTTTATGATCCGCTTCGTTCTTCGATCCGTTTTTCCCATGCTGCGTCGCGGCGTAGAGCATGCCGAAGAAGGCGGGCCAGATAGTGAACACGAGGGGAACGCTCGAGAGGAACCCTTTCGTATTTTCAAGCATCGGGGTCTTCTGGATATTCGTCGGGAACCCGTAGTGTTCGAAGGGCACGCCGGAAATGTAGAGCCAGCTCGTTCCTCCACCCTCGAATTCTCCGAAAATATGGTCCACGTACTTGTCGGGATTTTTCACGATCCGTTCCCGCGCGAGCTTGAGCAGATCGCTGCGCTTCCCGAAGGTAAGCGCGCCCGTGGGGCAGGCCTCCGAACACGCCGTCGGGCGGCCCTGCTTCACCCGGGGATAGCACATGGTGCATTTCGAGATGCGGGGCTCCAGGGCGCTGTTATAGTCATAGGCCGGGACATAGTAGGGACAGGCGACCATGCAGTACCGGCAGCCGAAACAGAGATTCACGTCATAGGTAACAGGGCCCTCCGGCGTCTTGGTGTATGCATGGATGGGACAGGCGGTGGCGCATGCCGGTTCGTCGCAATGATTGCACTGGATCTTCCGGTACAGGGGTTTGTCGGGGTCTTTGGGGTTCGGGAAGCGGTTCACCACCGTATAGGCATCCACCGTCGGTCTGCGCACTTCATCAAAAACGGACTGGTCGTCAAAGGGCACCTTGGGGGCCGGCAGCTCGTTTTCCTTATTACAGGCCTCTTCGCAGCTGCGGCATCCGACGCATGCGGTCAGATCGTACAGCACGCCGTAGCGGCCCGGGGCGCCGCTGAATTCTGTGGCGCTTGCGGTTTTTGCCTTTGAGGTGAGGAAGGCCGCCCCGAGGGCTCCGCTGATCGCCGCGAACGTGCCCATGAATCTTCTCCGGGTAAAGTTCAGGCTGTCGCCCATCTCGCCGGGTCCGGATTTTTTCCGATCGTCGTCGGTCTTCGCGGGCATCAGGCCGCAGACAGAGGGCTTGTTATTGTTCTTATCCATAATTAATGATTCCTCCCTGTTACAACGGTTTTCTGTATTCCCGTTCGCGGGGTGTGATTCACCCCGTTAGAGAAAGCCGCCACGCCTATGGCGTGGTTGATATTCTGCATTTACAGCTTGTGGTATAAAGCCATACTCGGTTAACGATAGAGAACTTATTCTCTAACGGGGTGAACCTTCGAGCTCGACTGCAGTTCACGCTTGTCATGACACATGGCGGCGCAGGCCTTGGGATCAACGCCCACATCGGCCATGCCGAGGTGGCACTGAAAACACTGGCGGTGATAGGCGACCTTGAGTCCCGGCATCCCGGGGGACGCGGGATCATAAACGCCGTGGCAATTTTTGCATGCCATGAAACTTCCCGTGACCGATCCCCTGAACGAAGACGCCGCGATGCGATGGCATTCATGACAGGGCGAACTTGCGTTGTTCCCATGCTGATGATGACACTTTCCGCAATCACCGGCGATGCCAATGTGTTTCTCGTGGTTGAACAGTACGGGCTCATATTTATTGACCAGACTGTCCAGTTTGACGATTCCCGGGGCAACAGCCGAACCCGATGCCGCAGACGGCGGTGATCCGGTTTCGGCGTTCGCTGAGGGTACGACAACCAGGATAAATCCCAACAACACAGCGACTATGAAAATATCTTTCATGCTATCCGTTCCTCCTTAACATGCATTGAAGCTCCCGGAAGCAAGTTCACGGGGACCTTCGATTCTTACGGTAACAATACAGTAACTGTTTAGGTCAATATGTTATCCGCAGATTACGCAGATTTCACAGATTAAATCAAATCTGAATTGTTTTATTTAAAATCTGCGTCCATCTGCGAAATCTGCGGATAAAAGGATTTTTCTCTGACGTAAAGTTTATCCGTGTTCAGATGTGCTGAATAATTACAAAATTCAATCGTGTTCGTTCGCTGCGCTTGCTCCGGAATTCAGGAGAGGAGCGCTGTTCTCTTTGGCGCCCTTACCGCAGCGGTCCTGTCACTTCATCCCGGACTGCTTGTTCCTGTCTGCGTCCCGCTTTTTGGCCTTCTTTTGACCGGTGAGGTACGCTTCCATCGGACGCCAGGAAAGCGCGGCGCTCCCTCCCGCCATCCTCAAAAACCCGTCTTTGAGGGCCGTGGCAGCGGCAGCGGCAAAGTTAAACGGGAGGGAGATCAGATAAACGAGCCCCATGAACGGAGCGGCTAGAAGGGTGGACAGATTGAGCCCGTGTTCCTTCACGTATTTGATGTCCTCCCGGTATGCATCCATGAGACTCTTGAAAGGTTTCGCCTTCAGGATCTCAGCGAAGAGGATGAAGCTGGCAATGGCCGCGATGGCGATCAGGTACTCGATCCCTTTTACTCTGGTGGTGAAATCAACAAGTGTATTCATGTTCCGCCTCCTTCATAAAATTTAAAAAAACAAATTACCGGTTATCCCGCTTGCTCACGACAGGGCGGGTTGTGTTTACTGGTTCTTCTCCGGGGCTGCTGCGCGAGAGCCGTATATACTGCATCTTCCTGACCGGGATGATCTCTCCGGACTCAAACTTGATCAACAGCTTGCTGAAGAATTTGTTTCCTCCCAGTTCTCTCAGCAGGGACATCAGCTTGGCCATCTTTTGTGTTTGCGTTTCCTGGATATTACTTACTCTCTCTTGACTGATCACTTTGGTTCTCCCCTTTTTGGGAAAGAATACTACTTGTTCCTCTCTCATCGATATCTGTTGTTCCTCTTCCATTTCATATTTCTCGTTAGAAGTCATTAACAAACCCCTCTGTTTGGTTTTCTTTGCGTTCGCAGCCTGCCCTCGACCTGATCGGGGGCGGCTTTGCGCGAACAACTGCCGTTTTTAGGTTGATCCGCTTGTTGCATCTACATGCATATTAGCAATATCCGCGCCAAGAGACCGGAATGCTGATGAAGGTATTGATTACGGGCAGTTACATTTTGGGAAGGGTCAGGGGAATTACATCAGAGGGGATGCGTATGTGACTTGTCACTGTGGCAGTCACAGTAGCGGGTGTGACTGCCACACTTTATTATTTTTTTATTTTCCGCTTGATCCCGAAGGTCTTCATCTTACGGTAAACCGTACGGCGGTCGACACCGAGCAGGTTGGCTGCTCTCGATATTTTCCATGCGGTCTTTTCCAGGGCATCTTCGATCGTCTCGCAGCTCAAGACGCCCTTTTCTGTCCGGGTCGGAATGGTTTGCCCGCCTTTATAGGCAGTTATGGCGACGGGAAGGTGTTCCGCGGTGATGCTGTCCCCATGACAGAGAATGAAGGCGTGTTCCAGCGCATGCTCCAGCTCCCTGGCATTGCCGGGCCAGGGATAATTCATCAGCAACCCTTGGGCTTGTTCCGTGAGTGCTACCACTACTTTGTTAAACTTCCAGTTCAATTTCTTCAGGAAATGCTCCACCAGCAGCGGGAGATCGTCGAGCCGCTCCCTGAGAGGAGGGATGGGGATCTCGATCACATTCAGGCGGTAATAGAGGTCTTCCCGGAACTCGCCAAGATGCACCCGCTCGCCGAGATTCCGGTTGGTCGCCGCGATGACCCGGACGTTGATCCGTATGGGGGTTGAGTCTCCAACCCGCTCAAATTCCATTTCCTGAAGTACCCGCAAAAGGTTCAGCTGCATCTTGGGCGAGATGTCACCGATCTCATCCAGGAAGATCGTCCCGCCATTGGCCTTCTGAAAGCGGCCGATCTTGTCGCTCACGGCTCCCGTGAAAGCGCCTTTGACATGACCGAAAAGCTCGCTTTCCAGCAGGCTCTCCGATAAGGCGGCGCAGTTGACCTTGACCAAAGGTCCCTGGCTGCGCGGTCCAATGTGATGGAGCGTCTCGGCCACCAATTCCTTGCCCGTGCCGCTTTCACCGGTAATGAGCACGGTGGTTTGAAAGTCCGCCAGGTTCTCGATCAGGGAATAGATCTTCTGCATCTTCGCGTTCTGGCCGATGATATGATAAAATTGCCGGCGATCATTCAGGTTCTTCCCGAGAGCGGCCAGGCTCGTTACATCCCTCAACACCAGGACCGCGCCGGAGAATTTGCTCTCCTGCTTCACGAGTGGAGAGGCGCTGAGGGAGATCACCTGCGCCGGATGATCAGGACAGCGGCATTCAAGGCGCGGAAACTCGATCGGTTCCTGTTTTTTGATCGTCCATTGAAGCATTTCAAGGACCTTTCCCTCACATAATGCCGGCATCGAAGCAAAGCTTTGACCGATGGCCGCCTTTCGGGAAACTCCACAGATCCTCGCCGCCGCGCCGTTCATCTCGACGATCCTCAGTTCCGTATCAACCATGATGATCCCGTCCTTCACGCTCCTGAAGATCGCCTCAAGGTTGGACCGGATCCGGGTATTCTCATCCACGACCCTCTTGAACCGGAGGGCCCGGAGGGCCGCGTCCAGCAGCAGGTCCTTCTCCACGGGTTTTGAAATATAGTCGAACGCGCCCAGGCGGATCGCCTTCGATGCCGTCTCAAGGTTTGGCGCTCCGGTGATCATCACGACCGGAATGTGCACATCCATCTTCTTGACCTTTTCAAGCAGATCTATCCCCGTTTTCCCTCCGAGGAGAATATCCGCAAAGATAAGATCCGGCGCCGCCTCCTGTATTTTACCCAGCGCGTCGTTATAATCCGATGCCGTCGCCACCTGGTATCCCGCTCCCGCGAGAAAACTTTGAAAAGTGACCCGGATGCTTTTCTCATCATCCACGACCAGAATATTGGCGCTCATGGTTTTCCTTTTTCTTTCCTTGGTCCGGGGAGACAATTCCCGGCCTTCTTCATCGGCGCGGTCCGCGCTTTCTTGCATTTGACCGGCAACTCAATGATCACGGAGGTATATTCGCCTTCCTTGCTTTCGATCTGCATTCTGCCTTTATGATCACGGATGATATTATAACTGATGCTCAGCCCCAGGCCCGTCCCCTGACCTGCCGGTTTTGTTGAAAAGAACGGTTGATATACTTTGTTTAAGATCGTGTCGGGGATCCCCGTACCCCGATCGCGGAAGATGATGCGAAAATACGGCTGGCCGTCTCTTCTGATCTTTTTTCCGCTGATCTCAAGTATCTTGTCTTCATGCATATCGGGATATTTCTTATTTAACGCGTACAGCGCGTTCGTGATAACGTTCAGGAAGACCTGCTGGATCTGATTGGCGATCCCATTGACCGGGAGCGGGCTCTCGGCGAGATCTATCTTCAGCTGCACGCCGTTTGTTTCAAGAAGTTTTTTGCTCAGCGAAAGGGTATTGTAAAGGACTTCGTGCAGGCAGATGCAGATCAGTGTCTTATCCTCGCTTTTGGCCCGAGCAAAGGACAGCAAGGTGTTGACGATCTTGGCGATACGACGGCCTTCTCTCATGATCTCGTTGGGAATAAGAGGATCGCAGTTGCCGGCCTGGCTCTTGTCCGCAAGCATCCGCGCGTAGTTGATAATGCCGTTGATCGGATTATTGATCTCGTGGGCCACGCCTGCGGCCAGTTCGCCAAGGGACGCCATGTGCGCGGCATGGATGGTTTCGGCCCGCAGTTTGATCTCGTCGGTGACGTCCCGGTAGATCATGATGATCTTGTTCACTCTGCCCTGATCGTCCTTGACCGGAAAGGCGTCCGACGCCCATATCCGGCCATCCTCGGAAGCGATCTTGCCGCTGGTCGGCTTTCCGGTACGAATACAGCTTAAGGCATGGCATTCTTCGCAGGGTTTCCCCGCGTGCTTCAACAGATCAAAGCAGTATTGTCGACTCGAGTCGGAAATGGAAAAACCCATCAGATCATTGACGTATTTATTGGCCCAAATGATCTTCAGGTCGGGAGAAAGCAATAGAATGGCGTTATGGATCGTATCGAGAAGGGTATGATATTCCTGCGGGAGTATCGGGTACTGTCTTACATTCTCCAGCAGGCCCTCCTCAGCCCGCATGCTTTCCGTGATGGGCTCGAACAACCCCAATACGTAAGGTGTTCCCTTTTTGTCCGTTTGCGGGAGCATCTTTACCCGCAGGAACCCGTCCTTAAAAGGCCTTTCGATCATGCAAACCTTTTTAGAATTGAAACTGTCCCCTTTTTTACAGAAAGAACAGACCTTTTCCAGACCTTTCCTTCCAGGATCATCGGCATATTCACCGATGATCTCATAACACCGCTTTCCTAATAGTTCCTTTTCGCTCCTACCCGTCAGTTCAGCGAAAAGATCATTGACCCAGATAAATCTGAATTTTGCGTCGAGGCAGGCACTACTGAGCGGAAGGTCGGACAAGCTCACATTTAATTTGGCATTTTCGGTCAGCATATCAAGTCCTTTCTTCCAAACCGCGGTAGAAGAGCGTGACAACCGGCGCTGCGTTAAACGAGCGGATCAAGACTTATAAAAAAAATTTATACAAATATATATACAGAAAGAACATTCTTTAACGATGCAAGAATACTCTAATACCTTTTTTTATCCATTACAAGAGATTATTTGTGCGGGGGAAGTGACGGAACCACAGGGAGTCCTGCGGCCAAAAACAAGGCATCGTGCAAAATTACGATAGCACCGGAAGCCGTTCTATCGGATTCAAGCATTTTGCGCATATTCCGGAAGATAGCTGACAGTCATGCCGCTTCATTCCGGTGATTCCGGGTAATCTTCCACCCAACGACCTCTGAAATCGTACTTATCGCCAGGCAGTACATACTTTAATCCGAAAATTAGTATCGTGCCGCGCGGGCAGAGTTTGTCACCTACACCTACTACTGTACAGTCGAGAGTGATTGAAATAATCAACGAATATGGGTTGAAACTTGAAGAACAACGAGTTGAGCCCCGCGCTGCAGAGCGCGGGACTCGAACGACTTGTTAACTCGTGTCTATGCGGCTCTTTTAAGGCTGATACGCATGCCTGCCTTTGTTGCAAGGGCGATAAGCATTTCAAGGCTGAACTTTTCCCATTTACCTCGTATGAGGTCTGAGACCCGGGACTGACTGACGCCAAGGATCTCTGCCGCTTTTGCCTGTGTCAGTTTCTTGTTTTTAATGAACTTCCGAAGATCAGCCATGATCTCAGAACGCATCTGAAGAATTGCGGCTTCCTCAGGGGGAAAACCGAGATCAAGAAACACGTTGCCGGAAGATTTGATAATAGGTTCTTTCATAATACTACCCTCCAATTTGCTTGAATCGCTTGCGAGATAATTCAATATCGTGTTGATTCGTTTTTTGGCTCTTCTTTTGAAACGAATGGAGAACATATACTGCATCCTCGAACTTTGCCACGTAAATAATGCGCCATTCTCCCAGAACATGTATACGGATTTCCTTGACCCCGCGACCTATGCTTGGCATTGGTTTCCAATCGGCTGGCTCAAGTCCGCATTGAACGGAATATAATTCAAAGCCCGACGCTTTGCGAGCTTCATCCGGGAAGTTCCGGAGGTCGTCCAAGCTTGAGCCTATGAAGTTTAGAGGTATGATAATCACTTTTGTATTATATAAGTTTTTATATATTATGCAAGCATTATTTGGGAAGAGATATACGTGATAACGGCTGGAGCGGCCCTGGCCTAAAAAGGCGAAAATATTACGCCGTACTTAGTCCGCCACTTGGTAACTTTATTGTATTTATCCTTTAGCGTAACGAAAAACGGATCTTTCGAGAAAAGAGATATGAGGATGATAAGAGGAAACGATACTATCCACAGCACTGGGAAAAGCACAACCTACCAAATGATTGTAAATAATATTTTTACAATAAAATGCATTTGTCAGGCTCCGTTAATAACGAGTTCACACACCGCGAAGTGGTCGGCGTGGAACGACTTGTTAGGCCTTAACGTTCCGATTGAAAACTATCTACCTGTCCGTATTTTGCAATCAAGAATGCATCCACGTCTGCATCAGGTTTTCTTTTTGTCTTATCAATTGTGTAACTTGTTTTTGTCTTTGCTTTGATATCATACACATCTACAAACGCCTCATCGGATTCAATACCATATACGACGAATGAAAAGTCAGAGAGCCAAAAGGTGCCATAGATAGAACCTTCTGTGCCCGTTGCCCGCACCCGATAAGACTTCTTCCCCTTTATGTCGCGGAGGTCAACGAAAGCATCAGGATCTGCACCTGTTACTATCTTCCGGCCATTTATTATCTCAAACAAGAAATTAGGAGTGAACTTCAGAAAATAATCTTTTGTCTTGTTGCAAGGGCTGTCGGAAAAGCATATATCGTCGGTACTCACAAGACTTTGAGCGTATTGATTTTGTAATAAGAAAACATCTGTTGCATTCTTTAGGAGAGTGCTACCTGGAACGAAAAAGTAAGTTACAAAGGTCTTGACCTCAGCGTTGTCGGCAATGACATCCTCGCTCGTTTTCCTCGTGCAAGAGAATAAGACAAGGCATATTAAGAAAAGCATTACCGTTAGCAACGTTTTAGAATTCATATGCATAGACCTAATGCCGGAGCTGAGCCATGCCCCGCAGGGGCATTGGTTTCGAGCGTCTGGTTCTCGCGGCGTTTTATGCCGCGGTTTACAGACGTATGGCTCAGCTCCGGCATTCTCGCGGCGGTTCCCAGCCGGGAGAATCGCGCGGGTGAGGGGCGCACAGTTCAGCGCCCCTCTCGACCCGCATTGTTGGAAATTCAAGCACGAAGATAAAAACCTTCTTCCTCTTTCTGCTGCGTCATAGGGCATCGTTTTGTTATGCGTCGCTATTTTATAGCCTGAGACCACCACTTTGTCGTCATTATTCCTTCATACGCTTTTCGGAAGTGGCCTTCTACTGCTCTTTGAACGCACTCCTTTGCCATCTCCTTCCCACCAAACAACGGTCGGTAAGGCTCACAGCTGTGTTGCCCTATAAATGTATTCACATAGAGCGTCTTTCCTCCACTGTCTACAACTGACCACTTAATCGAAATCATGAAATCAAGCACCTGGTTGAAGTTTTCTTGAAGAAGATGAAGCCGCATACTGGTTACAACCGGCGTTATAATTACATCCACACTCTTAAGATCACAAGGCATGTTAGTAACATTTCTTTTGTCAACTATGACAATATTTGACATTCGCTTAACCATAAGTTCAGCGTTTCTTGTTAATGAGTCATTCATATGTACAACTAAACCTCCCCGCGGGGTGCTAGGCAAATCAATATTGTCAATGCTTGAATCTAAGCACAAACCAATTCGCAGGGGAATCTTTTCAGTGTCTTTGGGGTATGTTACATCATAATTGTTTGGGATATTCGCATGAATAGTACATGCAGAAGTCATCGCAGCAAGAAATACTAAAAACAGCAATCTGGCGATACTAATCCGCATTCTAATAATTGCCAACATAAGTCCTCCCACTATTTTTTTAATTTGATCTCAAAAGATATGTATTGTTCTGACTGTACATCTCTTATTGTTGCTTTGATAGTTTTGCTTGCATCAATAGTATCTTTAGGAGTGAACGGGAAATAGATGAAACCCTGATGTGATTCGCCCGGATATACAGTCCTGTCAACAAATTCTCTTCTTGAGATGCTTTCACTCACTAATATCGAGTCGTTTATTCGCTGGTCACCAGAATTCAACAAAACTACAACAGCAGGTAGCAACAGTGGCACCGCTATCGGTGGCGCAAAAAAAAGCGCTCCTGCCATTGCTGTCTTTTCTGCGAACATATCATTAGCCCCTTTAATAACCTCGCAATTTACATAATCATGGTCCTTTCGACGTTGAATAGGATAACTATCGGGTTGAATATCTGATGCAGATTCCAGTTTGTTCGTGGATATAGCAAAACGCATTTTTTCGATAAGGAAAGCTTTGCTACTGTGCCTGTTTTCTATAGATACTAGAACAGGAAGAATGCCTGCCGAGATTAAATCTGCGCCAAAGGCTTGTTCGAGTTTATCAGTCTCTACGAAAGGATCCACACATAATCGCAAATCAGAAATACTCTCTTGAAGTTCCGTGCGATCGCACACTCTGCCTGTCAATTCCTCATAATGCCTCACCTCCGGTATGCAGCCTTGAGCACTCATGGCAATGACAAAGAGGGCCACAGCAAGTAGAGTAATGCTACTATAGTGCGTTAGCAATCTCAGGCGCATAACTTTCATTTCATCATCTCCTTAAATTGGACCCCCTCTGTTATATAACAAGGGGATGACTAGCCCCCCTCGTTAATACCGAAAATTAGTTATTAGCTAGTCCCCTTGGTAAACCCGGATTTTCGGAGTTAGCTAGTTTAGCAATGATTATGCCACATTGGTTCATATATTAATGACGAATATATTCTTGATTCCGGGAATTGTCAACGATGTTGATTGGGCATTTTTAGAGTAGTGGTAACGAATTCAAGTTGTAATTTGATGAGTTTCAAAAGATGGCAACTTTAACACCTACAGGAAGAAGTTATTGCTTGAAAACTATATCATAATATGCGTGATACAAACAGAATTATTTGTCACCTGATGAAGCGATCTTCCCCGGAAGGTTTCGTCGAAATGATTGGTAGATCATTATTAAACACTTCATTACTCTTCTCTCATGCTTGCCGCCATATCGTTGAATCTGCCTGTTGACTCTGTTGCCGGCGATACATCCCGGCACCCCCCTCACAAACGAAACAAGACAAGCCATTCGGCCTGCCTTGTTTGATCACACTATCGTCAGCTTTTCCTGCTTCTCCGGATCCATCCTCGCCGAATCAAAAACAGGGCTTCCTGTCCAAACAAACCTTACTTGTCTTTTTGCTCTATCTTCTTCTTCAACTCGTCCCCCAGCGTCCCCAGGTTCTGGGGCTCTTCCGTCGCCTTCTGATTATAGTCCTTCATCGTTGCGGCTTCTTCATCCTCGGAACGACGGAGATCGGCGGAGGCGAGTGAAATTCTTCGCTGTGACCGGTCAACCGCTTCCACCTGCACCTATACGCGCAGACCGTCCTTCAGCATCTCGGCCGGTTTGCACTCGGGTTGCTCTATCCTGGATTGGATTCATCAACACCGTCAATTACTAATTTGCTACTAATTGCATTTATATTAGTATTTGCTTGACATTTCTTTAGTGATAATATAAATTATATTAGTTTTTATAGTATAGTACAAATACTAATTTTATACTAATTAATATAAATTTAGTATTTGGAGGCGCCATAGTGAAACCACCTGAAAATGCACCGGTATTTAGCATGGAAACGCTGCCACTGACACCGGATATCGCAAGCAAACTTAGTGGAGTAATTAAAAAGGCAAACAGTGACTATCTGTACTGGGACGAATTTAAATATATTTCCATGCCGAATGAGATTCCATCTGAACAAGCTTGGATACTGCTAAAAATGCACAGGTCGCTTCAGTCGAAGGCCATTTCTCTTGCCGATTCAAAAGGGAAATCTTTTTCATATTGGCTTCCGGACTGTGTTCTTCGGGACAGCCATTTCATCGATCAACAGGCAGGGGGATCGATTCTCGTAGATGAGCCATCGGTGCACTCTGAAGAGAAACGGCGATATATGATTCGGTCGCTGGTTGATGAAGCGATATCGTCGAGCCAGATCGAGGGCGCTGCAACCACACGCGTCGTCGCAAAAGAAATGCTGAGAACAGGCAGAAAACCAAAGGATCATTCCGAGCAAATGATTTACAATAATTTTCAATCCATGCAGATGATAAAAAAGCATCTGCAAGAACCTCTTACCATTGAATTACTGCTGAACATTCACTCGCATATGACAAGGGACACGCTTGAAAATCCTTCATGGGCGGGAAAGTTCAGGTCCTCTGCCGATGACAAAATATACGTGTTTGATAACGACGAGCAAACAGTGCTTCATGAGCCTCCGGATGCAGGCAGGGTCCCTGAGTTAATGCAAAAGCTTTGTGATTATGCCAACAGCGATGGTGAAGATGAATTTGTCAATCCTATAATCAAGGGAATTCTGCTTCATTTCTGGCTGGCTTACGTGCATCCCTTCATGGACGGAAACGGCCGTACTGCACGGGCGCTGTTCTACTGGTATATGCTGAAGCACGGATACTGGTTCTTTGAATATCTTTCCGTGTCTACCGCCATACTAAGCGCGCGGGCACAGTACTACCGATCGTTTCTTTATTCCGAAATAGATGACAACGATGTAACGTACTTTATCGTGTACAATCTGAAGGCAATCCATAAATCCATCGAGATTCTTAATGTTTATATCCAAAGGAAACAAAAAGAAAAAAAACATGCATATCGTTTTGTGTCTCAATATCCTTCTTTGAATTCCCGGCAGAGAACGCTCCTTACCAGTGCAGTCGAGAAACCGCAAGAATTATTTACGATTGAAACACATGCAAATATCCATGGAGTTACCTATCAAACAGCACGAACGGATTTGCTCGGATTAAAGGATTTAGGATTGCTTACAATGAGAAAAGAGGGTAAGAAGTTTGTATTTACACCGGCAGCAGACCTTGCGAAAAAATTAGACGGGTAAATGAGATGTTGCTGTATCGTTGAACCTGCCTGTTGACTTTGTTGCCTGCGATGCATCCCAGCAAAGTCCCCTCATAAACGAAACAAGGCAAGCCATTCGGCCTGCCTTGTTTGATTACTCTATCGAAAGTTTTCCCTGCTTCTCCGGATGCATCCTCTCCGAACTAAAAACAGGGCATCCTGTCCAAACAAACCTTACTTGTCTTTTTGCTCCGTCTTCGCCTTCAGCATATCTCCCAGCGTCCCCAGGTTCTGAGGCTCTTCCGCCGCCTTCTGCTTATAGTCCTTCATCGTTGCGGCTTCTTCATCCTCGGTACGACGGAGATCGGCGGAGGCGAGTGAAATCCTTCGCTGTGACCGGTCAACCGCTTCCACCTGCACTTCCAAGACCTGTCCCTCCTTCAACACTTCCCGGGGATGATTTATCCTCTTGGTTGCGGTTATCTTCGAGATATGGATGAGTCCGTCCACGCCGTCCTTCAGGGTGACGAACGCGCCGAAGTTGGTAAGGCGCGCGACCGTCCCGGTATGAAATGAACCGATCGGATAGGTTTCCTCAACAAGGTCCCACGGATTGGGCAGTGTGTCTTTCAGGCTGAACGAATAGCGATCATTATCCCAATCCAGTTTTATGATGATCACCTCGACTTCCTGGCCGACCGAAAGAATATCGTTTACTTTCTCGATGCGTCCCCAGGCCATTTCCGAGATCGGCAATAGTCCTTCCACGCCGCCGATGTCCACAAAGGCGCCGAACTTCTGAATGGAGGTCACCTTCCCCCTGACCTTCGCCCCTTCGGCGAGCGACGCTTTCAATGCCTCTTTACGTACCTGCTTTTCCTGATCGAGGATCGGCTTCCGGGACACGACGATGTTTTTTCCGCCTTCGCTGTGCTCCACGATGTGAAAGGTCATTGACCTGCCGATGTAATCGGCCGGGTTCTCGTCACGCCGGAGTCCCAACTGGGAAAAAGGACAGAAGGCCCGGACGGTGCCGCCGATCTTCACCTCATACCCGCCTCTGATCTCCCTGGCGATCGTGCCCTGGACCGGTATCTTGTTTTTCCACGCATCTTCGAGCTGGCTCTCTTTATCCGGACCCGACCCGATCTTGGTGGTAAAATGCATCTCGTTGTTTTCCGAGGACATAAAATACGCGCGGATCCGGTCGCCTTCCTTGACGGTCAGATTCCCGGCCTCATCGGCGAGCTCGCTCTTCTCGAGATAGCCCTCGCCCTTGCCGCCGAGATCGAGAAAGATCCAGTCTCCCGAGATCTTGACGATCGTGGTTTCGACCATCTGTCCCGGCTCAAGCCTGTCGCGCTGCACATAGCTCTTTTCGAACATGTCGGAGAAGCTTTCTTCACCGCCTGCTGCGTTTGCCGCCTTATCACTGGTCTCCATAAGTGCCCCTTTCCGTCTTTGTCATTCTCTATCCGCAGATTACGCAGATTTTATTCTAAGGTAATTGAAGCATGTATGAATGATGCATTCGAAAAAAAGTCGTTCTCACACAAAGATCACGGAGATCACAAAGAAAAACTTTAATAATTTCAATATGCCTTTCTTCGTGTCTTTGTGGCTTCGTGTGAAAAATTGACTTCTTACGAGATCATCATGAATAAACACATCGGTTTTCTGTTGTGTTCCTGTGATGCTATATCATCACGCCGACAGAGGACAAAGATTCCGATTTTTTTAAATCTGTGCAATCTGTGAAATCTGCGGATAAAGGCATGTCCTCTTATACGTCTTTCGCTGTTCCCATCAGATCATACTCCGTGGCATCGATGATCGTCGCCTCGATGAACTCGCCGGGCTCCGCCTCGGTCTCGGAGAGATACACCAGCCCGTCGATCTCGGGCGCCTGGGACTGCAGCCTGCCGATGAGCGCCATGTCCTCCATGCCGTCGATGAGCACCCTCCGCGTCGCGCCGATCAAGGCGCGATTCTTCTTGAGCGATATCTTCGCCTGGGCCTTCATGATCCGGTCGAGCCGGGCCGCCGCTGTTGCCGCCGGGATCCGCGAGCTCAGGTCAAACGCCGCCGTGCCTTCTTCAGGGGAATAGGTGAACACGCCGAGGTGCTCGAATTCCACTTCCTTGATGAACGAGAACAGCCGCTTGAACGCGGCATCGGTCTCGCCGGGAAAACCGACGATAAGCGACGTGCGAAGCGCGATGCCGGGCACCCGCTTTCTGAGCTGTTCGATGGTCTTCCGGATATCTTCCGACGTCCCGCGCCGGTTCATCGCTGCAAGCACCTTGTCGTCATAGTGCTGGATCGGGATGTCGAGGTACTTGCAGATCTTCTCTTCCTCCGCCATGACCGTCATCAGCGAAGTGCTGATCCTGCCGGGATACGCGTACATCAGGCGCACCCAGGCGATCCCTTTGATCCGCGTCAGTGCCTTCAGGAGCTTCGGGAGATCCGCCTTGCCGTCCCGGTAAGCCGTGGAATCCTGGGCCAGGAGTACCAGTTCCTTCGCGCCCTCGTCCGCAAGCCTGCGCGCCTCGTCCAGGATGGACGCATACGGACGGCTGGTGAAGTTCCCCCGGATGAGGGGAATGGCGCAGTAGGAGCACCGGTTGCCGCATCCCTCGGCGATCTTGAGATACCTATAGTGGGCCGGCGTGGTGCTGATGCGGGGAAGACCGTAAACCATCGTCGGCCCGGTTATTTTCAACAAACGTTCCTTGCCCAAGAGCGCCTGTTCGCAGATCTCGCTGATCCGGCCGATCTCTCCCGTGCCGATCACCACGTCGGCCTCGGGCAGCTCCCGCAATAGGTCCTCTTTGTACCGCTGAGCAAGACAGCCGGCGATGATGACCTTTGCGCATTTCCCCTGTTTCTTCATCCCCGCGGCCTCGAGGATCGCCGCGATGGATTCCTCCTTGGCCGATTCAATGAACCCGCAGGTGTTCACCACGATAATGTCCGCTTCGGTCTGCTCGGACGTTATTTCGAAACCGGACCCGGCGAGCATGCCGAGCATCTGCTCGGCATCCACCTGGTTCTTGGGACAGCCGAGGCTGACCATTCCTATTTTATATGGTTTCTTTGTCACTCGTTGCAATCAATCATGAGGAATGCCTTACATCGACGGCCTGTTGCCCAAACCGATTGTGTGCTTCGACAGGCTCAGCACGAACGGAAAAAGTTCATAATATCAAAAGCTATACCGTTCGCCCTGAGCTTGTCGAAGGGTGAAAGGG
>Ga0265292_1001176_pt1 | contig 25041 bp, 30 predicted proteins | sample Munlanlewell296A_FD_189080 | JGI IMG/M metagenome (GOLD analysis project Ga0265292, IMG submission 189080) | Leachate microbial communities from a municipal landfill in Southern Ontario, Canada - Leachate well 296A | ecosystem: Engineered > Solid waste > Landfill > Unclassified | place: Canada... | reverse complement strand
CGGCAAATGGAACCGCGGCCGGCCGGTACCAGACCGACACGCGCACCGAAGTGCCCACGTCGCGCCACGCCGGGTCAATCTGGATGCGCGCGCGCTCGGGATCGAGGTTTCCCGCCTGCAGCACCACATCGCGCGCGCGCGCATCGTCGTTGTAGATGGCTGCCGCGCGCGCGCCCTCGCGCGCCGCATGCAAGACCGACAACTCCTCCACGACGAGCACGCCGACCTGAGCAACCAGCAGCATCGAAATCGCGACGAGCGGCAACACGGCGGCGAACTCCACCGACACCGAGCCGCGCGCCGTCGCGGGAACCGAATGCGAGCGCATTGTCGCGATCGTAGGGCCACACCGGGCGCGCGCCAGCCGCCGCGACCGACTCGGGTCGATCGAGCCGATCCGCTACGAGCGCGGAGGCAGCTTGGGAAGCGCGAGCGAAGGTCCCTTCGGGAACTTCGGGACGCGTGGTTTGGTCCGCTTGAGTTCCTTCGCGATCAGATCCAGCGCCTTTTGCATCTGCGGATCGCGCCCCGCCGCGTGATCCTGCGGTGCGATGTCGACTTCGTGGTCCGGATCGGTTCCATAGTTCTCCACACTCCAGCCCACATCGACGAACCAGAACGAGAACTCCGGCTGAGTCGTGAACCCGCCGTCGACCAGATCGTGTCGCGGCCAGATCCCCACAACACCGCCCCAAGTGCGCGTGCCCACCAACGGACCAAGCTTCATCAGCTTGAAGCAGTGGCTGAAGATGTCGCCGTCGGATCCCGCGTGCTCGTTGGTCAAGCACACCATCGGACCGAGCAAGGTGTCCTGCGGGTACGGCTCGGGGACGCCCCAGCGCTTGACGTCGTAGCCGAGCCGCTTGCGCGCAAGTTTTTCGAGGATAAGCGGCGAGACGTTCCCGCCGCCGTTGAACCGCACGTCAACGATCAGCGCGTCGCGCTCGACTTCGCTGAAGTAGTAACGGTGGAACTCAGAGAAGCCGAGCGGGCCCATGTTCGGGATGTGCACGTACCCAACGCGGCCGCCGCTCGCTTCGTGCACGTGCGCGCGGTTGCGCTCGACCCACTCGCGATACCGCAACGGCACTTCGTCGCGAAGGGTCTTGACGACGACGGTGCGCGGCTTGCGTCCCGCCGCGTCGCCGACGGTAAGTTCCACGCGTTGTCCGGCCTGGTGCACCAGCAGCGCACCGGGCGGCGTCGAAGCATCCAGCGCGCGCCCGTTGATCGCCAGCAGCGTCGCCCCCTCGCCGACGTCCAGACCCGGAGCGGCCAGCGGCGAGCAGCGCGCCTCGTCCCACGAATCGCCCCGCAAGATCCGATCAATGCGCCAGCGGTTCTTCTCGTCAAGGCGAAGATCCGCACCGAGGTAGCCCATCGCGTACGCCGGAGGCCGCCGGTAATCGCCGAACATCTCGTAGGCGTGCGATGTCCCGAGTTCGCCTTGCATCTCCCAGATGAGATCCGAGAACTCAAGCCGCGTCGCGACCTTGTCCACCAGCGGCAGGTAGCGCTCAAACACGCGCGGCCAGTCGACGCCGGACATGCGCTCGTTCCAGAAGTTATCGCGCTGAAGGCGCCAGGCTTCAGAGAACATCTGACGCCACTCGGCACCGGGATCGACAGAGATGCGAACTCGGGCGAGATCGATCCAGCCGTTGGCACGGCTCGGTGGATCTTGCTCGGCGTCGTCGTTCGGATGCTCGCCGGCCTTGAGCGCGCGCAACCGCGTTCCGGACCGGTAAACCAACGTCGCGCCGTCTGACGCAACCACGAAGTCCGACACACCGTCGGCCAGTTTGTCGGCCTTCTGCGTCGCGAACTCCCACGCTGTGAGCGACCCGCGCGGGGTGTCGCCGGCCTTCCAATCCACGCCGAGCGTTCCCGGCGAACCGAACTCCGTCCAAAGAACTTTGCCCTTGATGCACGCGATTTGGCCATAACGGCCCTCGGGAACCGGAAACGCCAAGATGCGCGCGCCGATCCCTTCCAGATCCACCTTCAGCGGCTCGGAGGTCTTGGCGCCCTTCTTCTTCGCGTCATTCTTCTTGCCATTGCCGTTCTTGTCTTCACCGAAGCCCTTGGGCTCCGAAACGAACGGCGAGACGACATCGGAACGCAGCGTGACCAAGTACGGGCGCGCGCCGCGTGGGAACCCCAGATCGAAGAAATGCGCATCGAATACGGGGTCGAAGGTCCGCAAGGACAAGAACGCAAGAAAGCGACCGTCGGGATCGAACGACGGAGCGAAGTCGCGGAACTCCGGCGCGGTCACGTCATGCACAGTGCCCGCAGCAATGTTGCAAAGTCTGATCGAACGCGTTCGCGGCGTCGTGGAGCACGAGTAGGCCAGCCAGTCACCGCAGGGCGACCAAACAAGGTGATGGATTTGCTCGAACTCACTCCGGTCAAGGATCACCACGCTCTTGGCGTCGATGTCCACGAGCATCAACTCGAGCCGATGGTTCGACAACGCGACCACGTTCTTGGATGGACTCGCCGCCATCTCCTCGACTCGGCCGAGGTCCAGACCGTCGAGGCGCGCGCGCGCGCCCGCCGGTCCGTGCACTTCGATTCCTTCCACGCCTCCGGCGTCGCTCACTACAACGAGACGTTCACCGTCGGCGAGCCATTGCCCCGCGCGATATCGCACACCCGCCGACTCACCGTACTCGCGAACCGCGCCTTCCCACAGCGGCATCGCGAAGAGCTTCCCGCGCGCCTCGACCGCAAGCGAGTGCCCGGCGGGATGAACTTGATACCCCTGCAAGAAACGTTCGGAATCGACGAATTTGCGATTGCGTTGCGCGCGCGGGCTCGGGAAATCGACCTCGATGCGCGCGGCCTCACCGGACGCAGCGTCCAGCCGCCACAGTTCTGCCGCATGCTGGTAGACGATCGTGCGTCCGTCGGTCGAGGCAAAGCGCGCGTAGTACTCGTCGTGGTCTGTGTGGCGCTGCATATCTCGGCCGTCGGGCCGGCAGGAGTAGACGTTTCCGATTCCCTCGTGGTCCGACAAGAAGTACACGCGCGCGCCGATCCACATCGGGCTTCCGAAGTTCCCGTTCAGACCGGGCAGAAGCCTGCGGAAGCTCCCCGTGCCGCGCGCGTCGATCCACAGCCGCCCGGCGGTTCCGCCGCGATAGCGCTTCCAGCGCGCGGGATCCAGCGTGTTACGACCGAGCAGCACGGCGCCGTTGGGGCCGTAGGCGATCGCGTGCGCCTCTCCCAAGGGAAGACGTTTCGGCTCTCCGCCTCCGGGCGCAATCGAGAACAACTCCATCCGGCGCATCGCAAACGGCTGACCGGTGTCGCTGCGGAACGCGATCTCTGCGTCCGGCGTCCACCCAACGACGGTGGACGCAACGCCCAGAAACGTCAAGCGCACGGGCTGTCCGCCCGCAGCAGGCATCACGTACACCTCGGGGTGATGCTCTTCGAGGCTGGTGAACGCGATCAGCGAACCGTCCGGCGAGAAAGCCGGACGCACAGTCGGGCCGAGCCCCGCGGTCAAGCGTCGCGCAGTACCGCCGGTTAAGGGAACCGACCAGATGTCGTCCTCGCTGACGAAGGCAACCTCGCCTCCGGTCACGGTTGGAGTACGGAAGTAACCACTGTTGCGCATTCGGATCTCCTGCTCGCCGACACCACGTCGATGCGCTCGAAGCCTATCGGAGTGAGGAAAGCGAAGGAGATTCGCGACGCAATTCCCGATTCTCCCGTACTTGAAACCCACCCACAACGGCGTAATGTGCAACCACTTCGAAGCCTTCCTCGCCCTTCTCCACCGGTAGACGGATCCGGCTCTTGCCGGAGATAGGAGGACGAAAGAATGAGCAGTATCGGCTCCGATCAGGAAGGCTCAAGATGAAGCTTCGCGTTGTTGCGCTTATGTGCGCGATCGCCGCCATCCTGGGTATCCGCACGCTCGGCGCAATGTCCGACGTCGGCGACGGCAAGCCCGGGCCGAAGGCGATCCCCGAGGGCGCCAAAGTGGCCGGCCCCGACGATTCGACCCCGACGGCCGGCTACACGGTCTCGGCCTTGGCGACCGCACCGGCGGGACGCACCTGCCCGAGCGGATGGGGGTACTTCGATAACCCCGCCATGCACTACGGTCTGTGCTACCCGGCCGGATGGGGCTTCACCGACTTCACCACGGCTGCACCCCAGTCAACCATCGAAAGCAAGCGGCTCGGCAGCCTGCGCATGCTCAGTCCCGAGGGGTTCCCGTGGAAGGTCGGGCAGAGCGCCTCCGACGCAGTCCTCGAGCGCGGCGTCACCGACGTCGAGTTGAACCTGCTCCAGCCCGGGGCAACCTTGGACGGCTGTTCGCCGACCACCCAGCTGCGCCTGGCCAACCGCACCATCCGCTCCTGTGAGGAATTCCTCGACTCGCTCGGGCAACCCGCCGACTCAGGCGACATTCACGTTCTGAAGATCGTCGTTCCCCTGCTGCAGACGCCCACCTTGGACGCCCCGCTGCCGGACCTCACCGGCTCGGCACTCCTTGTGATCGTCCGCGCATCGGTCTCGGAGTTCAACAAGGAGGCTGATCTGGAATGGCTGATCGCAAAGAACATCGTTCCGTTCTAAGGCGCGCGCGGGCCGCACTCGTCGCAGGAATCGTGCTGGCCTCGATGTGGGCCGCGGTTCCCGCGGAAGCCCACAACCAGTGGACCGGCGCATACCGCAAGTTCCCCTGGAAGGCCGGAACCAGCCGCACACTCGGCACATTGCCCGGAGAGTGTCCGCATTGCTCGGGCAGGGAGAGCAGTTCGGCTTGGAAAGCCATCGACGTACCGGACATGGACTACGAAACCGTTTACTCGGTCTCGCCCGGTGTCGTGGACACCTACGTTGCCAGCTCAGGACCGGCCGGCCTGTACCTGCGAATCAAGCAGCCCGACAGCACGTACATCGTGTACGAGCACTTGGACTCGGTCATCTCCACAAGCGGAACGATCGTCGCGGGCCAGCCCCTGGCGGTCAGCGGCAAAAGCGGGTCCAGCTCCTATTCGCCACACCTCCACTTCCAGCGACAAAGCGGAACGTCCTTCTCCTCCGACGCGCTTCCACTCACGCCGATCTCGGGGCACGGAACCTCGTCGGACCCCCTCGAACGCACGTCCTACACCAGCGACAACGCCGGCGTGGGCTACTCCTCCGCCGATAAGGCAGCTTCGCTCTACTGGGGCGTCTACAAGAGCGGCGGAGGCTACTACGGCGTTGGAATCACGGCCGACGTGGGCGAGGCGTGGTCGCCGTGCCGAGAGGACTCGCTCCACGGCACGTGGTGGCGTTACAGCTGCTACCCGAAGACCGGAACCGGAGGCAGCGTACAGACGTACTCCTACGGTTCCTACGACTCCCCCCGAGCCATCATGCAGCAGTCGGGCGAAAGCACGGCCTACTTGCTCTTAACCGCCACGCTCGCCGCCTACACCGAGCAGTACGCCGGGCACGACTGGGTCTATTGGATCGGCTACCCGACCAGCAACCGCTACGACGTCGGAACGAGTTCGACGCAGCGTCAGAACTTCGAGTCCGGCTACATCCTGTTCTACCCCAGCACGTGCAAGGAGTCCGTCTACCAAGACGGGGTGCTGCGGGCGACCTACTCGTTCTGCGACTGAGGCACAGCACAACCCGTCCCATGTGAGGGCGGCGGCCGCCAGGCCGCCGCCCTCCCCCCTGCGCGCGATAGAGTCGGCCGGCAAGAAGGGAGGTTTCGTGCCGACGTTTCGCTCCGGAAACGCAGACATCGCCTACGACGTGACCGGTGAGGGCGAGCCGCTGCTGATGATCATGGGATTCGGCGCCGACTCGCGCATGTGGATGCTGCAGACTGCGGTTTTCGCCAAGCGTTACCGCTGCATCACGTTCGACAACCGCGGCGTCGGCGGCTCGTCGCTTCCCGACGGCCGGGTCTCGATGGGCATGATGGCCGATGATGCGATCGCGCTGCTGGATCACCTCGGCATCGGGCGCGCGCACGTCCTCGGCATCTCGATGGGCGGCGCGATCGCGCAGCACGTTGCCCTGCGCGCGCCCGAGCGCGTCCGAACACTGATCCTCGCGGCGACCTGGTGCGCGAAGAACCCATACACGGAGCGCATTGCCGAACTCGGGCGAGGGATACTGCGCACTCTGGGCCGCGAAGCCTTGGTGCGCTCGCTGATGCTGTGGCTGTTCACGCCCGGGTTCCTGATCAACAACGCGGAATCGGCCGACGCGGTTGAGGCTTTGTTCCTGCAATTCCCCGTCCCCGAAAACGCATTCCTCGCCCAACTCGATGCGCTGCTGCAACACGATGTATCCGAACACTTGGGATCGCTGCAGGTTCCAACTCGCGTGCTCACGGGTCGCCGCGACACCCTCGTTCCGCCGGAGTTGTGCGAACAACTCGCCGCCGCGATCCCGAAAGCCGAACTTGTCGTGACTGAAACCGGACACGCGTTCAACGTCGAAGAGATGGACGTCTTCAATCGTTCAGTGCTGGAGTTTCTCGACCGGCACTAAGCGCAGCGGCCGGCTACACGCCCAGCGAGCGCGCGAACGTCAGCACCGCGGCCGAGAACTCCTCGGGTCGCTCGATTTGCGGGTTGTGACCGCAGTCGTCGAGTACCACGAGTTGCGCGCCGGGGATCTCCTCGACCGCTCGGTATCCGATATCCACGGACAGCAACGCATCCTGCCGCCCCCAAAGCACCAGGGTCGGCGTCCGTAGGGCGCGCGCGATCGCCCAGGTTCGCTCACGGCGCGCGCTAAGTGCCCACATCATGCGCCGGCTCGCGCGAAGCAGCGGCCGGACGTGCTCAGGACGCTCCTTGCGCGCGCGAACCTCCTCCTCAAGCGCGCGCACCGTGGACGCCCGCACGCGCGAAGGATCGGCGCAGTTGCGCGCGAGGCTCTCGGCCACCAACACCTCCGGGGCGCGCCGACGCATGTGCGCGCGGTAGAGCACATCGCCGATCCCGGGAATCGCCGGCGCGACCACAGCTGCGAGCGCGCGCCCCGACGGAGGCGGCCCCACGGCCGGAAACGCCGGCGCGGCCAACACAAGGCCGGCGCAACGCTCCGGCCACGCCGACGCCAGGTATGTCGCGACGAGTCCACCAAGGGAGTTGCCGACCACGATCGCGCGATCAACGCCGATGGCATCCATGAACGCTCGCACGGATCCGGCGAGCCAGCCCGGCGAATACGACCCACCGGGAATCCCCGAGGTACCGAATCCCGGGAGATCAAGCGCGATCGTGCGACGATGGGTTGCCAGCATCGGAATCACGTCGGCCCACTTGACGATGCTCGAACCCCATCCGTGCAGCAGCACGAACGGCACGTCTCCAACGCCGTCTTCGACCCAGTGGATCCGCGCGCCGCCGATGTCGGCGTCGTGATGGATCATCGAGGCCGGATCAGCGACTCTTCTTCGACAAGCGACGCAGCAGCGAACGCGCGCCCGCGGGATCGGCCAGGCGGGCAACTACCGCAAGCCCGAAAAGCCCGGCGCCCCCAAGACCGATCACCAGCGCCGTGATGAACGACAACTCCAGGGCGCCCATGGAACTCTCTGCTGTGTTCGCAAGAATGCTGAATAGGTTCACGCCCGGCAGGTTATCACTCAGCGCCGGAGGGCTTCGCGGCGACGGGCAGATCCGGATGCGGCCGGCCGGCCCAGTCCGGACCGAGCAGCGCCGCTCGGATCGCGTCTTCGCTTGGGACTCCCGACGCGCGCCACACGATCTTCAGGTCCGAGTCCGTCACGAACAGCGTCGGTACGCGCCTGACCTCGTAGCGATCGGACAAGTCCAGGCGCGCGCCGGCGTCGATCGAGGCGATCGACACATCGGGGATCTCGCCCGCCAGCTTCTCGATTCGAGCCTGAACGGTCTTGCAGGGCGCGCAGTGCTCTCCGAAGAACTCCACCAGCATCGCCGAAGGCCGCGCGCGCCGGTCCAGCCCAAGGTCCGTGCGCTCGAACCGTCCACTCGCCTGGGTGAAGCGGCCTTCACGCAGCCGCCACCACCACGTGAACCCAGCGCTGAGCGCAAGAACACCCAACACCACGAGCAAGCGAACGAGCACTCAGGCCCCCTTCGATGCCAACCGCTTGGTGAACAAGTACATCTCGCAGCCCACGCAGATCCCGCTAACCGCGAGCAGCGTTTGGAGTCCGGCCACCATTAGCCCAAGTGTCCATCCGAGCACGTCCGAGTTGAAGACCCAGAAGCCCGCGCTCGCCAGCGCGAGGAACGCGAACCCGAGCGTCTGCGCGAAACGCGGCGGCGGCTCCTCTTCGGGCTTCACCGCAATACTCAGCCGCAAGGTCTTCTTGATCAAGCGATACGTCGCTCCAAGAGGCGAGTACCGCAGCCCGAACGCCGACCCGATCCCGAGCGCAACTCCAATCGCTGGGACTACGCCGCGCCACCCAAGCACAAACCCACCGAGCAGAATGACGACCGACACCGCCGCGCCCCCGCGTACCGCGTTGCTATCCACCATCCGAGGTGCGCTCATGCCTCTTCTCCTCCCGACAGCGGACGCCAGCGCACGACTTCGCGACAAGTTGGGTCGCCCCAGGCAATCGAGGTCACTTGCTCGACGAACACGTCCGCGCCCAGCCCATTCATGATTCCTTCCTTCAACGCCTTGTCCAACGAGCACGCAAGCTCCGGGTGGGACACCGCGATCCCCTTGAAGGGGCAGTCGAAATCCTCGACCTCAACCCAGTCATCGCCCTTGTCGAGAATCCGCACGCCGCCGGACACGGCCGCCAGCGCGCGCACCATGAACTCGACCTGCTGCTCGAAGGTCAGCTCCGCCTCCGTCATGCGCACACGGCGGGCCAGTCGCTCGCCGGTCTTCACCGCGATCGATCGGCTGACTCCCGGTGCCGGCGCCGCGGTTTCGATCAGCACAGCCAGCATCTCGCTCACCAGCGCCGGGCCCTCCTCAACGTGAACGGGCGCGGCCTCGTATACCTTCGCCGGACGACCGCCGGCGGCATGTCGCCGCCAAGACGTATGCGCCAAACCTGCCGCGACCAACACGTCCAGGTGCCCGCGCGCGACGTTGGCGTGAATTCCGGCTTGCTCGGCCACCTCGCGCACCGCGCGTGGTCCGCCAAGGCGCAGATAGTCCAAGATCGAGGCGCGCGTAGGCGTTGCCAGAGCGCGCGCGACCGCCGCGTCTTGCGTACTGACTTCCGTCGAACTCATACGACTCCCACCCGAGGTTTACACCGTTCACACCTTATAAAACCCACAGGGAGGGGTCAACCGGTTCTCCGGACCGCGACGGGTCCGGCAAGTCAGCCCAACTTCAGGCGGGCGTTGCGCAAATCGGCGCTCAGGGTCATCGACCCCGCCGCAAGATCCGGAGCCTGCAACTTGATGCCCTCAGGGAGGTCCGGCAACGCAACGCGAACCGTGGCCTCCCGGCGAACCCGCTCCTCGTAGTACTTCGGCGGCGGATTGCCGTCGAGAGTGACCTTGCGAGGAGCAAACACCAAGAAACCGCTGCGCACGACGAACCCGCCGGTTGCGACCAGACTCCGCATCCGCCCGCCGATTCGCATGCGCGCGCGCAGCGCAACCGAGGAACTGCGAATCCGCACGCGCGCGTCCTCGCCGGATTCCTTGAGCATCGCGTTAATCGCATCGTCCTCGATAGCAATCGCGACGCTGCCCTGCCCGACGACCACGGTGTACGGGCGTCCTCCGACCAGCCCACCTGGAACGTACAGGTCGCGCATCTCAACGTGGATCCGCCGAATCCGCATCTTGTCGAGCGTCAGGTTCTCGACGTTGAGCGAGGCGCGCGGCAAACGACCGCGAAGGACGTTCACCACCAACGGGAACCCACCGACGTCGAGAGTGGGCAATGAGTCGGTCTTGAGTTCGCGCTGTGCAAACGCAGCGATGCGGCCCTCGGCGACGCGCTCAACCCCCACGTTCACCACTGTGAACAACGCGCCCAAAACGAGTCCCGATACCACGAAGCGGCGCAGCAATCGCGAACCGGGAATCAGGCCCACCTCACCGAGCCATCACTCGGAAGGCATAAAAGAACATCGGAGCCGACACCAGCACCGCGTCGATGCGCGGAAGCAGTCGGATTGCGCCGCGGCCGTTCTCCGGCGCGAGGTCGGTTTCGATCATGTCGAAAACAGGACCGGCAACGGTCGCGGTGGCTGCGACCAGAAACGCCAGCACGAGCGCGCGCGCGGACGTAAACGGCGGCGCCATCGCGATCGCCGCGACGGCCGCGACGCTGATGGTTCCCATCAGCGCGCCGACCAACCGCTGCCACACCGGGTCGTGAACCGCCGAATGCCGGCCGCGGCCGCGCGCCGCGCGCAGCACCACCGGAACCACATCGGCAGCAACGGCCATCGCAACCAATCCAAGCACCAGACGGAACCCATCGGCCGACGCGCGCAGAGCGAGTACGTACGAGCCCGGCAACCCGACGACGATCACGACAAAGACCGTGTAGACGAGCGCCTTCGTCGCGTCGCGCCGGTCCCGCCGAAACATCATCAGGAGAAAAGACGCAGCCAAGACCGCGGACACTGCGGCCGGCAGCACCGTCGGCGCGCCATCTCCACGCACATGCGCGACGACGAACAGCCCCGCGATTCCTACAAGACCGAGTGCCGCCATCGGCCGCGCTCCGCGCGCGCGCGCAACGCGGAACAACTCCCCGCCGGCAGCAATCCCGATGGCGGTGACCACCAGCAGCAGCGCCATTCGTCCAAGCAGCAATCCGCCGGTCATCGCACTCGCGAGCACCAAGCTCGCGATCATCCGGCGGCGACTCACGCGGTTCCGGCCGGCACCAACGCTCCGGCATCGAGCAGTGATTCGATGTCGCCGGCCAAGCGCGCGGCAAACACCGATGTGAACCCATCCTCGGCGTGGCCGAATTCGGGCAGGATCAGAAGACGCTTGGGTTCTCCGGCGTTGTCGAACAACATGCGCGCGTCGTCGGCAGGGAAGAAGTGATCGTTGTCTCCGTGCACGACCAACAACGGGATCGGCGCGATGTTGCGCACCGCTTCCGCCGGCGGCGCGGGATCTCCCCAGTCAAGATGAATGCGCGTCCCCATCAGCCTTCGCGCAAGCGAGCGTCCGAAGCGACTGGTGAAGATCCACATCGCGCGCTTCACCGCTTTGGTGTCGCTGGTCGCCCACAGCGCCGGCGTCGAGATCGCAACCACCCCGTCGACGTCGCGATACTTGCCCGCCTCGAGCACCACGGCAATTCCGCCGAGCGACCCGCCGACCGTGACGACCCGGCGGAAACCGCGCGCGCGCGCATGTTCCACCACGGCCTTGACGTCGAGCATCTCGCGCTCACCACCGGTACATGCGCCCGCCGACTGCCCGTGCCCGCGCAGGTCGAACGTGAAGACCGTGTAGCGCCGAGCTAGTCCCTCGGCGAGAACGCGCCAAGGGCGCTTGGTCCGGTATCCCATGAATCCGTGCACCAACACGATCGCGGTGTCGGGGTGATCGCCGAGCCTCGTTCCCGCCAAACGAACACCGTCTTCGGCGTCGCACCAGAAGTGAGAATGCGGCAGGTCGTACGCATCGCGCTCGCCGCGCGCGCGCAAGACGACATGCTGCAGACGCCAGCGGAGCGCCGGATGGCGACCACGCCAGCGAGGGTGCATGGAGCGAGAGGGAGAGGCCATATTGGTTGTTGGGTTCGTCGTCCTCTGTTACTTTGCATGCCGAAGGCGCGATAGCGCAAACGTCCCAGGCAATGAAGCCCGGCCGCCTGGGGCTTTATGCTTTCTAGGATCGACACAATGGCGGACATCCTGGTAGTAAGCGACCGGCCCGAGGACCTGTGGTCCTTGGTCAATGGGCTGGAAGCAGGCGGCCACCGCGTGACGGTGGCTCCGGCGCCGCCCGACGATCGGCCGGCCTCCGGCTTGGTGTTCGTCGACGCGGTGAAGGATCTCGCTCGAGGCCGCGACGCCTGCCGCGCGCTGCGCGCGGCGCAGCCGCACCTAACTCTGGTCGCGCTGATCGCCCCGGACAACCTCGACGCCTTCGGTCCCGACTGGGAAGCCGATTCGTTCATCGTCCAGGGCTGCACCATTCCCGAGACGCTGGCGCGCGTGCGCCTTGCGCTCGGGTCGGCGCCGAGCGAATCGTCGGGAACGGTGCGCGTAGGCGACTTGTCGATCGATCCCGACACCTATCAGGTCCGCCTGCGCGGCCGGCCGCTCGACCTCACGTACAAGGAATTCCAGTTGCTGTTCTTTCTCGCCCAGAGACCGGGGCGCGTGTACTCGCGCCAGCAGTTGCTCTCGGAAGTCTGGGGATACGACTTCTTCGGGGGAACGCGTACTGTGGACGTGCACGTGCGACGGCTGCGCGCGAAGCTCGGTGCCGAGCACGAATCAATGATCGCTACGATTCGTAACGTCGGGTACAAGATGGAGGCGCAGAGATCACGATGAGCACCCAGGACATCGACTACGTGCTGCGCACGGTGGAGGAGCGCGACATTCGCTTCATCCGCCTGTGGTTCACCGACGTGCTCGGCTTTCTGAAGTCGTTCGCTATCACGCCCGCCGAGCTGGAAGCCGCCTTCGAAGAAGGCATGGGCTTCGACGGCTCTGCCATCGAAGGGTTCTCGCGCGTGCAGGAGTCCGACATGCTCGCGCGCCCGGACCCATCGACGTTTCAGATCTTGCCGTGGCGGCCAGACCAGCACGGCGTCGCGCGGATGTTCTGCGACGTCCTCACGCCGGAGGGCGAGTCCTTCGACGGGGATCCGCGCACGGTGTTGAAGCGCGCGCTGGCGCGCGCGCAAGAGATGGGCTTCACCTTCTACCTCGGACCCGAGTTGGAGTACTTCTACTTCAAGGACTCCGCCGGAACCGAAGGGCTCGACCAGGGCGGCTACTTCGACTTGACGCCGCTCGACGTCGCGAGCGACTTGCGCAAGCGCACCGTGCTGTACCTCGAGCAAATGGGGATCTCGGTCGAGAGCGTGCACCACGAGGTCGCGCCGTCGCAGCACGAGATCGTTCTGCGCGACACCGACGCGCTCACCATGGCCGACAACGTCATGACCGCGCGCCTGGCCGTAAAGGAAGTCGCTCAAGAAGCCGGCGTGTACGCGACCTTCATGCCCAAGCCCATCCAGGGCGCCTGGGGATCGGGCATGCACACACACATGGCGCTGTACGAAGGCGACCGCAACGCGTTCGCCGACGTCGAAGATCCGATGGGGATGTCCAAGGTCGCGCGCGCGTTTCTCGCCGGACTGCTCAAGTACGCGGATCAAACCGCGGCAGTGTGCAACCAGTGGGTCAACTCCTACAAGCGGCTGGTTCCCGGATTCGAAGCACCGGTGTACATTTGCTGGGCCCGCCGCAACCGTTCCGCGCTGCTGCGACTTGCAGGCTCGGCGCGCGCGGGGGACCTTCGCATAGAAGTCCGCTCGCCGGACCCTTCGTGCAACCCTTACCTCGCGTTCGCGGCAATGCTGACCGCCGGCCTCGACGGAATCATCAACAACGAGGAATTGCCGCCGGAAGCGACCGAAGACATCCACTCAATGAGCGAGGCCGAGCGGCGCGCGGCCGGCATTGAATCGCTGCCGGAGAACCTCTTCGAAGCGGTGACGGCGATGGAATCGTCGGACCTCATGCGTGAAGCGCTGGGCGATCACGTCTTCGAGTACTTCATCCGCAACAAGCGCGACGAGTGGGCGGCATACAAGGCCTACGTCAGCCCCTGGGAAATCGAGCGCTCACTGCCGATCCTGTAGTGCCAGCCAAACGAACGTGGCCTCAGACCGCACGTCTGGACTGTTCCCCGCAAGCAATCCCACTGCTCTTTGGACCATCCACGCCCACGACCGAGCGCGGCCACGCACCGCGCCAGACAGCCGCAATCCTGCTCAATCCAAGCCCGCGACCCTCTCCGTCTGATGGCGCGGTGATCTCACCGGCTAGCCGGTGAGATCACCGTACGCCGCTTCCCAATCCCAATCGCACCTGCGCAGATCAGCCACGTGCTCAACCAGGTACTTGGTCACGTAGCCACGGGGGCGAATGATCACCGACAGAACGGGATAGTGTTCGGCCAGCAGTAGCTTGATCAGGGGTTCGTGCTGAGATTCGTAGACATCCGCATCGATTAGACCATGCGCCCTCGCACGGAGGACAGCGCTGCAGTAGAAGGTGATGAGCTCGATGTAGCCGTAATAGATTGCCCAGGCATCACCGTCAGGACCAGTGTGATCATAGATCCAGGCGAAGCAACCGTGGCTCCAGCGACGAGCGAGGGAGAGTACTTCTGGACGTTGGAGTCGGTAGTCGATCATCCGGTCATACTTGGCGGTAATGTCCCGCTGGGCCTGGAACCGGTGGGAAACGCGACCCTGTCGCAACTGGGCCAGAGCGACCGCTACGGACACCACCGCCGACACAGCCGCGGCGACCAGCGCCGTAGGCAGTTGCTCTCCCACCTGACTTCTCCCTCCGTGCCAGACCGAACACTTCCTCGGCTCAGCCGCGGGGGCCGAGAGGCGACCGAGCATTGCGACGGCGAGCGATGGGGGACCCTCGAACTCACGCTCAGAGGACATCTACCGTCGCCCTCTCGCCCATGCGCGCGCGACCTTAGCGCGCGCGCATCAATACCGACAATGCTGGGCGCCACAGGCGATGGGTCGAGTCGAGGTCCGGATCGTCGCGCGCGCCGGCGTTATGCGCTCGTTGGATCCCTTGGCGGCCGGTTCTCGTTCGACTGCGTCTTGGGCGGCGTCGCAGTCGAGCGATCCAGTTCGACGTCGTCCCAAGAGGCGGGATCGTCGAGGGATTCAAGGTGGGTGAACACTGCGGCGCGCGGCAGCGCCCCGCGGATGTCCGCTTCGATTTGCTCCAGCAGGTTGTGGCCGCGCTGAACGGTCCAGCCGCCCGGAACCAAGACGTGGAGTGAAACGAACTGGCGCGCGCCGGCCTGGCGAGTGCGGAGCGCATGGAACTGGACGCCCGCGTCGCAATACCGGGCGAGCGCTCGCTGCACGGCCTGTTGATCCCCCGGCGGCAACGCAGCATCCATGAGCCCGGAAACGGAGCGTCGCACGAGGCGCGCGCCCGTCGCGATGATGTTGCCGGCCACGATCAAAGCGACGATCGGGTCGAGGCGTTGCCAGCCGGTCAGCGAAACGGCCGCGACTCCGACAAGAACCCCAACCGACGTCCACACGTCGGTCATAAGGTGATGCGCACTGGCTTCGAGAGCAATGGAATAATGTCGCCTGCCGGCGCGCAACAGGACCAAGCCGACTCCGAGGTTCACGAGCGCGGCAGTAGCGGAAATCGCAAGGCCGAGACCGACCTGCTCAAGCGCTCGGGGGTGCAGAAGTCGCGAGATCGCTGCGATCCCGATGGCGCCGGCCGCAACCAGAATGAGCGTGCCCTCGAAGATGCTTGAGAAGTACTCCGCCTTGTCGTGCCCGAAGGCGTGGTCCTCGTCCGGGGGGCGGGCAGCCACAATCAACATCGTCAATGCCATGAGCGCACCGGCGAGGTTGACGAATGACTCAAGCGCGTCGGAAAGAAGACCAACCGAACCGGTGAGGAAGTAAGCAGCCCCCTTGAGGGCAATCGTGAGGACGGCCGCCACGATGGACAGCCCGGCAAAACGTGTTAGCGACTTACGGTCCATACTGCCCCTGATGATTCCGATCGGTCACGGAAGCAGCCTAACCGTCCAGCGCGAAGGAGACGACCTCGGGGACGGACTCAACTGCCTCGCGGTCGAGACTTACCTCTGTTTGGCTGCGGGCTCGAAGATCAACGACTCGTTCCCGCCCTCGTCATACAGCGTGAGTTTGCCGCCGGCCACCGTGAAAGAGCGGGCTTGCCGGAGCAGGGTGAGGAAGGCGGACTCCGCGCGCATCGCTGGCTCGGGACCCCCCATGCTCGTACCGGCGACATCCCCTATTTCGAATCCTCCGCCTGAATCTGTCTTGCACGAACCGGAGTAGGAGTTGACTCCGCTGCTGCCCGAAACCCGCCCGTCGGCGAATGTGGCAGTCAAGACGAAGTCCGCGGGGTCGAGCGAACTCAGGGTCCACTCGGCGAGCCTCCAGTGCGTTCCATCCAACTGCCTACCACCCGACGAGCAACCCGCTGCAAGCGAGAACGTCGCGAGGAGAACCACGGCGAGCGCTCTCCAAAGCAGGGTCACTTTGCTAAGGGCCGACCCCGGCTCCTGCGCCGACAGGACAAGTTCGCGAACCGCTTCCGGCAGATGCTCGCGCTGCCACCGGCGTTCGCGATCGACTGTCGTTTGTGCGTCGCACGTGGGAGACGCCGACTTCGCGGCTCTAACAGCGTAGGCCGCCGCTCCCAGCGAATGGTCCGCCATGTGCGCAGTGGCGACGGCGTGACCGCAAGCGCGCGCGGCCGCTCGCGCCTCACCTTCTGACGCGCCTCTTGCTGCCGCATGCGCGCCGGACGAGGCCGCGCGCGCGGCACCCACTGTGATCTCCCCCCGAGACCACGCGCGCGCGGCCTCGATCGCGAACCGGGGCCGATCATCCTCGGGATACCTTCTGGAGAACAACGGGAATACGTGCTCCGCGCAATCCGCCGCCCAACTTGCCAGCAGGCGATGCCTCGCCACGTCGAGCGAACCGCCGCGATGGACTGCAACGAAACGCCGATCTCGACGAGCCGGTCGATCCAGAAACGAGTTCGGATCCCGCCGTTGCTTCACCTACTGCTCCTTGAACCTGACCTCGAATTCGTTGGACACGCGTTCGGAATCAGGCAGGGCCTGACACTTTCCGGACTCCTCTGCATGTTCCCGACACAATTCGAAGGTGATCTGAAACGTCCCGATCCTGTCTTCCGGCTCGTCCGGTGGGGATGCACCCGGGGATTTCGTACTGCCGAGCCATACACGCGCGGTCAGGGTGCCGCCTGGAGGAAGTGCGCCGGTGGGTACACCGCCGACACATGCCCAGACCGCGAAGACCAAGGATCTGCGATCAGCGTTCGCTCCAACACGCCGAATCCTATACACCGGCCCTTGCGAGTCCGATTTGCAGCGCTCGAAGAAGACTTGTCTCCCCGTACGGTTCGTGTAGGTCGCAACCGCCTCGGCATCAAACCGATCTGCCGACTCCTCCAAGTAGTAGATGCGGGCGTCGGTTTGGACGGGCGCCTCGGTTTCGCCGGGGGGCGTCGTCCTCGGCGCTGAAGCGGGACGTCCGTTGCATGCCGCCAGAAGGAACACCGACACGCCAAACAGCGCAATCAGACGCGCGCGGCGGCCAAATTGTCCGGTCATTTCTCCCTCCTCGTCGAATCACGATTCACCCCTGCCGACTTGCATGCGGCGCGATGTCTTTGGCTCGAAAGGCGAGATGGATGCCGCGTAGGTCGAAGTCTTACGCCAGCCTCCGCGCGAGCGCAAGTGAGTCGCCACCCCAAGTGTCCCGCGGCTCGGCGGCGCAGCGCGCGAGCATCCAGAGTCGCACCCGCTCGGCATCAACGTCGAGCAAGTCTGCGAAGCGCGCGATCGTCTCCTGCGGGTCCGAGCGCATTCTGCCTCTGCAGTTGAACAGATGCTGCGTTGCGTCGTAGGCGGGGTCGCCGACGAAAGGCTTTGGATCGATAACCAACCACGGCTCGCGCTGTGCTTCGAGGACGTTTCCCGCATGCAAGTCGGTCGCGAGCAGCACGGGAGTGGAAGCGGTGAGCGGCAGCTCTCGAAACAGTCGAAGCCCCTCCGCGACCAACTCGGAATCGGGCCAACGTTCCGCATCCGCAAGCGTCGCGGCGCTCCAATACATCGTCATCTCGGAAAGCGGACGGAACGCGTGCGGACCGACCGGCGCGCGCCAGAACCGCTTGAGCAACTGTGCGATGACAACATCTTGCTCCGGCTCCGCACGACGGTTGCGCAGAAAAGCGCCGGGAACGCAGCGCTCCAAAAGCATCGCGTTGAGTTCGTCGTCCGCCTGAAGAAGACGCACGGTGGGATTGCCGTCCAAGAAGCGCAGTGCGGCAATCTCCTGCTCGCCCTCAAAGTGAGGCATCCCGACCTTGAGTACGGCATGAGTCCCATCTTTGCGAGTGGCCGGTGCCACCCAAGCGCAGCTCACTTCGGAACCGTCGAAGGGCCTGCCCAGAGTAAGCCCCCATCGGCTTTCAAGTTCCGGGAGAACATCTCGAAGCCGATCAAGCCAGGCGGATCTCTCGGGCGTCTTGCTGCATGTCGCCGCGAGGCTATCGGGAACAATCACCGCAACCCTTTCCAGCGTCGGCTCAAGCCGAAGAACTACCCGCTCGCCCCTGCTCCCATCGCCGATAACCACGTTCCCCAACGCGCCACATCCAGGCGCCCCAACCTACGCCCGTGACTGCAAAGACAATCACCGACAGCGCAACATGCTGAGCAAGAGACCCCTGCTCCGCCCACCATCGAAGAGCGGCGACGATGATGCCCGCAAGAACGCCCCAACCCAACACGCCGTAGAGCAAGATGAACCGCAACCGCCCGCCACGACGGGTGCGGGCCCACCTTGCCGCCTGTCGGTCCGTAATCCCCCTGCTCCACATGATGTTCGGTTACCTCCAGTGACCATCGAGTCGAACCTTATCTTCTAGCCACGTCCCCCGAGAATCAATCGCAACGAGTTTGTGACATCCCGAGGAGGGAAACCAGACGGCCACGAAGAACTTCGCGCGACTGTCCCCGGTATCGATCAAGACGGCTTGAATGGTCGTGTCGTCCTCGAACCAGACTTGGACGTCCGCGACATCAGGTGAGACGACGCCGCACACATGTGAGGCTACAACTCGCTTGCCCCCAAGCCCGCCTCTTCCTTGTGTTGAGATCCCCCAGCCGACGCTCCCGAAGTGGCCAAGTTTGCCGTCGGGGGTATCTGCGAATGGGAGCGAACCGGTGCCACCTCCACCGCCGAACTGGGTACTCACGAACGTTGAAACCCGATCGTCAGAGATCGCCCCTTGGAGTGCCCACTCGATTCCGTCGTGTGCACCGGAAGCGATGACGGGCCCTGCGCCCTCTTCGAAGCGACCCTCATTGGAATCCACGCAGCCTCCTAATGGTTTAGCGGCTCAGCGGCCGGAGCCCACGAAGCGAGCGGTCGATCCGCTGCCAAGGTTGATCCAGAGGCCGGGGAATGTGCCTTGCATGACCTGCGCAATGCTCGTCTTCCCCGATCGCTGCACCCCGTTCAGGATGACGATCTGCCCCAGGGAATCAGCGTTCACTCCGCCTCACGACCCCTCGGCGTGGGTGATGCGCACAAGAAACCGATCCCCCTCAATCCCGATTGTCTGCATGCACCAGCCGGCATCGGAAACGCGCTGCCCCAGTGTGTCGGAGTCGACGTGCATCCACTCGAACCAATCACTGGTCTGATCTCGATACTCAAACCTCAGTGTGCGTTCACCGAGGTAGCACCCTTTGGCGATCTTGCCCTGCTGGTACTTCCCATAGGCTTCGTCACTGGGATTCCTCGGATCGAAGGAATCGGTGATGAGTTGACCGCCCTTCGTCAAAAGGGAGTCAAGAAGCGCCAAGAACCGATCAAGTCCAGCAAGATCGCGGACGATCCCGATGTTGAGAATCACGAGCACGGTATCGAACGGGCGAGGGTACGCGTCGAACACATCGCCCACGATCGGGTTCTTGAGTCCCCGCGCCGTCATGACCTGCACCGCCTTGCTGGAGATGTCAACAGACGTCACGTCAAGTCCTTTGTCCTGAATCGCAAGCGAATGCGATCCCGCTCCCGCACCGATGTCGAGCACGCGTCCGGAACACTGCTCAACGGCCAGACGGTCGAGTTCGGGCAGACCATCGGGATAGAAGAACTGCTTCGCGTAGATCGGTGGATAGGCGAAACCGTCGTCCCGACGAAGAACGCACTGGGCATTCGCGTCGCCCGCGAGGTAGTCGAGCATGGCCTGTCCGTGAAGCTTCATGTCTGGCATGTCATCTCCTTCTGCCGAACGACCCTGCGCGTCAGCGCCGCCCGTTCGCGGCCGAGCGGCCGGTTCCTGCGCCGGGTTCAGAACCGACATAGCGGCAACGTCTCTCCTGGCAAGACGAGGTTAATCCAGCGCCCGCGTGATGGTGTCCTCGTGTTCCGAGAACCATCGCAGATCGCGCGCGATCACATCGAGGGCCTCCGCCGCCTCAGCGGCATTCAGCTTCCAGTAGCGGAGTTTCTCCACCCCGCGCTGCCTGCTGTGCTGCAGGGCCCACCGGATGACAGAGCGGCGGGTCTCTCCATACGCGCGACAGAAAACGACCAACCGCTCGACCATCTCCTCGGCTGTCGGCCAGCCGCCGTTGCGGTTGACGCGATCCTCGCCCAGCGGCACAAAGCTCCATGCCGCTTTCCCGAACTCGAGGATCGGCAGGTTGGGCATCGCGCCGTCCCAGTCGATGAACGCGACCGCCATGCCATCTCGGTAGACGGTGTTGTGTTGACCGACATCGCCGTGCGTCACGATCTCGTCAGGCCGCATCGGGGTGCCGTGCTCACGCCACACCGGATCGATAGGAACGAACCCGGCCGACGCATTGTGAAGCGCTCTGAGCATCGCCCCAGCCGCACGGAGGGTCTCGCCCCCGCGAAGATGTTCGGGCCACAGGTTCGGCATCCCCGGGTTCCAGTCCGCATCGTGCGGAACCTCACCCTCAATGAACGTGAGGATCTCGCGGCCCTCCTCGTCGGTCCCGAGAACACGAGGCGCGCCCGCGAACCCCCGGCGTTCGAGATGATCGAGGTACGCGTGGATGGTCGGCGTCCATGGCCCCGTCGGCCGACGAACCGTGTCGCCGACGCGCACGACGCCCGCATTGACCCGCCCTTGTGGGAGTTGAATCTCGTTCACGGCCGTCTAACGTCCTGCGACTGAACCGCACAAGGCGAAGCCGGCCGGGTCCAGCGCCTGCAGCAACCACCACGACATTCGGAGTTCATTTGCGCATCGCCGACCATCACGTATCGCCCTCAGAGGTTTCACGCCTCATGATGAACCAGACCCCGATCCCGGTTGCAGTTAACGCAACACCGCACCAGTCGGCGGCGAAACGGCTCGAGTTTCAAGATCAACCTAGTTCCAGCACGGTGGCCACGTCCTGTTGATCGAACCGAGCGATGTCCTCGCTATGCCGTCGGAGTAGCTGCGCGATGTCATCTGTTCGGCAGTTGCCCAAGCGGATCCAGATGAACTTCGGTGGCCCGCCGCGCAACACGGCTAGCCGATGGAAGTCCTCGTCCTTGCTGACGACCATGCACCCATGCTCGCGGGCAAGGTCCCAGACTGCTCCGTCTCCGGCACCTCCGCGCCCGAGCGGTCGGACGTGCAGGGAGCCGGGGAACACGTCGGCAAGTACCTCACAAGCCGCTCGGAAAGCGGTTCATCGAAGAGCAGTCGAGCCATCTCAGGCGGCGGGGCTGGTGAGGGTACGGCGCTCGCGTTCTGCCGCGTAGGCTAGGCACGCCCGGATGTCATCGTGCGTGAGTTGAGGGAAATCCGCCAGGATCTCTGTCTCAGACATGCCCCCAGCGAGGTAGCCGAGCACATCCCCAACCGAGATGCGCATCCCGCGCACACATGGCTTCCCGAACCGAACGTCCGGCTCCACGACGATCCGATCCAGCAGTTCCATACCCTCAGTCTACCAGCCGGACCTCACGGCAACGGTTCGTTCGTACCCTGCGGGTTGCCGGTCGCAAGAGCCTTGCGGCGGCTGCGGCGATCACGTTCTGAGCCGAGCTCCGTTCACAGGAAGTGGAGAACAAGCTTGTCGTCCATGTGGACCTGCTCGCCTTCCTTCACGTAACGGTCGTCGTAGGTGACTCCGAGCCCGTCCGGTACGTATCCCCTCTTCACGTACAGACGTTGTGCCGCGTTGTAGCCGGGATGGAGTCCGACGCCGATCCCCACGATCGAGGAACGCGACGCCGCCACCTCCTCCGCGTGGTCGAGGATACGGCTGGCGATGCCGCGGCGCCGGAACTCGATGAAGTCCTCCAGCGTCAAGTCACGACTCTCGGTCCGTAGAACGATCCTGCGGCTGAGCAGCCGGACGCCGCGAAGCGGCGGACGGTCTGCTCCAGTCGCAAGTTGAACGGCACCTGCTGTCCATCATTGTGCCGGATTCGACATGGGCCGAGGGAACCGCGCCGATAGGCGCAACGACAAGCCTATTCCGGCCGCGAGCGCCACGGCGGGTCCCAGGACGATCCAAGGCTGCCGTTCCTTGACGAGCAGATATACGAGGAACCATCCAAGCACCGCCAAAGTGAGTGCGAGAACGACGGACAACAGGATCCGAGCGCTTCGGGTGTGCGCTGACGCGATGGACCAGCACAGCGCGGGGACGGTGACCGGCGCGGCGAAGATCTGACCCCCTTGCGAGATGAGAAGAACGCCCGCCACAGCGCCAACAGCGGCTCTGAGAACAGCGGGCAATCGTCTCGTACGCCCGTAAGTCACAGATCCGGAACCCATGTCTACCTCAGTCCGTTCAACGTCTTGGCGGCTCAGCGGTCCGCGGCCGCGCGAAGCGGGCGGGCGGTCCGTTGTAGCCGCGAGTTAGGCGTTCGCTGCATCCCGAAGTCCTTCAATCACCGGCGCCATCGCCAAGTATCCAGGCAGTATGTCACTTGCTACCTCATCGCAGGCCCTGACCGCTGACAGCACGCTGTCGGGTAGCGGCGGCGCCAGTTCCATCACCGCCGAAGAGGGCTCCGTGAATCCGCCGTCGAGTTCACGAGCGACCATGAGTACGACCAGGTACTCCTGCCAAAGTTCCAGTGAAAGGTGACGAGCGACCAGAGCCTTGCCGCGGACGTGGCTTTTCAGGGCTTGAACAGCGAGGAACTTTGCCCGCTCAATCGCCTCTCTGATCTGATCGACCGAGTGATTCGGTTCGGTTGGCTTCGCAGTCTCAACAAGTTTCCGGAGTTCATCGGAACAAGCGATCAGCGCCGCAGGGGGACGATGGAACGGGACGCCTCGCCATTCCTTGATCCGATGGATGGACTCCAGTGACACGCTGAGGACATCGAGCCATAGACCGTCCTCATAGACCGCTCGGCTAAGAACGCCGCGGTCATCTCGCTCTTGCTGGAGGACGAACCGACGGCCAAGATCAGGTAACCAATCAAGCGCCCTTTCGTCGGCGCTTGGATCCGTCGACAACACCGCCAGCAAATCGAGATCGCTCCAACTATCGGCCGCGGGAGTTCGCCAGGACCCGAACAGGAAGAGGCCAATAATCGCCGCGTTCGATTCGGCAGACACAATGATCCGGCGGAGGGCGACTTCTTGCTTTGGATTGCGCACCGCCAAGACGCCTAACGACTTGGCGGCTCAGCGGCCGGACGCCCGCGCAGCGGGCGAACGGTCCGTTGTAGCCGCGAGTTGAACCGCGTTTGCCTCTTACCAGCTTGCTGTCCACGCATACCAACCGCCCCCGAGAGCGAAGTACTGCGGGTTCTCGAACCAGCCGGTGTCAATCTCCGGAAACGGCCCTGTCGGCAAGTAGGCAAATCCCGCGTCATCGAACAGGTTTCCGGTCGACTCGAAGAAGATCACTCCATCCCCCACCCGGACTGCCTTCGGAATCTTGTACGTTCCAATTCGCGCCGGCGCAACGAAGTCCTCCCATTCAGTCCGCGAAGTCGGAGGGGGCGCCGACCTGAGAACGGACACGAAATCTCCCTTCGCAATCGTCCATCGAACCCTGAGCGGAACGTTGGAGTAGTTAAGGGCCAGCACAAGGAGCCCCGCGACGGGCGCGACCGCGAACCATGCATACCCGCGAAGACCCTGCTTCGCGCATTCCTTGCGCGATGACACGACGCGCCCGACCAACCGGATCGCCCAGACGATCGCGCCCAGGCCCGACAACAAGATGCCCGCAAAGTACAGTGGCGAGAAGCCTGGAAGGCTGGCATTCCAAAGGAGAATGGCGGCACCGGGTACGAGGGCGGAATGAAACAGGAAACGGGGTGGGCGGCGGAACAACCACCAACTGGCGCATCCGCCTTTCGGTGGACCAGCCACCGTCTTGCTCGCCTGAATCACCGTGTCACCCATGTCCCTGGACTGAAGTGTCACCCATGTCCCCGATCAGACCCCTTGCTCCCAACGCACCACCCGTGAGGCCGCGTGCTCGGGGTTCGGGTCTAAGTGCGCAACCGCAATGCCCGGAATCCTAAGCCCTTCAGATCCCACAAAGCCCGCCGCACAGACCACGAACACAGACACGCCGATGGCAAGTCCCCAGTCCGACGGTCCTACCGCCTGAGATATGACCAGGCTCAGGGACCACAGACCAATGGCAGCGAACAAGCCGACATAGGGCTGGCGGAAGGGAATGCGCGTAAACCAGAGAACGCAGCCAACGATCAACGGACCCCGCCAGAGCACCTCATCAAGCCACCGTGGAGACGCGTCCACCCACACACCAAGCGCAGCGACTACCCCAACCAGTGTCCACGCACCCCAACCGGAAAGTAGCCTGCGGGCATGGCCCCGACGGAATGACACTATCGAAGCCCACGCCTCCCCATAGGACGTCGACTCAACCTCGACCCAGCCGAGATCAGGGTCCGACCTTGCGACAATGAACATCCCATCCACCAAGCGGACACGCGTGCCTGCGTCTGGAGCCCCCGGGTCCACATAAATGAGCGCCTCATCCGGAGTCGATTCCACCCGCGCACCCCATTCGCGGGAGTGACTCTCGATCGCTCGTCTCAGCGTGGCAGGGTCCGCGACTTTACCCCCTTCGAGAAGCGCTTCGACTAGTTAACGTCCTGGCGGCTGAGCAGCCGGCGAAGTCGGTCGGGTCGAGCGACGAGTTATCGGTATGAAAATGCCCAAGGCTTCGATCCATCGCGGTGATGGTAGCGTCACCGCACCGGGATAGGGGCTTTGGAGGGAGAACGCGGTAGGGCAGGCCGAAGCTGGCTATGAGCCGAGAG
>Ga0265292_1001175_pt1 | contig 25054 bp, 21 predicted proteins | sample Munlanlewell296A_FD_189080 | JGI IMG/M metagenome (GOLD analysis project Ga0265292, IMG submission 189080) | Leachate microbial communities from a municipal landfill in Southern Ontario, Canada - Leachate well 296A | ecosystem: Engineered > Solid waste > Landfill > Unclassified | place: Canada... | reverse complement strand
CCACCGCCGCCGCCGCCAACGCGGCCTCGGGCGGCTAACTCCCGTAGAGTTTGAGGCCGTGTACGAAGGAGCCCTTGCAGCGTGAAAGGCTCACAAGCTACGAGTCAACCAGATCGGGGGCAGTCCCCCTCCATCGTCGCGTATAACACGTGGAACACCTCAGCCGGCGAATGCTTGGGGTCGCCGCCCAGTCCACGCTCACGCAAAGCCTCGAGCGCGTTGCGCGCGCCCTGGAGCCTCCGACGCAATCCATCATCTCTTGGCACGGAACCTCGCGTTACGCCCATCGCCGGGCGTCAATGACCTAGTCCGGCGGCGAGTCGCCAACGGCGTCTGTTTCCTCCATCATCACGACGACCCCCGACTCGCGAATACCGGCGAGCGACGCAAGTCCGACCCGACAGATGATCCTGCGTCCGCGGCGGTTCAGTGCCGGGACGATGATCACTTCATGTGCCGTGGTCCCCGACAAACACGACTGGATGGCAGGGGCTAAATCATCCATCGGCAATCCGATGTCCAGATCGCCCAGTCTCCGACCGAGCACTTCTTCCGTTCGCAGGCCCCACAGATCTTCGGCCCACTTATTCCAGACACGGATCTGCAGATCGCGATCCACGACGACAACGCCGACGCGAACGCTCATGAGGATCAACTCAAAGAACGAGTTGAGTCGCTTCAGTTCGTCGGAAGTGATCCGCGAGTCGTCGTTGATGGTCTGCAGTTCCTCGTTCGTGGACTGCAACTCCTCGTTCGTCGTCTCAAGTTCTTCGTTCGTGGACTGCAACTCCTCGTTCGTCGTCTCAAGTTCCTCGACGGTGGACTGCAACTCCTCGTTCGTCGTCTCAAGTTCTTCGTTCGTCGACTGGAGTTCCTCGTACGCGGTTTCGAGTTCCTGCGTCGAACGCTGAATCTCCTCCTGCATCCGATCGATGCGCGTCATGTCCGTGAACATGACCGAGGCACCCAGGAGACCTCCCTCACCGTCCATGATCGGGGCGACGCGAACATCGAAGGTCTGGAGGTCGCCGGATTTCGTCGCACGTTCGACGTTTGCGATGGTGACGGTCCGCCGCTCCTCAAACACCTGCTCAATTCGCGAGCGAAGTTCCGCCGGTCGGTACGAGATCTCCAGGTCTTGAAGCGGACGGCCGACATCGCGTGCAGCTACATTGAAGGACGACCGGGCTTGATCATTGGCAAGGATGAGAATCTGGTCCACGTCAACGACGATTTGCGCCACCGGCGCCACCTCAAAGGCGGCGTCGCGCAGCCGAACCTGTCGCGCGACATGGTCTCCAACGGTCAATGCGTCCACCCCTCGCATGCCCGGCGCGCGACGCCTGGGGATCGGCGCCGGAATGCTCTTGAAGATGCGGTGCTTCAAGTCCAGTGGTGAGAACCTATCGCTGTGAGCGAGAAGCATCTCGGCCTTGCCGAGGAAGAGAACGCCCGCGTCGTTCAGCGCAAAATGCAGATGATCGAGGATGCGGGATTGGGCATCGGAATTGAAATACATCAACAGATTACGGCACAGGACGATGTCCAGCCGAGAAATCGGCGCATCCTGCACGAGATCGTGCCGCCCGTAGATGATGCACCGCCGAAGGTCGTCCCGGAACACGAAGCGATCGCCTTGCTGGACGAAGTACCGGTCGCGCAACCCGGGTCCGACGTCCTCCAGATTCTTCGACGTGTAACTACCCTGACGGGCTTGCGTGAGCGCCTCTTCGTCAACGTCGGTTCCATAGACCTTGACGCGCTCCCGAAAAGCCTCGGGACCAAGCGCCTCGGCGAGGGTGATCGCAATGCTGTAGGGCTCCTCACCTGATGCGCAACCGGCGCTCCAAACACGGATAGGCTCTTGCGGACCCTTCGACGCGATGATCTGGGGGATCACGTCGGTTGCGAGCGTGTCCCACGCCGCCTTGTCCCGGAAGAAATGCGTGACGTTGATCAGGATCGTGTTGAAGAGAACGGCGAACTCATCCGGGTGAACCTCGAGATAATCGACGTACTCGCCGAACGACGCGATCCCCACGTCGCCCATCCGTTTCCGTAGTCGGCGCGACAAAGTCGACCGCTTGTACCCGGTAAAATCAAACGCGCGCGAATGCTTGAGGTACTCAAGAAGAGCTTCGAGTTCCTCGTCGAGATGCTCAGTCACTCGTGTCCCTCCATAACAAGCTTCACCAATGCCGAGGTGATCTCGGCCAAGGGGAGTATGAAATCGACGCAGCCGGTTTGGATGGCAGCGCCCGGCATCCCGAAGAAGTCCGACGACTCCTGGTCCTGGGCAATAACCGTGCCGCCCATCTTCTTCACCGCTTCGACTCCCGTCGCCCCGTCACTACCTGTCCCAGTCAGCACAACGGCGACCACGCGCTCACGGTAGCTCGCGGCGACCGACTCGAACAAGAGATCGGCCGAGGGCCGAACGAAGTGCACCAACGCCGCCTGTGAAAGTGAAATCGTTCCGTCCGGGTTAATCAGGAGGTGGCGGTTGGGCGGCGCGATGTAGATCGTTCCCGGCTCGAGCCGAGCACCTTCTGTGGCCTCTCTTGCAGGGAGGGATGTGTGACGGCTCAGGATGTCGGCCATCAGGCTTTGGTGGCTAGGATCAAGGTGCTGCACCACCGTGATCGCGGCCGGAAAGTCGACCGGAAGAGTGGAGAGAACCGCGGTGAGGGCCTGGAGCCCGCCCGCGGATGCAACAATTGCAACGACATCGAATACCGCAGACGGGAAGGCATGAGTCCCTTCCGACTGCACGTTGGGCTCTTCCACCATGGAGTTCCCCCTTGATGGGATCATACGTCCCCAGGCTGCGACTGAACACACAGTTGCGACAACCAGCGCCATCGGGTACCCCACGGAAGTCGCGAACCGGAGGCCTTGCGGTTTGCTCAGGCGCGCAGGAGGTCGTCGACGAAAACTTCAGGATCGAAGGGCGCGAGGTCGTCGATGCCTTCGCCGAGGCCGACCATCTTGACCGGGATACCGAGTTCCTGTTGCACGGCAATCACAATCCCACCGCGCGCCGTACCGTCGAGTTTGGTCAGGATCAATCCCGTGACTGCGACGGCCTCGGAGAACGCGCGCGCCTGCGCGATCGCGTTCTGACCCGTCGTCGCGTCCAGCACGAGCAGAACCTCGTCCGGAGGCCCGGACTCGCGTTCAAGAACCCGCCGGATCTTGGTGAGTTCCTCCATCAGGTTCCGCTTGTTCTGGAGCCGCCCGGCGGTGTCCACGATGAGCGCGTCGGCGCCGCGCGCGCGCGCAGCGGCAACCGCGTCGAACACCACGGCCGCGGGGTCTGCTCCGGGGGAATGCTTGACGATCTCGGCGCCGGCTGCCTCGGCCCAACGCTGCAACTGCTCGTCGGCAGCCGCGCGAAACGTGTCCGCGGCGGCAAGCACCGTCGAGGATCCGGCGCGCGTGAGTTGCGAGGCGAGCTTGCCGATCGTGGTCGTCTTGCCGACCCCGTTCACGCCCGTCACCAGCCACACCGTTACACCGTCGGTTTTACGCGCAAGTGCGCGATCGGGGGTCCCGAGCACGTCCAGAAGTTCGGCTCGCAGTGCCTGCATCCCGTCACTCACGTCGGCGCGCGCGCGCAACGCCGCAACAATCCGCCCGGTCGCGACCACGCCGACGTCGGCACGCAGCAAGACTTCCTCGAGTTCTTCCCACTGCTCGGGCGTCAGGGACGATCCACCGAACAAGCGACGAATCGAAGCCCCGATTGAACGGACCCGGCCGCGCGCAGGGATCTCCACCGGCGGGGGCGGCGCCTCGACCGGAACGGGTTCGGGTTCAGGTTCAGGTTCGGGTTCGACCGGTTCCACCGGAGGCGGCACCTCGGCGACCTCCGGGAGGGCTTGCACCGGGGGGGGCGCTTCGGGGGGCGCTTCTTCGACCTCGGGAGCCGCCTCTTCGACCTCGGGGGGCGCTTCTTCCAACGGCCGGCGTCTGCGCGCGCCAAGGATGATCCCAGTCGCCAGCGCGACGATCCCAAGGATCAGAATCAGAAGGAGAATGGCCGTTGCGGGCCCGGAGCCGTCGATCATGCGAGCGCGAAGCCTACCAGAGCGCTACGACTCGGCGAGCGACACTTCCGAGACATCTGCAAGCTCAAGGCGCTTGCAGATCGCCTTGCTCACACCTTCGGATCCCATCGAGATCCCGTATAGGGCATCACCGATTTCCATCGTTCGCTTCTGGTGCGTGACGATCAAGAGTTGCGCCGTGTCGCGGAACTCCGATGCCAGGGCGAGGAACCGGTGCAGGTTCACGTCGTCGAGCGCCGCTTCAACCTCGTCGAGTAGATAGAAAGGCGACGGGCGCGCGCGGAAGACGCTGAACAGCAGTCCGACCGCCGTAAGCGCGCGCTCCCCACCCGACAGCAAAGACACGCGCTTCACTCGCTTGCCGGCCGGGCGCGCCTCAACTTCGATTCCGGTATTCAGCACGTCGTCCGGATCCGTGAGCGTGAGCTTGCCTTCGCCGCCGGGGAACAACCGAGAAAACACGGCGGTGAACTCCCGAGAAACGTCAGTGAACGCCTCGCTGAAGATCTCCACGACCTTGTTGTCTACCTCCGCCACCACCGACATGAGATCTCTGCGGCTGTGCTTCAAATCGCCGACCTGCTCGGTGAGGAACGCGTGCCGATCGACCATGCCCTGGTACTGCTCCATGGCGATCGGGTTCACGCGGCCGAGCAAGCCCAGCCTGCGCTCCAGCGTCGAAGCACGGCGGCGCAACTCCTCGCCCTCCTCGGGGTCCGGACGCACGGCTTCGGTGGCCTCCTCGGGACCGAGATCGTGTTCGTCGCGGAGTTTCTGTACGAGTGCCGCAATCCTGTGTGAACGCTCGGCCCGGCGAAGGTCGGCCTCATGTGCCCGCATGCGCGCCTCTTCGAGCGCGGACTCCACGTCACGCCGCTGCGTGCGTCCGACGGTAAGACCCTCCTCAAGTTCACGCCGGCGCCCTTCGCCTCCGGCGCGCTCTTCGCGAGCGATCTCGGCCCACGCGGCCGTCCGGTCGGCCGCGGTGCGCGCCGCGGATTCGACCAACGCCGCGCGCGCGGCCCCGGCAAGCCATTTCGTGCGGCCGGCCTCCCAGCGCGCGCGTTCCTCGGCAACCCGGCGCGCGCGTTCACGCAAAGCAGACAGCGCGGCGCCTGCCGCACGCTCCCGCTCGGTCGCCTCGCCCAGGCGCAAAGCCCGATCCGCTGCCATCCGTTCGATCTGCGCAAGCGTCGCGGCATCCACGGCAGGCTCGGCCGAGACGGCCCGCGACAAACGTTCTTCGATTGCCTTCAGCTTCTCGGCATCGGCGGATTGCCGAGCCACGACCTCCGCAATCCGCCCGGCGAGGACGCCGTCCTCACGCGCGCACGCTGCGGCGTCCGCCTCCGTGCGACCGAGTCGCTCGGTGGCGCCGGCGACGGTGGCGTCGAGCGAGTTCATGCGCTCGTCCAGAACGGCAACTTCGCGCGCCAAAACCTCGAGGTCGGCGCGAGCGTGCTCGGTGGCCCGGCGCGCAGCTTCCAAAGCGTCGGTGACCCGGGCAACATCCTCGGCGGTCCGGCGAAGTTCCTCGCGCGGGTTGCGCGCGTCTACCGGCGCACCACCCTCGATCGAGCTGGGACCCAGCACGTCGCCGTCTGTCGTCACGACCGTGACCGCGGGATGGCGCGCGTGAACCTCGGCAGCCTCGTCGAGCGTCTCGGCCAGCACGATCCCGGCGACCGCCGCGCGCGCCACAGCGTCGTGTGTACCCCAGGATTCGACAACTTCGCCAAGTGAACGCAAACCCGCGGGAACCGGTGCCCGCGCAGGTGCACCGGGGATGGCGATCACCACGCGAGCGTCCTCGGTCTTCAGCTTCTTCACGGCCGACACCGCATCCGAACGCGACGAGGACACGACCGCGTCGGCAAGCGGGCCGAGCGCCGCGTGCAGCGCGCGTTCGTAGCCTGCGCACGCGCGCAACCCGTCGTGAAGCCGGCCCCGAATTCCCGAAGCTCCCGACAAGATCGCTGCCGGATCCGTCAGCCGCGAAACTTCTTCTTGGAGCAGTGCGGCGCGCGCGGTCAACGCCCCGGCCACGCGCTCGGCCGTTCGCTCCTGCTCGATCACCTCGTCGACGAGCACTCGGCGAGCGTCACGACGAGCCTCGGCCTCGTCGAGCAACGCACCGAGCGAGGCCTCCTCTTCTTCAAGCAGTTCCAGTTCCTTGCGCACCTCGACGAGTCCGGATGCAGCGGCCGCAGCCTGCTCCTGCGCGATCCGTCGTCGCTCTTCCAGACGGCGACGCTCATCGTCCCCACCTTCCACCGAAGCGCGCAACGCCGAGCGCTCGCCGTGCAGGTGCACTACCTCCTCGCGCGCGCGCGCCGCCTCCTCGCGCGCCGACTGCACCGCTGCGCGCTCACCCTCGGCGCGACGCGCCTCTTCCTGCGCGCTCACACGCTTCTCGGAAGCGTCGGTCACAGCAGCGTCGGCTTCCGACATCTCCTCCTCGGTCGGAGCCTCGCCGCGCGGTTCACGCGCAGCCAAGTCCTCCAGGTGCCGACGACGCTCTTCGGCGAAGCGGGCCAGCGCAACAAAACGATCCCGGATGCCGGCCAGGCGATACTCGGTCCCAAGCACAGCCTCGGAGGCGCGCGAGGCGCGTGCGAGATCTTGCTCCAAGGCTTCGACCCGGGCATTCGCTTCGGCGAGCGCGCGCGAGAACGCGGCCACTTCCTGCGCGGCGCGGCGCTCGGCCTCGGCGTCCTCTTCTCCGGTGACGGTGCCGTAGTCCAGCACCCACACCTTCAACTTCACGTCTCGCAATTCGGCTTCTATCTCGGACGCGCGCTTGGCGACTTCAGCCTGGCGTTCCAACGGCCGGATCTGCCGACGCAACTCCCCGATCACGTCCCCAAGTCGCTCGATGTCGGAGTCGACGCGCTCAAGCTTGCGAACGGCCTTCTCCTTGCGCTTGCGGTACTTAAGTAGACCCGAGGCCTCCTCCAGCACGGCGCGGCGGTCGGCCGGGGACCCCGACAGAACGGCGTCGAGTTGCCCCTGACCGATGATCGTGTGCAACTCGCGGCCGATACCGCTGTCGCTCAACAACTCCTGCACGTCCAGCAATCGACACGTGACGCCGTTGATCGCGTACTCGCTCTCACCGGTACGGAAAAGCGTCCTGCTGATCGTGACTTCAGTGAAATCGATCGGGAGCACGCCCGAGGAGTTGTCGATCGTCAGTTCGACTTCCGCGCGACCGAGAGCCGGGCGCTTGGGGGTCCCGGCGAAGATGACATCTTCCATCTTTCCGCCGCGCAGGGTTTTTGCCCCCTGCTCGCCCAGCACCCACGCGATGGCATCAACGAGATTGGACTTACCGGACCCGTTCGGGCCAACGATAACGGCGACTCCTGGAGAGAAGTCGAAAACCGTTCGATCCGCGAAGGACTTGAAGCCCTTGATCGCAAGGCGCCGGAGAAACACGCGCAATGCTAACACGCGGTCGCTGTGCCTCGTTCGAGGCAGGAACGTGCCGGGAGAAAACGATGCGGCCACCGATCGAAGGTGGCCGCAAACAAACGTTGCTTCGAACTCAAGAACTACGCGAGCGCTCGGACCTCTTCCAGTTTCTTAGGCTCGACCTTGGACTCAACGATCGCGCGAAGCGTGATGATCTCGGCCTCGGCCGCTTCAAGTTCCTTCTCGAGATCGCGAACTCGTCGCTGGAGATCGGCGGCTTGCTTGAGCAGCATGGACGCGCGCGGCTCGCCCAGGAATCCGTACAGCGCCTTCGCCATTTATGCGTCCTCCTTGCGGATTGGGAGGCTCTCACGCCAAGACAAGGTTTACCTGTCCCGGGGTTACAGCCAACTATATCCCAGGCCAAAATCTTCTGGAAGGGCCTCCAAGAGATTCTCGCCTGGAAACTTCTATAGCGTCAAAGACTCAGATGCGTCAAAGAGCGGGAAACCGGCCATTTCAAACCTTCAAACTATGAGAAAGGCGTCCTCTTTCCCTTTCAGGGGCTCCCACTGCACTTCCACCTCGTCCACCCGAGCCGCGGGCGGGCCGGTGCCGCACCATGAGATCACGGCTTCGACGTTCGACCGCGCGCCCTGGATCTCCGCTTCAACGCTGCCGTCGGGGCTGTTGCGCACCCATCCGACTAGGGAAACCCTCCGTGCCTCCTGAGCCATCGCCGCGCGGAAGAAGACGCCCTGGACGCGGCCGACCACGCAAACGCGCGCGCGCACGACACCGCCGGATCCCGGCCCTGCCGGGGGCTCCACGAGCCTCGCCCTCCCGTTTGATCTACTGCCGATAATAAGATCCCGCAGCGATGGCGAACAGAGTGATACTCAGCACGACGAACGCAGCGACTCCCGCCCACTGGACCCGCCCGCCACCGCCTGCCCATTGAGCTAGGCGAACCTCAAGCGGCAACGTGCCTCGCTCCGGCGGAAGAGATACGGAGGTGCCGCACAGCGGACATGCCGCGCCGGCGTAAACCGGATCGAAGTCCAGCCCGCAGCGACCGCACACCACCGTCCGCTCCAGACGCGGTTTCATCGTGCAGCCGCCATCCCTCGCCGACGGGCGCTCACAAGCACCGCGACCACGACGACGTTCCACAGCGCAAACATCGCGAGCAACCCACCACCGGAACGATGCGACTTCCCGGCGACCGACGTACCGAGAACCCGCACTTCGTCGTCATCGGCATCCGCCGGCGGAACCGCGAGCGTCGGCGAGGGGGTCGGGGCGAAGGTGAACGCAGGGAGTTGATCGCCTCCGCGAATGGAAGGCACATGCGTCGTCCCAGGTGCGATCTCGTCCGGCAACTCCGCGTGACCTCCGGCATCAGCGCCACCCAGAACAACTGCGAATCGCTGTGCGGGAACCGACGCGTTGGGGGACGGAGTAGTCCACCCAATCCGGATACCGCCGACGATAGTGCGAGCTTCGAGCGACCCCGTCTCGGTCCGCGCCTCCCGACGTTCCGAGTCCAGCACCCGCACGTCGACTGCCGATGGAGCCAGCGCTTCACGCAGGCGCGCGCGCGCATCACGCAGCCCATCGGGTCCGCCGGGAATCCCCTCTTCGGCGACCTTGGGCCCATCCTGCGTGATCACCACTGGGACGCCTGCAATGGAGACCCCGCCGACCACGAGCTCAGACTCGGTCGCCGTTCCGTCGACCCCCATGGTGGCGCGCGCCAGCGATCGCATCGACCCAATTCGAATCAGTCCTCCGAGTGCCTCCAGGTCCGACGCCGACGTCTTCGCCTCGTACGAGATGTGCGTCGCCGTCGCCACGATCCGCCCCGTCGACGACAAAGCCTCGCCGCGCACGATCCACGGGGAAGCCTGTGCACCCCCCGGCGACGGCGACCCTGCGGGAGCCAGCATCCGCGCGCCCGCAACCTCCGCACGCGCTTCAACTTTGTCGGCCGCGGCCGCGGCCGAGGCAGAGGCCGCCTCAGCGCTACCAGCGCCCGACGGATCGGCGCCGCCCACGGAGCTTCGGCTTACCTCCTCGGGCTTCCCCGGATACCGCGCCGTCGCATATTGAGGCTGCGACAGTCGCATCTGCTCTGGGGCCCCGTAGTCAAAGGCATACTGGTTCCCGGTTGCAACGCCGGCCTGTCCTAGAGGCCCCAAGTCGAATACCGTCGCCGACGCGACCCCGGCAGGACTGGACTCGAGCACAGCCGTCACATACGGAACACTTAGCAACGCAGGTAAGCCGGAGAACTGGTTCGTTTCCCCACTCACCGAAATCGCCATCGCTACGACCGCGCCGCCGTAGGTTCCCAGCGGGGGCGTATACCCTGCCGCGGGCGGAACGGCGGCTGCGACGCAGACGACAACCCCCAGGACGCCGGCGCGCGCAATTCGAGCGCGCCGCGCACGATCCCATCGCATTCGTCTCATCGTCCTCGCCCTTTCTTGGGTACGCGCGCTGCTCTGCCGTTGCCGCCGCCGATGCCCGCGGCTGCCGCACGAACCGCGTCGAGCACAAGGTCGCTCGGGTTCCGCCCCGCCTTCGCGGCAGCGATCTCCAGATCTCTCCACAGCCCTCCGGGGACTCCCACCGTCACCGGCTCGTTCCGGGCGGAATCCAAGAGCGCCGCGTCGGGCGCACGGGCTTCGCGTCCCAGGTAATAGGTACCGGTTCCCTGCGCCGCGAGGTCCTTCGCGCCTCCTTCGAAGGCGACCCGTCCTTTCTCGAGCACGTACGCGCGCGAGGCAAGGCGCAATGCTTGCGCGACGAACTGTTCCACGAGCAAGACCGCCGTGCCTTCACGCGCGATGTCTGCGACATAGGCAAACAGCTCTTGAACGAGCGTCGGCGCCAAACCGAAGGACAGCTCATCGAGCATCAGCAATCGCGGCCGGCTCATGAGGGCGCGCGCGACGGCAAGCATCTGCTGCTGCCCGCCCGACAGCGTCCCTCCGAGTTGCTCCATCCGTTCACGCAGGACCGGGAACAGCGTGGTTACCCGCTCGGTCTCCGACGCCGTCCTGCTTCGCGCAAGACCGGCTCCGTACCCTCCCATCGCAAGGTTCTCTCGGACAGTCAACGTCGGGAATATCCCCCGCCCTTCGGGCAAGTGCGCGATCCCAAGCACCGCAATGCGTTCAGGCGCGAGGCGATCGACGCGCTCACCGTTGAACCGAATCGCACCCCGGTCGCACCGCACGACTCCCGAGATTGCGCGCAAAGTGCTGGACTTCCCAGCTCCGTTCGCGCCGAGCAGTGCGACGACCTCTCCTTCGCCGACCTCCAGCGTCAGCGAATGAAGCGCGCGCACTACCCCATACGACACGCCGACTTCCTCAAGCGCGAGCAGGGACATTGGCCTCCTCTGCCGCTTCCACGCCCAAGTAAGCCTCCACGACCCGGGGGTCGGCGCGAACGTCCGCCGGCCGTCCCTCAGCCATGATCTCCCCGAAGTTCAACACATACAGGTAATCGCAGATTCCCATCACCAGCGCGACGTCGTGCTCGATCAGCAAGATCGTGGTTCCGAGGAGATCGCGGATTCGCAACAAGTCCGCAGCGAATGACTGCGTTTCGCGAGTGTCCATTCCCGACGCGGATTCGTCCAACAACAACAACTCCGGCTTCGATGCCAGCGCGCGCCCCAATTCCACTTTGCGGCGAAGGCCCAGCGGCAGATCACCGGCGGGCCGATCCAGCACCGAGCCCAGATCCAGCAGGTGCACAATTCCGCGCACCTGCTCGCGCGACTTGCGTTCCTGCACGAGCGCCCAAGGCATTCGAAGGATCGACGCGGCAAAGCTTGCCGGGTCGCGCGCATCCTGAGGCACAAGCAGGTTTTCCTCCACCGTCAAGCTGTGGAACACGCGAACCGCCTGAAACGTTCGCGCAATGCCCAGCCTGGCACGCTCGTCCGGCGCCAGACCGCCGATCTCGCGCCCGGCGAAGCGCAACGATCCCTGATCGGGTGAAAGAAACCCGCTCACAACGTTGAATAGCGTCGTCTTCCCCGCGCCGTTCGGCCCGATCAAACCGACTAGTTCACCGGCGTTCACGTGACAGTTAACATCTTTGAGCGCCTGCAACCCGCCGAACGCAAGCGAAACACCCGAGACCTCCAGGACTGCCACGCTAGGACACCCCCTCAGCAGCGGCCTCGAGTTCGAACTCGAGTTGCGGCCCGCGATCCGCCGGATTCGCGATTCCGCGATGCGTCAAAGAACCGAGAGGCCACCGGGCGCGCGCACCAGCCAAAGCAGCGCCGACGGTGGGCACCAGCCCCTGCGGCGCCAGAATCGTTTGCAGCACCAATGCGCCACCGGAAATCAGCGGGACCAACTGGCGCAGATCCTCTTTGCCGAGGAAGAACGAAAGTCCGGGAATCCCCTCCAGCACTTGCGGCGACAACACGATGAAGGCGGCCCCATAGATGGTGCCCTGAATGCTCGAAGATCCCATGATCGTAAGGATCGCAAGCAGAACCAAAGACTTGGTCCACGGGTACTGCTGAATGGTGACCGTCTGGTCGAGGCCCGCCCCCAACGCGCCGGCGAGGGCGGCGATCGCCGATGCCAACGAGAACCCGAAGAGCTTCGCACGCGTAACCGCCACTCCGGATGCCGCAGCACCCGACTCCGCATCGCGGATCGACTGGAACATCCGCCCGATCCTGCCTCGGCGAACCGAAAGCACGACCATCACGACGCCCACGAAGGCAACGAGCAAGACCTGGAAGTACACCCGGTCCGACGCGAGGTTGAGTCCCGGAATCGACGGCCGGTCCACTCTGCGACCCCCGACGCCTCCGGAGAACCAGTTGAGCGTGAAGACGAACTGATCAAACACGCGCGCGATCGCGAGCGTCACAACCGCCAGAGCAAGTCCGCGGATGCGAAGTGCCGGGAGTCCGACGAGCATGCCGAGCAGGTACCCGGCCGCAACCGACAGAGGAAGCGCCACCCAGAACCCGATACCGGAATGCGCGATGAGGGCGCCCGCGAGGAACCCGCCGAACCCCATGAGTTCGGCGTGCATCAACGAGGGCTGCCCGAGCAATCCGGTGATCAAGGTCATCCCGAGAAGAGCGATGGCGAACACGAGGATCTGAGACAGCGTGTAAGCGCCGTACTCATTGAGCGCGAACGGCAGAACCGCCGCCAAAGCTATCCCCGCGACGACCGCCGCGCGCCGCGCCGCCGGGCTTCGACCGGATGCCGGTCGCGCAGGGCGCGCGCCGGCGCTCTCGGGCGCCTCTCGGGACACCGCCCGCACCAACGCCGAGCGCGGACGAAGCAGTGCGAACAAGATGACACCGAGCGCCAGCAAGTCGGCCAAACCCATGATGTTGAGCTGCTTGATCCCCGGCAAGCTCGGCGCGACCGACTGTACAACGCCGAGCGCGATCGCCGCCGCGAAGGCCTTGGGAAGGCTCACCAACCCGCCGCTCAAAGCTGCTGCAAACGAGAAGATGACCACCAGCGTCAACGAATACGTATCCAGCGGGACCTTGCCCTTCTGCGACAGCAGGATCCCCGCAATCGCGGCGAGCCCACTTCCCATCGCCCATGCGGCGGCGTTCACGCGATCAACCTTGATCCCTAGGATCCGAGCCGTGGAGGGATCGTCGGCCACGGCCCGCATCGCGACGCCAAGTTGCGCGCGCCGAAAGAAGGATGCGAGCCCGACTGTCAACAATCCGGCGACAACCAGGTCGATGATCTCCGCGTAGTCGATTGATACGCCGGGGAACCGCACTGTCCCATTGGGGACGAGTTGCACGGGCAGGTGGTAAGCGCTCGCACCCCAGATGATCCCGACAATGCTCGTCAGCACAAGCAGCCACCCGAGAGTGACGACGACCTTCACGAGCGGAGGCCGCCCTTCAAGGGGCCGAATCGTGAACCGCTCAACGACGCCGCCGAGCAGCACCGAGAACGCGACCGCAATCAGAACTGAGATCATGACATTCACGTGCCATAGGTTCGCGAACTGATACGCAACGAACGTGGCCGCCATTCCGATCGCGCCGTGAGCGAAGTTCAATACGCGCGTCGTCTTGTAGACCAGAACAATGCCCATCGCCCCAAGGGCGTACATGGCTCCGTTGACGATCCCCAGGATCGTCAACGACAAGAACAGGCCGGTGTTCAAGGCGCCTATCCGAACGACTTCGGCGGCCGTTTGATGGGGTAGAACCGGGCGTCATAATCCCAGCACTGCCAGTCCGGGTAAACGTCCTTCCAGCCCCCTGATTTCCACTCCTGAACCTCGATGCAACGCACCGCATCATGATCTTCAGGCAAGTATGTGACCGGCGACAGCAAGTCGAGCTTGACCTCTCGGAAGGTCTCCAGCGCGCGAATCAGGCTCTCGCGCGTCGGCTCGGCCCCTGCGCGCCGCAATCCCTCCACGAAGACTTGCGCTCCGCTCCAGGACATCTCCGCCAGGGCTGCGATCGTCGTTCCGGGGTAGTACCGATGCAAGTTGTCGACGTAGCGTCGCGGTCCGGGCAAATCCATGTGAATCGACGGGAGCAGTTCGCTCTCGAGGTTGATCGCGTGCGTCTTCTCCAAAACGTCCGACACGTACGCGTTACGTTCGCTGTCGGCGAACCCGGAACTGAAGACCTGCGGGTACCAGTTCTGCTGCGCCAGTGCCTGGAACAACCGCACGTAACTCATCGGGTCGAGGCCGACCAGAATCGAGTCCGCGCCCATCGCGCGCCAATTGAGAACTTTTGCGTTGTAGTTGGTCTCCGTGGCGTCGATCTTCTCGTACGTCACCGGCTCTACGCCGTCGCAACGCGCGATGCCCCGTTTGAAACCCTCAATCATCTGATCGGAATACGACAAGTTCACGACGGCAACCGCCGGATGCTTTACGCCGGCCTCGCAAGGGAACCGCGCAAGGCCTGCGCCGGCTTTCGCGAAATTCCCACTCACAGGGAAGAAGTTCCGATGACCGAACTCCTGGGGGACCCCAAGCCCGCCGATTACAGGAATGCCGACCTTGGCGAAGTACTCACTCGCAGCGGGTTCAGTGTTCGGCGCGAGCCAGCCGACGATGGCGAAGACCTTGTCCTGCTCGACCAGTCGCCGCGCGGCGTTGAGCCCTTGCGTGGGGTCGTAGCCATCATCGTAGGAGATCAACTCGATCTTGCGACCGTTGACTCCACCCTGAGCGTTGATCATCTGGATGTACGCACGCGCAGAGTAGGTAGCCGCCCGACCGTCGAACGGCCCGGTCTCGGTGAAGATGGAGCCGATCTTGATCGACCCGCGAGATACTCCGGCCTTCGAGTCGGGCGACCGGGAATTGATCCCCTCTCGCGCACCCCCGCGCACCGCTCCCGAGTTGGCTGCCGCCGCGGAACCCCCGGCCGTCCCACCGTCGCCGGAAGCGGCGGTCGAATCAAGCGGTCCGGTGTCGACAAACCCGTCTCCTGCGACGGGTGCCGCAGCAGAGCGCGCGCCAAGATCACCGTAATAGCCGGCGATGAGCGCTCCGAATGCCAGCGTTAGCGCGCACGCCGCAGCAAGCAAACGGAAAAACAAACGGTCCTGGCGGTTGGTTGGGTCCATCGGCTCCCCTGAGAAACCCTGACGTGCCAGTGCACTTCTCGAATCCCGCCGTGCCGCAGACATCGACGCGAATCCGATCGCGATCCTAGATTCGACGTTTCCCTGTGGTTGTCCTCCGCCCCCGAGACATGGCTTGCCGGACCTTCGCGCGCCTACAAGGCACGGCATCCCTTCTATCCGACTCGGAATGCTTTCGTCCAACCCGCCCCGTGTGCGTATTGTCGGTTTTCCGCGCTCTCGTCCTATAGTGCCCATCCGGCACGCGAGAGCCGAGCATCGCCAATCTCACTACTTGAGTGGAGAGTGCATGAAGATCGACGTGGTCACGGGGGCATGCGGGTTCGTCGGAAGCCATCTAGTGAAACAGTTGGTACAGCAGGGACGCCGTGTTCGAGCGACCGACCTTCCCTGCGCACACAACCATCCCGAGGAGGCAACTCGGCGCCGGATACTCGACCTCGACTACGAACGAGACGGCGTCGAGTGGGTCCCGTCGGACCTAACCCGCCCTGAAACGCTGGCTCCGCTGTTCGCCGGGGGTGACGTCGGGTGCCTATTCCACACGGCGTCCCTGTACGACTACGCCGCCCCCTGGGAAGCGCTCGAACGGGTCAACATCCACGGGGTCACAAACCTGCTGGCGGCCGCGCAACAAGGCGGCATCGAGCGGATGATCCACTGGTCCACTTGCGGCGTCTACGGTCACCCGTACTTCCCGGGCTCGCACCTCGAAGGCCGACCTCACCGCTCCGCACTCGAGTTCCTGTGGAATCAAGCGATCAGGCCCTGGCAAAAGGACCCCACGTTCCGTCGCCCGCAGCGACACCCCACGAACCAGCCGATGACCGAGAACCGCTCGACGCCCAAGAACACGGACGCAGAGAAGCCTGCGGGAACGTACTTCTCGAACGACTACTCCCGCTCCAAGTGGCTGCAGGAACAAATCGTGTGGCGCCACCACCGCGACCACGGCCTGCCCGTGACCGTTGTGAGGCCGGCCCCCGTCTACGGTCCGGGCTCGACGTACGGTGTTACCGGATTGCTGATAGCGCTGTCCGAGGGAGTTCTTCCTGTGTACCCGGCCGCGAGCAAGTTCCTCTTGTTCGGCGGCAATATCCACGTGCGAGACGTGGCGCGCGCGGCGGTGTTTCTGTCCGAGAGGCCTGAATCGATCGGCGAGGACTACAACCTCTCCGATGGTTACCTACTCACACACCGCGAAGCATTCGAGACCGCAGCCGGACTACTCGGACGCAGGGTCCACTTCATTCCGGGAGTTCCGCTGCCGGTTTGGCAGCAGTTCGTCGTGGCTGTCGCGAAGACGGCTGCGGCACTGGAGAAGCGGTTCCCCGGCTACACCCGCAGCAGAGTGCTCGACCTCGGTCAACTCACGTATCTGACCATCGGAATCTGGGTCTCGAATCGCAAACTCCGCGACTTGGGATTCGAGTTCGACTACCCCGATTTCAGGGACGGGCTGGCCGAAACCGTCGCATGGCTAATCGAGACCGGCGCGATCCAATAGGCAGAACTGCGACCGCTCAGTACCTGGGCATAGTTGAGTCGACTTGGCGCGCCCATGCATCGATGCCGCCCGCAAGATGCTTGGTGTGCGTCAACCCAATGTCATGCAGCCACCGCAGGACCTCCGCCGAGCGCGCGCCGACCTTGCAGTGCACCACGACGTTGCCCGACTGAGGGATCTCGCTCGCGCGCGCCACGATCTCGTTCATCGGGATCAGTTTCGCGCCCTCGAAATGCACGATCTCCCACTCGTGATGATCTCGCACGTCGATGATCGCGACTTCCTCGCCCGAGTCGATGAGGTTCTTCAACTCCTGCGGAGTCAGAGAGAGTTGCGACGCGAACTGGGCAACGTCCTCGGTCACGCCGCAGAACGCTTCGTAGTCGATCAGTTCGGTGACGGTGGGGTTCTTCCCGCAGACCGGGCACTCAGGATCCTTGCGAACCTTCAGTTCGCGGAACTTCATCTCGAGGGCGTCGTAGACCAACATCCGCCCGATCATCGAGTCGCCGACACCGGTGATTAGCTTTACGGCCTCGGTCGTCTGCAGCGAACCAACCGTCCCGCACAGCATGCCCAGGACCCCACCTTCGGCGCAGGACGGAACCATGCCCGGCGGAGGCGGCTCAGGGAAAAGGCAACGGTAGCAGGGGCCGTACTCGGCCCAGAAGACCGAAAGCTGCCCATCGAAGCGGAAGATCGACCCCCACACGTAGGGCTTTCCGAGCAACACGCAGGCATCGTTGACCAGATACCGAGTCGGGAAGTTGTCCGACCCATCCACGATCAAGTCGTAGTCCCGAAACAGGTCCAGCGCGTTGTCCGAACTCACGAACGTATCGTGCTTGATCACCTTCACGCCCGGATTTATCTCGCGGATCGAGTCGGCCGCGCTGTCAAGCTTCTTGCGCCCGATGTCGGTCTGACCGTGAATGATCTGACGCTGAAGGTTGGTCTCGTCCACCACGTCGAAGTCGACCAAGCCGAGGGTCCCGACACCCGCGGCGGCGAGGTACATCGCCACCGGCGAACCGAGTCCTCCCGCGCCGATGCAAAGCACCTTGGCGTTCTTCAATCGACGCTGCCCGACGATGGTGATGTCGGGAATGATGAGGTGGCGCGAGTACCGCCGGATCTCCTGGTTGGAAAGATCCGGCGCCGGCTCGACCAAGGGGGGCGGACGTCGTGCTGCTTCGCTCATGGAATCCTCTGATGTGCCGCGGGACGACCCGGGTTTCCGAGTCTCAATTCATGCTAACGCCGTCGTATTCCGAGGGCGAACCGGTCCCTTCGCGCTTAGAACCCGGCGGTGTCGGCCAGCTTCGTGTCGTCCTGCGAGCAGGGAGCGTCTGCGGTGAACAAGTCCTTGTCCCCGATCGGCCACTCACCGGCGTAATAGCGCCGCCCTTGATTCATGACCCGGACGCATCCCTCTCCCGCCCTGCCCTCCGGAGGTGTCCCCGTCGGGTCCCACCACCAACCCATCGCGGAGTCGACGAAGTTGTAGGACGAAACCGCCTTGGGTCCGTACGGACCGTATCCGCCCATCGGCTCGTAAGGGTTGTCCCGATCTTGATACTGGAAGGTGAACATCCCCTGTTCGACGGTTTCCGGCGTCAAGCGCGGACCCGCCGCTTGGATCGCCTGGAATAGGTTCAGGAACAGGTGGTAGATATCGAAGTTGAACCGGACGTTCGGTTCGGTTTGCGGTTCCTGCGACCGGTAGGACTGATACCAGAACTGGGAGTGGAACCCTGGATTCCGCCAGTGGTGGTTCACTCCGAAACTCGGCTGCTTCGGATCCCCATACGTCTGGTTCCAGATCGCCCGGTACATGCGACTAGCGTGGTCCCAATACCACTCGGGGTGATAGTCGACCGAGTTCGCGGCGTTCTGCATGGTCGATACCGTCAGCTCCGTCTGAACCGGAACGCAGTAGCACACGACGGTGGTGATTCCCTCTTGCTTGAAGGCCGCCATGAACGTGGGAGCCTCCTTGCCGCCGGCACCCGCCGTCCCGCCGGCCTCGAAGGGGCGGGTGTCATCAAACGTCATCCCGCATTCCTTCTTGACGTCGTCCTGCAACAAGTGCGCGAGACGCGTCATTTCCGGCCCCCGCTCAGCGTTCACCGGATAGATCAACCCGAACTTACGCTTGGAAGTCTTGAGATTCGCGTCGCCGGCAAACTGTGCCTTGTGTCCGCGGAGAACCCTGCAGATGAAGGAACCGCTCCAGGCGGATTCGGCCTCCTGGTCGGGGAAGAAGCCCCAAACGTACGGGCGGTTGTTCTCGTAGATCGACCGCGGGACGTCGGAGTTCAATCCGAACACCGGGATCTTGTAGTCGCGAGCCATGGCCTCGAAATAGCATGAGGCCCCATCCCCCAAGTGCACCGACGCGAACGGCTCATGGTCCATCTTGGATACGGCCGCGTCTCCCTGGCGACCTCCGCAGGGCGTCGTTATCCCTCCGGACTTCTGCGCAACCAAACGAACCCGGCGACCGTAGGTCTGGTAGCGGCTCTGGAAGTAACGGAGCTGCGCCTTGATGGTTCGGACCAGATACTGGCACTCGTACGGCCCGGTTCCGCATGTGTGTTCGTCCGAAGGCTGCCACGGCGTGTTCATGTCCCCGCTGACGTCAAGGTCGTTGTAGAACACGACCTTGATCTCGTCTTTGGTTACGCCGGGGAAGGTCTTACCGCCGTTGTCTCCGTCCCAGAACGGCACGCACGGCGGGGAAAGCGGGTCTTCGGTTTGGCGCGGCGGGTTGCCGACGCAGTCGGTCTGGCGCGGCACACGCTGCGGCGGCGGCAACGCCTGTCCGGGCATCGCGCCCTCGCCTTGCCCACCGGCACCGATGCCGGCCGAAGTCGCGGCGTTTGTTTCGCCGAAGTTCGCAGCCTGTGCTGCTTGCTGACGGCCGGGAACCGGCGCGTACTCCGCAGATGCGGTGGGGTTGTTCTGCGGCACGCGCAGGGGGTTCGGAAGAACCAGAAACACCATAAGAGCCGACACGGCCAAAGCCGCGAAAGGCGGCCAGCGCCGGTTCGCGGCACCGGAAACATTCGTCACGAGATCACCTCAGGGTAGGGTTTCGCCACTCTTCGCTGGTCCAGACGCGCGAAGAGGCCGGATGGTTCGCTTCCCGGACCATCCGCATGTGCGCCGGGGATGCATAGACCCATCATCAAACCTGGCACTGCGGGCAGAAGTACGTCGAGCGACTCCCCCACCGCTCCCGCGTGACCGGAGTGCGGCACCGGCGGCAGGGCTTCCCCTCCTGGGCGTAGACCTTCAAGTGATGCTGGAACTCGCCGGCCTTCCCGTGCAGGTCCCGATACGTCTCGTCCTCGAGCGTGACGCCACCGTAGCGAATCCCCTCTTGCAGAACCTCCTGCATCGCGCGGTAGAGCCGGCGAACCTCCTGAGAGGTCAGAGAGGCCGAGGGCCTGTCATGCCGCAATCCGGCAGCCCAAAGGACCTCATCCGAGTAGATGTTGCCGAGCCCGCTGATGAACTTCTGGTCCATCAAGAGGCTCTTAAGCTTGGCGCTCCTGGATACGAGGAGTTCGCTGAACAATTGCCATGTGAACGCATCCCCCAACGGATCCAGTGCGATGTGCTGAAGTTCCTTGACGCCGTCGAGTCCGTCTGCGGAAGCCACGAACAGCTCTCCGAACGTGCGGATGTCGATGAAGCGCAGCTCACCCCCGGGCTGGAGACGAATGACCACGTGGGTGTGCTTCTCCGTCGTCTTGCGACCCGTCGCGCGCTCGATCCTGCCGGTCATCCCAAGGTGGATCACCAACACGTCGCTCGAATCAAGGTGAGCCAGCAGGTACTTGCCTCGGCGATCCACCTTGACGATCTTGCGGCCCACGAGTGCGTCGATGAATTCCTTCTTGTTCTTGTGGCGACGCACGATGCGCGGAAGCTTGACGTCTACTTCCTTGATCCGACGCCCAACCGCCTCGCGATCCAAGTCCCGGCGAATGACCTCAACTTCGGGAAGCTCAGGCACCGGTCACCGTCCCGCCTTGCCTTCTAGAGCGGCGCGCGCCGGCCGGCGCCCCGCGAAGTCGCTCGACGGCCACCCTTGCCGCCGCCTGCTCGGCTTCCTTCTTCGACCTGCCGGCGCCGGCCCCGTATGACGTCCCGGCAAGCCGGACTTCGGCCTCGAACCGCTTCGAGTGGTCGGGACCCGATTCGGTGAGAACGTATTCGGGAAGCGTGCTCAACTCCGCGGCAGCCAGTTCCTGCAACGCCGTCTTGTAGTCGTGAACGACGCCGCCCTCCACTTGCCCGCGAATCCGGGGAAGAAACAGACCGAGGACGACCGCAGACGCGTGCTTGATCCCGCGGTCGAGGTAGATCGCGCCGAAGACGGCTTCCAGCGTGTCCGCGAGGATCGAAGACTTGTCTCTCCCGCCGGTCATCTCTTCGCCTTTGCCGAGCTTGACACAGTCCCCCAGCCCGATCTCGCGAGACACATCCGCAAGGACCGTCATGTTGACCAGCGCCGCGCGCATCTTGGCGAGGTCGCCCTCAGGGCGATCCGGATACTCCTCGTACAGCGCCTTCGTGACCACAATGCCCAGCACGGAGTCCCCGAGGAACTCCAGACGTTCGTTCGTGGGCAACCCGCCCTGCTCGTAGGCAAACGAACGATGGGTAAGGGCAAGCTCCCACAGTTCGCGGTCGCGCAATACCGCGCCGAGCTTCCGCTCGAGCGGGGTGCCGCCGCGACCGAAGCGCAACCGCGCCATGCGTTCTACTTGGTATGCAGGACCTGTCGCCCCGCGTAAGTGCCGCAGTTCGCGCACGCTCGGTGGGGAAGCTTCGGCTTCTTGCATTGCGGACAGGTGACACTCGCTGCCGAGGTCACGCTGGCAAACCACTGCGCCTTTCGCGACCGCGTCCGCGTCCGCGGCTTCTTCCTCTTCGGTACCGGCATCTATTCCTCCGTGTGTTCGAAACGCTCTTTGAGCCCGGCCAGCGGCTCCCATCTAATGTCCACCCGTTCAACCCGGTGTCCGCAATCCGCCTCGTTCCGGTCGGCTCCGCACTCGGGGCACAGCCCCTTGCAATCCGTCCGGCACAGCGGGTTCAGCGGGAGATTCACCAGCACCACGTCGCGAAGCGCCGGCTCCAAATCGAGGAACCCGTCGATGATCTCACGTGCCTCATCGTCGTCGACTGCATCCTCCGACGGAGTGAGGTACAACTCGTCAAACAGAACCTCAACGTCACCGTTCAGCGTGGCAAGGCACCGGCGACAGTGCCTTTGCACAACGCCCCGAACCGTCCCCGAGGCGTGAATCCCATCCACCAAGGCCTCGAAACGGAGTCGCACGTCAAGGCTCGAGCCCTCTTCGACCCGAGAAAGCGGCATGGAGAGCCCTTCCAGAACGCAGCGGACCTCGAACTTCAGTGAAGCGCCGGGGCGCCGCAGAAGCTCCGAGACATCTATCGATAGGGTTGAGGGTTCGCGCACAGCGCTCACGAGGTGCCTTGCCATCTGGGTCAACGATATCACAAGCGCCCAATAGACTACTTGACCAGCACAAACACCGCCTCTTCGAGAGGCCGCGAAGATAACCGCTTATCGGCCGGGGAGCGTGCCGAGATCTTCGGCGTCTTCCGCGGAAGCCAACTGGTCGGCCTCAATGCGGCCTGCGATCCGGGCACGACCGCGCTCAACCGCCTTCAGCGTCTTCTGCAGAGCAATCTCGAACGTAGCAAGCTTTCCCTCGACGTAATGCTCGGCCTCGGAGCGCATCTTGCGGGCGGCCTCCTCTGCCTCGGCGATCCGCCGATCGGCCTCTCGGGTCGCTCCTTCTACGATCTCGGTCTGCGACAACAGCTTTTGGCGTTCGGCGCGCGCGCGTTCGGCGATGCGCTGCGCTTGCGCTTGCGCTTGCGCGATCACTTCGTCTCGATCCCGAATGACGGCGCGGGCGCGGGCGATCTCCTCGGGAATCGAACGCTTCAGCACGTCGACCAACTCAAGGAGGCTCTGTCGGTCGATGAGCACTGAGGACGACAATGGCATGTTGCGAGCAGTACGGATCGTTTCCTCGACCTGGCGAACGAGATCCTCGAGCACGGACATCTGTCCGATGGGAATCGTAAGCGGCGCCTCCTCGCGCGACGATGTCACCGTCGCGCTGATTTCTTCGTGATGCGCTTCATTCGCCACGGAACCGCTCCTTCATCTTGCGCGCGACCTCAACCGGCACGAACGCGCTGACATCGCCGCCAAACCGGGCGACCTCTTTCACCAGACTCGACGACAAGAAGCTGTACGTCGGAGTTGCCACCATGAAGAACGTCTCGACCCCGGCCAACCGATGATTCATCTGCGCCATCTGCAACTCATAATCGAAGTCGCTCACGGCGCGCAGGCCCTTCACGAACACGTAGATGCCTCGCTGGATCGCATAGTCGACCAGGAGTCCATCGAAAGCGTCGACTTCGACGCCCGGGGTTCCGGCGAGAACCTCCTTGCCGAGGGCAACGCGCTCCTCCAGGGAGAACATGGGAGCCTTACCCGGGTTCTGAGACACGGCCAGCACAACCCGAGGGAAATGCCTTCGGGCACGCTCGATGATGTCGAGGTGCCCGTTTGTGATGGGGTCAAACGTCCCCGGGTAGATCGCCGTCAGCTCTTGTTTCATCCCGTATCGCCATGCCTACCTGCGTTTGCCCGAACCTCCGAGTCCGGGTCTCGCGGAAGCCCGCCGGCCACTCCAATATCTCCGACGCGGCCTCCACGACAACCGTCCCGCCTGGGCGAACCCAGTCCTCGGCAGCAATCCTGTCCAGGACGCGGGCACAGAATCCTAGGCCACGGGCGTACGGGGGGTCAAGAAAGACCAGGTCAAAGGGGGTGCGGGGCGCGCGCGCAAGATACCGCAGCACATCGACTCGATGCACTCGTACCTGATCCGCAAATCCGCACGCGGCCGCGTTGTCTCTCGCCGCGGCACAGGCGGCCGAATCCGAATCCACGAACACCGCTTCCCGCGCGCCGCGCGACAACGCCTCGATCCCCAACGTCCCCGCGCCGGCGAATAGATCGAGCACGCGCGCGTCACGCGGTGCATCGCCGAGGATGTCGAAGATGCTCTTGCGGACCATGTCGGCGGTCGGACGCATTTCCGGCGTCGAGGGCGCGCGCAAACGTCGGCCCTTGGCGATCCCCGCGGTCACGCGCATCTCAGGATGCGAACAGCCAGTCGAGACGGTCGGCGAACCTGCGCCGCACTTCCTCGTTCAATGCCCGGTGCTCAGGCATTGCCAATGTCGGATCGCGATCAACAATGGCAAATGCTTCGGCGCGCGCTTGCACGAGCACCTCGACGTCGCGCAGTAGGTTGGCGAACTGAAGGTCTCCGCGACCCGACTGAAACGGCGCGCGCTTCCCTTCCTCCACCGACCCTCGTCCGAACAACTGGCCTGCGCCGCGGATCTCCAGATCTAGTTCAGCGAGACGAAAGCCATCGGTCGTTGAGGCCATGGCCTCAAGGCGCCGCGCCGCTTCCCTGCGCGCATCGTCATCATCCAACTCGGCCGCGGTGAACAAGTAGCAGGCCGAGGAGTGCCTACCCCTGCCGATCCGGCCCCGCAACTGGTGAAGTTGAGAAAGCCCGAACCGGTCGGCGTCCTCAATCACCATCACGGTCGCGTTGGGGACGTCCACCCCGACTTCGATAACGGTTGTGGCCACCAAAACATCTATCTCCCCGGCCCGCACGGCCTTCATGACCTCTTCCTTCACTTGAGACTTTAGCCTTCCGTGGATCAATCCAACTCGGAAGTCCGGGAAGACCTCGGTTTTGATGCGCTCGAACTCAGTTTCGGCTGCCTTGACCTCCAGCGACGAGGACTCTTCCACCAACGGGCACACCACGAACGCCTGGCGCCCCGCGGCGACCTCCCCTCGGATGTGCTCGTAGGCGTCCTCGCGCGCACTGTCGTTCGAAGCAACCGTTGTGCGAACCGGCGTGCGGCCGGCAGGCATCTCATCCAGCGTCGAGACGTCCAGGTCTCCGTACAGGGTAAGCGCCAGGGTCCTGGGGATAGGCGTCGCGGTCATGATCAATGCGTCAGGATGCACGTCGCCCTTGCCTCGGGTGCGCAGCGAGACCCGTTGGTGGACGCCGAACCGGTGCTGCTCGTCCACGATCGCCAGCCCGAGCCGTTCGAACTCGACCCCTTCCTGGATCAAGGCGTGAGTACCGACGAGCATCATCGCCTGCCCCGATGCCGCCGCTTCCAGTGCTCGCCGACGGTCTTTGCTGGCGGTGGACCCGGTCAGCAGGTGCACGCCGAAGCCGTCGCCGAACAGTCTCCCCTCCGACGGCGCCAGGTCGCGAAGCGGTTCCAGTACGCGCGTAACCGACAGGTAATGCTGC
>Ga0265292_1001174_pt1 | contig 25063 bp, 22 predicted proteins | sample Munlanlewell296A_FD_189080 | JGI IMG/M metagenome (GOLD analysis project Ga0265292, IMG submission 189080) | Leachate microbial communities from a municipal landfill in Southern Ontario, Canada - Leachate well 296A | ecosystem: Engineered > Solid waste > Landfill > Unclassified | place: Canada... | reverse complement strand
AGTTCTTCAACTTCTGCCGCATGTCCAATAAAAAGGACCTTGGTTTGTAGCCGGCGCTGGCCGATGATAATATTGTAAAGCAATCTCAAAATCGCGCTTATGCCATATCCAAAAATTACATTAAACAAAAGAATCGTTTTTGGAGAAAATGTTGCGTTTGGCAAGAGGTAAAAGAAGATAACGCCAACCACGAGGGAGAATAACGCCGTTTCCGTCAACCGGCGATATGTTTTGTAGTCATTGCGAACCCGCACGAGATCATATAATCCATTAATATAATTGATAGTCAGCCAGAGAATAAAGACAATAATAAAAACTGCCAGCTGCTGGTTGATATCATCCCAACTCGGCAATTTGACATATCTGATTGAAAGCCCGATCCATAAGCCCGCCAAGTAACCTGTTAGGTCACAGGCGACAAGAATCAATTGTCTTGTTCGGTACACAAGATTCATAATTGCATTTTGCGCGTAATTTTGATATAATTTTTTTATCAAATAAAACTCTTAAAAATTATACTTGAATTATGAGAGAAAAGCAAGATGTGTTAAAGTTTGTTGCATTTTTGGGCATAACGGCATTTTTTGTTTTTACTGCTTTTTCTTTTTCTTTTGCTTTGTCAGCAGAGCCGTCTATTTTAATTAATAACGGCGACACAAAGACAAAAATTCGAAAGGTGGCGCTTAAACTTTCCGGCCCAATCGGCGTGAAGCAGATGGAATTGTCTAATTTTGAGAATTTTTTGGATGCGAAGTGGGAAGATTACCAACAAGAGAAGACCTGGTATCTTGATTATGGCACCAGCACCAAAAAAGTTTTTGTCAGATTCAAAGATAAAGACAACAAGATCAGCGAATTGTATTATGATTCAATATTGCTTGAATCACCCGCGATGGTAGCGTTGGTAGAGATAAACGGCGGACAGGTATCCACTGATTCGCGCTATGTTATTGTCAGTTCAACCTATTCAGATGGAGTAGAGTTGTTTCGCGTAAATCACGAAAATTCATTCACCGGAATATCTCTTCAGCCGGTATCAAGATCAATAGTTTGGACTTTACCGGCCGGCAGCGGAAATAAAAGTATCTTTGCGCAGTTTAAAGATGCGAGCGGTGAAGTTAAAATTGTAGAAAAGAGAATTCAGTACACAGAGCCTGCCAGGCACATACCGGAAGGCAGCCGAATAAAAAGTCAGACAACTACAATTTATTATTTTGGATTTGACGGGAAACTCCATCCGTTTCCCGATTCAAACACCTATCATTCTTGGTTTTTGAATTTTGATGATATTGTGCAAGTGAGCGACACAAAGTTGCGCCAGTACAAAATTGGCGAATCCGTTTGCGTTCGAGCGGGCACATGGTTGGTAAAATTCAAATCACTGCCGCGCGTTTATGCTGTTGAACCTGGCTGCGTTCTTCAGCCGATCCGTTCAGAAGTTGAAGCTTATATTATGTACGGTTCATTGTGGCAGTACAGAATCGCGGAATTTGATCAGATTTACCAGACTTTGTATACGATTAAAAATTTTGATATTACCGACAAGGATAAAAAAATTGTTGACAATGATAAAGACGGAATAGACGCGGAAAAAGAAAAGGATTACGGTTCTAGCGATAAAAAGAGCGATACTGATGGAGATAAATTATCTGATTATGAAGAAATTGAATATTGGTTCACCGATCCAAATGACAGCGACACTGATGATGATGGATTTTTGGATGGAGAAGAAATTATGAAGAAATTTTCACCGCTGGGAGAAGGCGCTTTGCAAAATGCTCCAAAGAACAGCTATCCTTACCCTGTCGGCGCCTTGATTCAGGGAACGAATAATAAATATTATTATCTGGCAAGCGACGGGACGCTTAGATTGATAGAGAAAAATTTTATAAAAGATACTTTTACTTCCAATAATTTTCAAGAAAAATTTGCGATCTGGCCTCCGCTTGGATTATCATCAGTGCCAGAAATAAAAGGCGGTTTTGAATCCGCTGCCACCGAATTAATCAGACCTAAAATCTATAGTCAGGCTGGATATATTATTGATCTATAGACATCACATTCCAAAATCGGACTGAAAAGCCAGACACATCCGATAATCATTTCTGCCGCGAGGACTGTTTGAGTGAGAATACACGAGTTCCGCAGCAAAGAAATGATTAGCGGTTGTGCGGCCAGTTTGATTTTGGAATGTGAGTTCCATATGATCAGCAAGCGCGACATATTTTTTGTTTGGATGGCGATGGCCGGCATGTTAACGCCAATTTTTGTATTTGCGCGCACGCCAAACGATCCCGGGGTAACGCAGTGGAGCTATGAAGATACGGGAGCCTTTCGCGCCTGGGATAAGGCGACTGGGTCCAAGAAAGTCGTGGTTGCGGTTATTGACAATGGATTTGACCAATTTCATCCAGACTTACTAGATAATGTCTGGAAGAATCAAGATGAGATAGAAAATAATGGAATTGACGACGATAAAAATGGCTATATTGATGATGTTTGGGGGTGGAATTTCGTACAAGTAGATTTGGATGGCGACGGTCGCTTGAGTGAAGAAGAAGCGCGAGGAAACAACGATCCTAGGCCTGATTCATCCCGTTTGACTGCAAAAGAGTTGGAAGATGGAACAATTCATCATGGGACGTTGGTCGCCGGGATTATCGGGGCGGTTGGCAATAATCAGAAAGACGGCGCTGGACTGAATTGGAATGTTCGGCTGATGAATATAAAAGTGGTTGACAACGGCGGATCAGGCAGTTTGATGTTGTTGCCAAAAGCGATCAGATACGCGGTTGACAATGGGGCGGATGTGATAAATTTAAGCCTGATTGGCAGCACTCTGCCGAATGATCTCCCGAGCGCGATTGCTTATGCATACGAAAAAGGGACAGCGATCATATCAGCTGCCGGCAATGACAGCGGTTTGTATCTAAATGCAAATCCATTATATCCAATTTGCATAGACGCGGAGCAGTCCATTGAAACTGTTTTGGGGGTCAGCGCGATCGGTCGAGATCGGAAAATAGCCCAATTTTCAAATGTTGGCGACAAGTGCGTAGACATCGCCGCTCCCGGCGTGGACATCACTAGCACTTTGCGGTTTTCTCCCACCAATGGCCTTAAAGAGAGATTTGGCGGAAATTATTCAGGCACATCATTTGCCGCGCCGTTTGTAACTGCCGCGGCAGCTCTCGTCAAATCAATCCAGCCGAGCTGGGGGGCGGCTCAAATTTATGAAGCGATTCTCAGTACGGTCCATCATACTTCCGGGCAGGATGAAGCAATGTACGCAAATTTATTTGGCGCAGGCTTGGTGCAAATTGATAAAGCTGTTCAGTATGCTATTGATAGATTGAAGCAGGCGGGAGGGAAAAGCATTTCGACCAATGAAACATCCGGCGCCGCAGCTTCCAAAAATCAAATCATGAGCATTTCTTTGGCTGGTTTTGCCAGTCAATATGAATTGGGCAAAAGCGCGTTTAATTTTCAGCCTCTTTCTTCGGTTGAAGGCATAGACAACGCGGCCAGTTATGTTGATAATGGGAAATTATTTTTTGTCACTACCAAGCGTATTTCTGATAAAAAATCAGTTGTTTCATTTTATAATAAAAATTGGGCATTTATTAAGTCATGGCACATTGATGGCGTTGGCGCGGCTGAAATTAATATCGCGGATGTCGCGGGCGATGAAAAAGCGGAAATTATAATTACGCCCATGTATCCTGATAAAGAGCTGTTTAGAGTTTATAATTTAAACGGAACAGAACTCAAAAAAGTTATCATAGACAATACTCATTTTGGGGTTTCAGCTGGATTTGTCGATGGCGGCAGCAAGGATCGCGTTGCGATTTTATATGATGATGGCAGCGGGCTCTCAATTGTTGAGTTTAATCAAAATTTTGATTCAATCAATACTGTCAAAATTTCTTTTCCGGCAAAACGAGGCATACTTGGGGCGGGAGATATTGATGGCGATGGCGAGGAAGAATATATTGTTGGTTCCAGGGAAGGCGAAGATTCATATATAGGATATTATGAAAAAACAGGAGAATTAAAACGTCGTTTTTTTGCTTATGATTCATCCTTTCAAGGCGGAGTAGATATTGGAATTATTGACGCGGACGGAGACGGCAAAGATGATATAGTTGTCTCGCCGAGAGATGGAAAACAGCCAACGCGTATTTGGAATTATCGGTCAAAAAAGCTTGAGCAGTGGGAACCGCGTGATGGCTCTGTTCATGGAATGAGGATTTTGGTATACTAGAAACACTTAAGCACTTAAGCACTTTAACACATAAACACTTAAGCACTGTATGATGGAGCAAACACCAATTTTTGAAAAAAAGAATGTCCTTGTTACCGGCGGGACCGGATTTTTGGGTTCGCATTTATGCGAGAGATTGTTAAAAGAAGCCAATGTGATATGCATGGATGATTTTTCTAATTCTTCAATCCGGAACATAGATCATCTATTGCAATATCCAGATTTTGAATTTATTAAGTTTGACGTCACACAGCCGATTTATTTGGAAGAATTTATTGAGTTGGAAAAATTTAAGATTAAGTTTCAAGGTGTGCAGGAAATTTACCACCTGGCGTGTCCAACCAGTCCGAAAAATTTTGAAAATTTGAAATTGAAATCCCTTAAGGCAAATTCAAACGCAATGATTGCCACGCTTGATCTCGCGGTTCAATACCGGGCAAAGTATGTATTTGCATCCAGCTCTGTTGTGTACGGCCCGCCCAGGGAGGATCATAAGGTTTTTTTAGAAGAAGACAAGGGAATCGTAGATCATCTTTCTCCTCGCGGCAATTATGACGAAGGCAAACGTTTCGCGGAAACATGCGTGGCCACTTATCGGCAAGTTTTTGGGCTGGATGGGAAGATTGCCAGGATTTTTACCACTTATGGACCGCGAATGAAATTGCGCGACGGGTTATTGATCCCTGATTTTATCATTGATGCTTTGGAAGGGCGGGATTTGGTTATTTATGGGGATAAAAATCTTGAACAGTCTCTTTGTTATGTTTCCGATATTATTGATGCTCTCGCGCGCCTCATGAACACCGGCCCCGAAGTGTCGCTGGTAAATTTGGGTTCAGATGAGATTTATAAAATGTATGATATAGCGCAGAAAATTATTGATATGACAAATTCAAATTCAAATATAACTTTTCAAGAACCGCTCCTATTTTTGACGCCAAAGGGCATGCCTGATTTGCGCCGCGCCAAGGATGAGCTGGATTGGGTTCCATTGATCGGTTTAGAAGATGGCCTTAAGAAAATGATTGATTATACGATCGCGAACAAGGAGATGCTGGAGTTTAATCATGCGAACACTTAAGCACTTTAACACTTAAGCACTTAAGCACTTTAGCACTTTAGCACTTTAGCACTTTAACACTTAAGCACTTAAGCACTTTAGCACTTTAGCACTTTAGCACTTTAGCACCAAAACACATAAACACATAAACACCGAGACAATTAAACACTGACATTGTGTCCTAAAAAAATATTCTCGTGTTTCGGTGCTTAAGTGCTTAAGTGCTAAAGTGCTAAAGTGCTTAAGTGCTAAAGTGTTTTGGTGTTTACGTGTTAATGTTTAGATTCATATGTTTATTGCCATCGTCCCAGCTCACAACGAAGAAAAAAATATCGGTTCCGTTATTCGGAACCTTTTTGAACATGTGGATAAAGTGGCAGTGGTAGACGACTGTTCCAGCGATGAGACTGCTAAGACAGCGAAAGAAGCTGGAGCAGTTGTCTTGCGCCACGAATTAAATCGCGGGCAGGGAGCGGCTTTGCAGACAGGCCATGAGCATGCTTTGAAAATAAATGCTGATTATGCGGTGCATTTTGATGGCGATGGGCAGTTTGATGCTGATGATATTAAACCAGCTTTAGAAAAAATGAAAGAAAGCGGAGCGGATATTTTGTTTGGTACGCGATTTTTGGATAGCCGATCCAATATTCCTTGGTTCAAAAAATATTTATTATTGCCTGCCGGACGGCTCATCAACTGGCTTTTGACCGGTATTAAATTATCTGACGCGCATAATGGTTTTCGTATTTTGAATAAAAAAGCGTTAGAAAAAATTATTATTACTCAAGACGGCATGGCGCACGCGTCCGAGATTTTGTCGCTCGTTAAAAAACATAAATTGAAATATATTGAATTTCCAGTGAAAGTGACGTATAGTGAGTTTGGGCAGCGATTGGGCGGAGGACTTAAAATTTTGAGGGATTTGGTGATGGGGAGGTTTGTTGAGTGAACGGCATACGAAGTACGACATACGAAGTACGACATACGACTTACGGCATACGGCATACGACATACGACATACGAATTAATTATATTAGTTTTGTTCGTAATTTTCTTTTTTTTATTTCCTCCATATTTTAGTATTTTTTACAAATCCTATGTCGTATGTCGTATGTCGTACTTCGTATGTCGTAAGTCGTATGCCGTAAGTCGTATTTCGTAAACCATTCATATGTTAATCATCTTCCAAATTCTATTCTCTTTCTTTGGTTTATTTGCCATCATTTCTGTTTTCCAAAAAAAGAAAGAAAACAAGCTCGGCCCTAAAGCGACCATCTTCTGGATTTTATTCTGGCTAGCGTCAATTGTGATCGTTCTTTGGCCAGAAAGCGCGTCAAAAATCGCCAGTTACCTAGGCATCGGCCGCGGCGCAGACATGATTATCTACATTTCCGTGGCAGTAATTTTTTATTTGTTGTTTAAATTGAATGTAAAACTTGATTCGTTGAATCGCGATGTTACGAAAGTGATTAGAAACAAAGCACTTGGTCAAAACCAAAACAATACTAAGCGGTAGTAGGTCGAAAGATTTCAGATTTCAGATTTCAGATTTTTGATTGCTGATTGTTGATTGTTTTATTTATTATAGGACTTACGCATTTGAGGAATAGTGGATTGAGTCCAGATTCGCATCGGGACGAAATCCGCGCTATCCGAGCGCGAAATTCGTCCCGATGCGAATCGGGACTCATTTCGCTACTCCACATAAAATAACCAAACGCGTAAGTTATATATTAAATCAAAAATTTTAAATCATAAATCAGTAATTTGTCTATATGCGCATTGCCCACATCGTCTCAACTTATCCACCATACTACGGCGGCATGGGCAATGTGGTGTTTCAGACTGCGAGTGAACTTACGAAACTGGGGCATGAGGTGGAGGTCTTTACACCGGGGAATTACGAAGAAAAAGAAATTAAAAAAACAATTGAACCGGCAGAAGCAGAGCACGCGCCAGATTTGCAGGAAAAAATTGATTTTGCGCGCCGGCTAAAGCCGAGTTTGCAATATGGCAATGCGGCGCGAATCCCAAGCATTGAGAAAGAGCTAAAAGGTTTTGATATTGTTCATTTGCATTATCCTTTTTTTGGCACGGCCGGCATGATTAAGCGCTGGAAGATGAAGAATCCATATATTCCGCTCGCCATTACCTATCACATGGATACCCGCGCGCCCGGATGGAAAGGATTAATTTTTAAATATTATTCAAAATACTGGATGCCAAAGATTTTAAATTCAGCTGATGTTTTGTTGGTAAGCTCTTTTGATTATTTGCCGGCGAGCGACGCGAATTTGATTTACCAAAATAACCCAAAAAAGTGGATAGAATTGCCGTTTGGAGTTGATACAGAAAGATTCAAACCAAGGTCAAAGCCAGAAGCCATATTTAAGCGCTTTGGCCTTGATCCGCAGGCGCGGACCATAGTTTTTGTCGGGGGGATGGATTTGGCCCATTATTTCAAGGGCATACCTGTTCTCCTTAGAGCTCTGGGCGCTCTAAAAGCCCAAAATAGGCCTATACAGGCGGTTTTTGTTGGGGATGGGCAGTTAAGAGCGAGTTTTGAAAATAAGGCGCTTTTTTATGGCCTTTCTCGCTTAGTTAAATTTGCCGGACAAGTTAGCGATGAAGAACTTCCTTATTATTATAATCTGGGAGATTTGTGCGTCTTGCCGTCAATCAATCAAGGAGAGGCGTTTGGCATGGTATTGCTTGAGGCGATGGCGAGCGGCGTACCAGTATTGGCGACTGATTTGCCCGGAGTGCGGACAGTTGCCGAAGACGGCGGTTTAGTGGTTCCCGCAAATGACTATCAGGCGCTAGCGCAGGGGATTGCTCAATATTTTTTTTCAGACACAGACCGTGAAGTTCTAAAACAGAAAGCAAGACAGGCGGCAGAAGAAAAATATGATTGGGGGGTGGTGGTGAAAAGATTGGAAGAGGTTTATCAGGAGCTTGTTGGGTGATTTAATTTTTGATATACTATAAGATAAATAGGTAAGGGCTAGGGTAAGGAAGCCAGAAGCTTTGTTTACAAATATAAACTGGCATCATTACCCTAACCTTAACCTGAAAAATATGGGCAAATTCAAAAAAGGTTTCTTTCTAGGTGGTCTATTGGGCGCTGGTTTAACATGGCTTAATATTACCAAAAAAGGAAAGGAAGTCCGCGGTCAGTTGCTTGATCATGCAGCATTGGTTTATGAAGAGACAAAAGAGAAGTTGGCTGCTTCTGGCGCTTTGGACAAGTTGACCAAGGCGCAGTTTGTCAAAGTGGTCCGCGAAGTTGCCGATAAGTATGCGGTGAAAAATGAGATTGTCAATAAGTTTAAGGATATGATCGTGAAGCTCGTTAGCGCGCAGTATGAGAATATTAGGAAGTAGCATGTGGCGGCAAGGTGAGTTAACCACGTCAGTGGTGGGTTGTCCGAGCGGGTTCCAATACACCCGCTCGGACAACTGACAAAGACGGTTTGCGGCGGCAAGCTGTTTTTGTTTTGGACGATTTTCAGGTGGGGGATAGGCGGGGTTCACCTTAGATTCTCGGAGGAGCCGATGCATCTGGTGGTTCGTAGTGTCCTGCCTGCCGCACTTAGCGCGTAATGCGCCAGGGAGCTGCTGCGGTAATCAAGCAGGAGTTCCTCTAGCGCTCCTTTGTCGCGCGCGTCCATCGCGGAGCTGTCTTTCAGGTATTGGACCGCGAAAACCATCATCCGCCGGCGTCTTTCGGAAAGTACGGTGCGTAACTCTTCTTTTTTTGCCTCAAAGAAAGAGAGCAGACGGTCGTAATCAACGGGCAAGCTGCCCGTCCCGAAATCAATCCTTTTCCACGCGCAACTCAAATCGGGCGCGGTTTGGCCTGGCCCTGGCGGGAAAAGGTGGACAATGTTCTTGGCGACTCTGCCATCGTCGGAGTCCGTGATGTCCGCGGACATTCTGATTCCTGCCTCGGCAAAGCAGGCGGTGAAAGCGCTCCAATCCGAGAGCAGGACTGGTTCTTCCGTCCCGTCGTCTGCGGTGCAGCGCCAGGAAAAGCAGTCGCTGCCGGGCACCCATTCGTAGAGACAGATTTCACCGTGTTCTCCGCCTTCGCTCTTGTGGCTGCACGAACCCAAGGCGCGAGGAATGTGCGCGTACGCGTATCGGCCGTCTCGCAAGAAATAGTCATCCAACTTTTTGAGGACAGCGTGCAGTAAGAATGTTCGGTGGGCCGACCCGGCGGCGCCCAGGTTCAATTCACGGCGCGCGGCAGTGATCACGCCTTGCTCGGTCATGATGGTGCCGCCAATGCCGGGAAAGATCGTTCGTAGTTCTACGTTAACCACCGCTTCTCCTCCGCTACCTCCTTTCTCCAAGAATTGTACTACTCCGCCGTTTACTCCGCAGGCTTGGCAGTTGATGCCGTTGCAAATCATCTTCTGGTCCCTCCTCGTAAAAAGAGCTTTCTATGGTTTAGCATAGTCCTTAATCAGGGTTAAGGCAAGTACACCAGAGCGGTGTGGAAACACATCGCTCGGGCACAAAACAAAAACAGTTTGCGAGAGCAAGCTGTTTTTGTTTTGTCGAATTATTGTGAATCACGGGGTTGTTACGCCGACGCCAAGTATTCCTCCACCGCTCGCGATAGTCTCGCGTACGTGTCTTTTCTTCGCGCCTCATCGCGGTCAAGCGTGGTTAGCCGGAATCCCGGATAGGGGCTGTAAAAGCCGGAAGCGGGAACTACGCAGATGCCGGTGGCCGCGAGGAGATAATAGGTAAACCTCTGGTCCAAAGGCATGCCGAGTTTGCCGACCGCCCGCTCAATAAAAGCGCGCGTTTCCGCGTGTCCGATCGGCAGGGTCTGCCGGTTGTTCAAAACTCCTTCTGCAAAGAGCGGTAGCATGTAAAACGCTCCGTTCGTGCGGTTGGCCGATAGTCCTTTGGTATGGTTCAAAATCTCGGCAATGTAGTTGCCGTTTGTCTCAAGTTCTTTGTTATTATTCGCGAGCCAAGTCTTATACTCCGGGTTATCGTAAACTTTCGGCATGATAAATTGAGGCAGACTCGTAGAACAGACTTCCATCAATATCCGTTGTTTTACCCCGTCCGCGTAAGCCTGATAATCGGCGTTGAGATCGGTATTGTGAAATTCAATCCAGCCGCTCCGTCCGCCCGGCCAGGGCAGATCTTTGGACAATCCGCGCAATACTACGAGCGGCACTCGGTCCTGGGCCAGCCCAATAATTTGGACGTGTTCACAACCATTGTAAACCATACGGAAGTAGACTTCGTCCGAGATGATCATCAACTGGTATTTTTCCGCCAGCCGTACAATCGCTTCCAGCGTGTCTTTTTGATACACGGCGCCGGTTGGGTTATTGGGATTTATTATCAATACGGCGGCAACTTCCGGACGCGCTTGAATCTGCGATTCCAGATCGGCCAAATCTGGCTGCCATTCTTTTTTTGGATCAAGTTGATAAAAAATCGAATCAGACTGGGAGGAAAAGGCCTCCATGGAAGTGTGCGCCGGATAAGCCGGAGTGGGCTGGATTACCCGGGCGCCTTCGGGCATCATTTGATAGAGCACGGAAATGGCGGCGCCGAGGCCGCTGGTAAAAAGCACGTCTTCGTAATTTAGAGTGGAGGCGGGAGAGAGTTTTTTGACATGTTCCACCACCCATTGGCGGAGTTCCGGCAGGCCGCGCGAATGAGAATAGCCGAACACCTTGTCGCCGGGTTTATTTACTTCCTCAATAATCGCTTGTTTCAAAAACGGCGGCGCGTTCCAGCCCTTGGCAATGGGATCGCCGATATTTTCGCCGACAAAGTTCATTGTCGGATTGATTTCTTTTAGTTTCTGCATTACATCCACTACTTCGCGGATCTGGTATTTCATGAAATGAACATTGGGGTTGGCGATGGAGTTGCGCATAAGCATTACCTGGAGTAAATTGATTGTTTAAATGATACTATTTTTATGATTCTTGATATTACAGCCAATTTTTGTGTTTGAAATATCCAAGCATGGTGGTTAATACTGATAACATTATAATAACAATGACAATCGGTCCGGCAGGGGACTGCAGGCCCGGGAGATGGAGAAAGTTCATGCCGTAAAATCCGGTTAAAAATGACAATGGCATAAAAATAGTGGTAATGATTGTCAGCACTTTTACAATCGCGTTTGTCCGATTAGAAATGCTTGACAAATAAATATCCAATAATCCCGACATAATATCGCGGTAAGTTTCCAAAGTATCAATAATTTGCACCAATTGTTCGTAGAGATCGCGCAGATAGATTCGCGTGGTTTTTTTGATTAAAGGCGATTCGCTCCGTTCCAGCATGGAAATCAGCTCGCGCAAAGGCCAGACCGAACGGCGGAAATTTATCAACTGCCGTTTGAGCAAATGGATATTATTTAAAGTGCGGGGCGTGGGGTTGGAAGCGGTTTCTGATTCCAGTTTTTCAATGCGGTCGCTGAATGATTCCAGAATATTAAAGTAATTTGAAACTACGGAATTCATCAGCTCGTAAGCAAGATAATCAGCGCCGAACGAACGGATTCTGGTTTCCGGCTGGCGGATTTTATGTCGGACAGGCTCAAACGTATCTCCGGCGATGCCTTGCTGGAAAGTGATGACAAATTTGTGCGATAAAATGATACTAACCTGTTCTGACACTACTTTTTTATTTTTTTCACCAATCATCAGCATTTTTATCGCGAGAAAAATATAGTCGTCCAGAATTTCTATTTTTGGCCGTTGGTTAGTGTTTAAAATATCATCTATTACCACCGGGTGAAGGTTGAATCCCAGCCGCAACTCGTTTAAAAATGAGATTGGCGGGACATTGTCAATATTAATCCAAGTAATTTCCGGCGTGTCTTTGTAACGCACGCAATCTTCAATTTTTTTGGCGATTATTTCTTCGCATTTGTCAGGACTGTAATCCATGACTTGAATTTTGTTGATTTTGGGCGTGGGCATAATGTTTATTTTAATGATTGATAATGAAGAAAAAAGTTTAAATTGGTCGGGCTAGTGGGACTCGAACCCACGGCCTCGTCGTCCCGAACGACGCGCGCTACCAACTGCGCCATAGCCCGTTTGTTGATTTTTGATCCCTCGACTCCGCTCGGGACAAGCTTTAGATTGCAGGTTTATGGTTGATATTTTTAGACAGTTGAATTATTCAACGCTCTTATTTTATATTATTTATTATGAAAAATCAAGTCGTTGTCGGATTATCTGAAATGTGGTAAACTATCAGTGTAATCAGTATAAATCAGTTTTAATCAATGCTTTATGAAAACACTCAAAGCCTATTTTGAAACCGCTATTGAGAAGAAAGCATCAGACCTGCATCTGGTGGCAGGAGAAAAGCCGATGATCAGAGTTCAAGGAGAGTTAAAGGAGATAGAAGCCAAGCCGCTGCCAACAGAGGAGCTTGAAACGGGAGTATATAGCTTGATGAATTCCGATCAAAAGAAAAAGTTTCAAAAAACACTTGAGCTTGATATGGGTTACGCGTTTGACGGAATTAGGTTTAGAATTAATGTTCATCAGCAAGAAGGCAAGATAGGAATGTCTGCGCGTCTTGTGCCGAAAGAAATTCCTACGCCGAAAGAGTTGCGTTTTGAGCCAATATTGCTTGAGTTTACAAAGTTGCTTGATGGATTAGTTTTGATTGTTGGCCCGACCGGGCACGGCAAATCAACCACCATTGCCAGCATGATTGAAGAAATAAATAAAACCAGAAAAGCGCACATTGTTACCATTGAGGATCCGATTGAGTTTGCGTTTGAAGATAAGGAGAGCTTGATTGAACAGCGCGAGGTTGGCACAGACACCAAGTCATTTGCAACAGCCCTTAAGCATGTTTTGCGCCAGGATCCAAACGTTATCATGGTAGGAGAAATGCGGGATCCAGAAACGATTGCCACGGCTCTGACAGCGGCAGAAACCGGTCATTTGGTTTTTTCCACTTTGCACACCTCAACAGCGGCCGAAGCGGTAGAACGGATTGTTGATGTGTTTGAAGGTTCCAAGCAAAAGCAAATTTTGATTCAACTTTCCGCGGTTTTGCGAGGCATTGTAGCTCAACAGCTGATGCCCGCGGTTGATAGTAAACGTGTAGTAGCCCGCGAGATTTTAGTTAATACTCCGGCGATCGCCAATTTAATCAGAGAAAATAATATCGCCCAGATTCAAAGCGCCATTCAGACCGGCGGCAAAGATGGCATGTCTACGATGGAGAATTCTATCAAGCAGCTGGTGAAAGAGGAGATTATTGACAAAGATACCGCAGAGAGAAGAGCGGGGAGGCAACGTCGAGTGTAATGACCAGCTATGGTTTACCGCTATCGTTCACAAAACACAATTATGCGCAGGTCCGCCGGCGCTGATCCGCGTCTTCGCGCCGCCGCAATCATTGTTAGTATTGTGGCGGGTCTGGTGATTTTTAGATTGTCTATATTAATGATTTTCCAGCATGATTTTTATACAGCGCTTGCCGCGGGCTCGCATGATGTTTATTCACAGCTCTTTCCGGTGCGGGGAGAAGTTTTTATTCAGGGCTCGCGCGCTGGAGAAGAATATCCGCTGGCAATAAATCGGGATTATTTTTTACTTTATGCAGACACTCGCGACATTGATGATGCTGCGGCGCTGGAGGTAACAGAAAAGCTGGCGGAAATTTTTTCATATAATGAAGAAAAGAAACTTGAGATTTTTGCAAAAATTAATAAACGCGATGATCCTTATGAGCCGATTGAACAAAAAGTTGATAAGGATGTTATGGAAAAAATTGAAGAGTTGGATTTGCCAGGTATCTATTTTTTGCGCAAGCCGTACCGTTATTATCCGGAAGGGAATTTGGCGGCAAATATAATCGGTTTTGTCGGAAAGACCGAAGATGGGCAGGATATCGGCAGTTATGGCATAGAAGGGTATTGGGAGAAGGAGTTGGCTGGCAGCGGAGGTTTTTTTTCCGGCGCAAAAAGCGCGTCCGGATTTTGGATACCGCTCGCTGGCCGTTCGTTTGATCCAGCGACAAACGGCGCTGATCTGCATCTTACTATTGATCGCACGATTCAATATTATGCTTGCGAGCGCTTGCGGATCGGACTTGAGGAATATGGAGCTTCGAGCGCTTCTCTTGTCATTATGGATCCTGCTACCGGGGCGATTTATGCGATGTGCAGCTTGCCGGATTTTGATCCAAATTATTATAATAAAGTTTCTTCAATTGAAGTATATAACAATAATACAGTATTTGTTTCTTACGAGCCTGGTTCAGTATTCAAGCCGGTTGTGATGGCAGGCGCTCTCAATGAGAACGCGGTTGCTCCGGAAACAATTTTTTATGACAAGGGTTTTCGCGAGGGGCTGTGTTCCAAACCAATCAAAAATGCCGCGGAAAAAGTTTATCAGGACCAGACAATGGCGGGAGTTTTGGAAAATTCTATCAATACTGGCATGGTATTTGTGGCAGAGAAGCTTGGCAAGACAAAGCTTAGGGAATATGTGGAACGTTTTGGTTTTGGGCTAAGAACAGGTATAGAACTAAACACCGAAGTTGGCGGCACAGCAGAATCTCTTTCTATCAACAAAAAAGAGGCCATTGATTGTTACGCCGCCACAGCTTCGTTTGGACAGGGGATAACAGCTACTCCTTTGCAATTGGCTGCGGCTTATTCAGCTATTGCTAATGGCGGATTATTGATGAAGCCTTATATTGTTCAGGAAGTAAAATATGATGACGGAAGGATAGATCGGCGCCGGCCGGTGATTGTTAGGCAGGTTTTAGAAAAGCGCGCCGCCAGTTTGCTTTCGGCAATGCTGGTCAATGTAGTGGATCGCGGGCATGCCAAACGAGCAGGCGTTCCAGGATATTTTGTGGCGGCAAAAACAGGCACAGCGCAGATACCCGGACCTGGCGGGTATATCAGCGAGACCAATCATACATTGGTTGGTTTCGGGCCAGCGGATGCCCCCAAGTTCGTGATGGTTGTAAAATATGAAAAACCTAGACGAGCTTACGCCGAAAGCACCGCCGCGCCCGTATTTGGCGATATTGCCAAGTTTATTCTGCAGTATTATCAGGTTCCTCCCGGGCGATGAAGGAAATAGGAAATAAAAACTAGCACAAAGCGCTAGTTTTTATTGTGTCAGGGGGGAGAATCGAACTCCCGACCTTAGGGTTATGAATCCTACGCTCTCACCAACTGAGCTACCCTGACCTTATCCACGATGCATGATGCGCATAGCATGATGCATAACGAATTGTCCCAATTGAGTCATGCTGTGTGCATCATGCATCATGTTTGGTACCGCCACGGGGAATCGAACCCCGATTACCAGGATGAGAACCTGGCGTCCTAACCATTAGACGATGGCGGCTTATCTTATTTCATAATGCATGATGCAAATAACATAATTCATTACGAATTGTCCAAATTGCGCCATGCTAGCAGCATAAAACAACAGGATTATAATGTTTTTTTATTCAATTGTCAATATTTTTTAAAAATAAAAAACCTCAAAGCGCAAATTTTTTGTTAGTGTTTGGGAAGGTGCCGCCCGCGCTGATCCTGCTTCTTATTTAGGATTGGCGGGCGGCACATCTGATCGGAAGTTTCCCTGGTTTGAGTTAAGGAATTGAACCCTCAGAGATGGGTTATGAGCCCATTTCTCCCAAACCCTGGCACAAACCGCGGGAAACTTCCGATTTTTTCCTCTTCTTGTGAAGAGGGATGGAGCCAGAGGGAGTTGAACCCTCAAAATCTTCCGTCTTTTCGCTTTAAGCGAAGTCATGCTGGCTGGCGCCAACCAGCACAGACTAGACAGATGCTCTACCATTGAGCTATGGCCCCGAAGAACATAGTTTGACATCAAAACTATTATATTGTCAATATTTGGCTGGTGGATAATCAATTGCTATTTTGAGTATATTTTGCTATACTTAAACCACTATGCTCGCATTAATTTGGCATGACTTCTTATACCAACCCCTCTTCAATTTTTTGATTTGGCTATACAATGGCATTGCCGGGCAAAATTTAGGATGGGCAATAGTTTATCTGACTATCACTTTGCGAATAATACTTCTGCCTTTTACCATTGTAGACGAGCGCAATAAGGCCAAAAACGTGGTTTTGTATGATGAAGTGAAGCGAGTAGAAAAAGGGTATGAAAGGGATCCGGTGCTGATGAAAGAAGAAGTGAGGAAGATTCTAAAAACCAGAAAAGTGAGTCCTTGGGCCAAGGCGATAGTTTTGGGCATTCAGGCGCTAGTTTTAATTCTGTTGTACCAGGTATTTTTGCGCGGGATTACTGGAGAGAAAATGGCGAAGATTCTTTATCAGTCAGTAGATTTTCCCGGAGTAATAAATACCGTATTTTATGGCTTTGATTTGGGGTCTAGGCATGATATAATTGGTCCAGGTATTGTCGGACTTTGGCTATTGATAGAAATTTATCTAGGCACGAGGCGAAAAATAGGATTAATTAAGGCAGATTTAATTTTCTTTTTACTTTTTCCAACCGCCGTATTTTTTGCCCTCTGGTGGTTGCCGTTAGTAAAGTCTTTATTCATCTTGACAACCATGCTTTTTTCTGTTATAGTGGGTCGGTTTATAAGAGTGTTTTTTAGACCAAAGAAGACGATTCATTGATTTGGATAAAAGGCATTTATTTTGTGGAAGGTTAAATTTTGTAATAAGTTTTTAATTCACCTAAATTACAATTCACCTAATTCACCTAATAAAATTTCCAATGTCTAATTTTTAATTTTACATTTGGCATTTTATTAGGTGAATTAGAAATTAGGTGAATTTAATAATTTTAATAGGCAAATTATGTCATCAGAATCCCTCGACAAACTAATGTACTCATTCGTCATGGAGGACGTGCTGAAGGGTTTTTTTATTTACGTTCCGCCCGGGTATGTGGCGTGTGTTTATGATTTGGGCCGGGGAGTGTTGAAGAAAGTGTTGACGCCGGGTTTGCATTTTAAGATTCCGTTTTGGCAAAAAGCGAAACTGTTTAATACCCAGACCTTGGAATACAGCATTACGCGAGAATTTGATCCGGGCAATGAAAAAGCCATGGGCGATATTCCGATCGCGGCGGTTACCGAAGACAGCCGGAGAATCGGCGTTGAGGGCACGATTTTGTTGCGTTTGGACGTGCATCAGATTCCCGCCATCTGGCAAACGATTGGCGAGGATTTTGTGGCGAAAATAATCCGCCCGACCGTCCGCTCCCGCATCCGCATGGTGGCAAGCCGTTTCAACTACGCGGATCTTATCGGCCCAAAGCGCGATGCCGTGGAAACTGAATTAAAAAATGAATTAGAGCGTATTTTCTATTCTCGCGGGATTTATGTAGAAAATGTTTTGCTTTCTGAAATAGGGGATATTAAGGATTATTCTAGGGTGGCGGAGGAGAATGGGAAGAAGTGAGTGGTGAAAAGATTGTTGCATTGTTACATTGTCAAATTGTCTTATTGTTGTTGTATAATGAGAATTGAACCGCCTTGTCGTTTAAGACAAGGTTTTTTTATTTAAATTTAGCGTTAAGATTGGCAGGTGGATAACTCTTGACAGCTTATTTTTGGCATGTTATATTATCACTCAAGTGGCCAGAGTGCTAACTTACGGATAACGGATAATCCTGATTTACGGATGACAGTGCCGCAATATCCGTAAATCAGGATTATCCGTTATCCGTAAGTATGGATCAACGCAAACAAACTCTCCTTAAACTCATCATTGAAAACCACATTCAAACCGCCCTGCCGGTGGGGTCGGAGTTTTTGATTGAGACGAGCGAGCTGGAGGTGAGCGCGGCTACGGTGAGAAACGAGATGCGGGATTTGGAAGAGGCGGGTTTTCTTACGCATCCGCACACATCCGCGGGCCGGGTGCCAACCGAGGCGGGGTATAGATATTATGTGGCCAATCTGATGAAAGTGGAGGAACCGGCTGAAGTTTTGACAAAGAAAATTGTTTTAGTCATCCGCCATGCCAAGGATTTTACGGAAAAAGCGAAAGCGATCGCGCGGCTGTTTGCCGGAGAGAGCGGGAACGCGGTTATTGTTGCTTTTAACGAGAAAACCGTGTATTATACCGGCATTTCCAATCTGTTTTCTCAGCCGGAGTTTCGCGATTACGCGCGCACGGTGCGGATTTCCGCGATTTTTGACCAGTGCGAGGAGCGGATGGATGATTTGTACGCAGCGATTGATTCGGATAATCCGCGCGTCTTGGTGGGGCGTGATAATCCGCTGGGCGACGCGTGCAGTTTGATCGGGACGCGGTTGAATAAAAATGATTTGTTCGCCATGTTGGGGCCGATGAGGATGGATTACGGCAGAGGAAGTGGACTATTAAATTATCTGCAGACAGTTGTTTAATTTTGTTTATTATGGCAAAAGAAGAAAAGGAAATTTCAGTCGTTACCGGGGTGTTTGTTGAAAATGAAAAGGGAGAAATTTTATTGATAAAAATGCCACAATGGGGAAATGGATGGGGGATCCCCGGCGGGCATGTGGAACGAAATGAGCTATTGGAAAAAGCGGCCTTGCGCGAGCTTTGGGAAGAAACCGGGATAGAGGCCGGTTTCGCCGAACTGGTGGGCACCACGGAAATGGTTGAACCAAAAGATTATAAAAAAAATAAACATTTTATCAGCTTTCAATTCCGTGTTTATGTAAAAGGAAGGCCGGAGATAAAACAGAATGAGGAGGTATTGGAATATAGTTGGGAAACATGGGAACAAGTGATGAACCGGACTGATTTATGTTCTTTGATGAGAAAGACTGTTGACCTGATGTCTTTAAAAGAGAAATGCGGATCGTGTGAACAGCTGAAAGCCGCTTGGGCGCGGGCGCGGGCGGATTATGATAACTTGCAAAAAGAGATCGCGAAACAGCGGGGAGAATGGGCGCTATACAGCGAACGGCAGATTTTGGAAGAATTTATTCCGGTGTATGGTAATTTTAAAAAAGCCTTTTCAGAGGAAAGAGGAAAGGGGAAAGAGGAAAGTGATAGCTGGGTAAAAGGGATTGAATTTATTATGAAACAGTTTGAGGGAGTTTTGAAGAGTCACGGCGTGGAGGAGATCAAAACCGTTGGCGAGAAGTTTAATCCGGAACTGCATGAAGCGGTGGGAGAAGAGGAGTCCGATTTGCCGGAGCATGCGGTGGTGAGAGAGGTGGAGGCGGGGTATTTGATGAGAGGCAAGGTGATAAAGGTAGCTAAGGTTATTGTTGTTAAGTAGATTTAAAAATTACCTAATTCACCTAATTTCTAATTCACCTAATAAAATATCAAATTCAAAAATTGGAAGTTGGATATTTGGAATTTTATTAGGTGAATTAGGTGAATTGTAATTTAGGTGAATTTTAAACCTAACCGTAGTCGCGCGACTATCGTTGGGATCAAGGAGAATAGTATGAGTCTAATCCGCTGGTCCCCCTGGGATCCGTTTGAGGAGATGGAGGAAATGATGAGCCGTCTCCCGGCCATGCCAAACATGGCGCAAATGGCAAAGGGTTTTACGCCGGCGATGGATGTCTACGAAACCAAAGACGCCGTTGTCGTTGAAACACCGCTGGCCGGCGTCAATCCCAATGATGTTGAAGTAAGCGTGGAAAAAGGCGTGCTCACGGTAAAAGGCGAGAGCAAAAAAGAGCATGAAGTGGATGAAAAGAATTATTACCGCAAAGAAGTGCGCTCCGGCTCTTTCTTCCGTCAAGTTGCTTTGCCCGCCGCAGTGAAAGAAGACGCGGTGAAGGCGGAATTTGAAGACGGCATTTTGAAAATTACTTGCCCGAAAGCCACCCCAACGCCGGTGAAGAAGATCGCGGTGAAGGTGGTGAAGAAACAGAAATAAGCAGAGTAAGCAGTAATTGGTAATTAGAAATTGGAAATTAGAAATACGATTGAAATAAATGGAAATAATGTGAAAATGAATTAATTGGTTTTTTAATAATTTAGTTTGTCCGCGGTCTGGCGAACGAAGCATGGATTGAGGAGTGAATCTTTACAAGTTATCCACTTGACAATGGGTGGCGAACGCTGGTATATTATATCCAGCTAAAACCACCCGCTCTGCTCCGAAAGGAGCACGGCGGGGTTTTTTTAAGCGGAGTTTTATGGAAACACAAAAAAGAGCGGCGATTTTTATTTATTCATTATTTTTTTTAATATGGTAATTGATGATGGCACAAGGAAAACGTATCCCGGGTACGGAGAGTACAAGAGGAGAATGGTGGAAGGGGAAGGAGGAATGCAAAGGATGGAATTGGAAGGTGAGATGAGAGGAATGGCAGAGCCTCCGGACCCGGCTTTCCTTCGTGAGTATTCTGCAGGAATAGAAGATGTAAGGGGTAAACAAATTCTATTGCAGGCAAGATTGGAGGCGATTAAAAGAAAAATTGAAACCGCAAAGAAGGCGGAAGAAGCCATAATCGCTATACCGGTTTTGTTTGATAATCCAGATTTTACCACTATCGCGAACCATCTCGGCCGGTTGCGCATAGGGGGCATAACGGGGATTAAAATAGGTTCGCGTACGTACACGGTCGAAGAACTGTGTGGCATTGTAGAATGGGTGGGAAGTTATGCCAGAAGTATAACACAATCTGGCGGCAGGCCGTCCGAGGAAGAGATTGATCAAGCTCTTGCTGACAAAGGAGTAACAACGGGAAAGATTTCTGCTTACAGCGCGTTGGGATTTAGGCAATGTATGATGGAGATCGTAAAATTTGCTCTCAAGAGGAATACACGCGCCGTGTCTGTTTAATTAACTTTTCAACGACTTGGCTTGTCCGCGGTTTGGCGGACGAGCCGGGGATTGAGGAGTTGATTTTTACAAATAAAAAATCCCGAGTTGATTCAGGACCTTTTATCGCGGAGGGCAGGGGTCACGATCCCCATCCCTCTGTCGAGGGACCTTTGGGTTATCAATCCAAGGTCGCGCCTGGCGACTTTACCCTCCATGCCACTCCGCTGATGCGGAAGTATATCATACCGGATATACGAAAACAATCTCCTTGCGGGAGATTGATTCCTGGTTCCTCTTTGAGGAATAGGGTCTTGGATTGATAACCTAAAATAATGGTATCATAGGCAAGCATAGGTTGTCAAGCGGGTTGTGGATAAAAAGATAATTGGTTAATTAGTTTATTGGTTGATTGGTCTATAAAATCAATCAGTCAATTACTAAGGGACTAAAATTATAAAGTATGAAAAGCGAACCAGTGAACAGTTTTATCAAAAGAAAAAACATACAATTTAAGCAAGAAAAAGAAGAAAAGAAATCAGTTGGCATGAAAGACATTGGTCGTAAAGGCAGATTTTATTTGTTGAGAGAGGCGTGGACATTTTTGCCGCAATGTAATTTGGATCAAAAAGTTTTTGTTTTAGAAAGGCTGAGACACTACAAGTTTGAAGGTAAATTAGCGTTTGGTAATTGGCAAAAAGGAGCAGTTGAATACAGAATTGGATATTTTATTGTTGGGAAGATAGGACGAGCAAAGGGTAGATGGATATGGGGTCAGTTTTGTCCGATAATTCCACAAAAAGATTTAATGAAATTAATTAACAAAGCAAAGAAAGACAAAGTAATCATTTAATCCGCCTTCGCGTCCGCTTCGGCGGACGAGAAGGAGTGGTTTAATTCCCCGGAGCTTGCTCCGGAAAGTTGAGTCCAGAGCTTGCTCTGGGGTTTGATACCTTTCATTTTTTTAAAATAATTTAATAATTAACCAAGAACGGAGAAGAGGAAAGGGATTCCTCGGCTTCGCTCGGAATGACATTGTGTACTATGAGCAAAATACTCGGAATAGACTTAGGAACGACCAATTCCTGCATGGCCATCATTGAAGGCGGCCAGCCCAAGGTGTTGGAAAATAAAGAAGGGAATAGAACCACGCCGTCAATCGTGGCAATCAGCAAGACCGGCGAGCGTTTAGTCGGCCAGTTGGCCAAGCGCCAGCAGGTTACTAATCCGCAAAACACGGTTTATTCCATCAAGCGCTTGATTGGACGGCGGTTTAATGACAAAGAAACCAAGCTGACGAAAGAACATTCGCCGTTTGAGATTGTGCCGGATGGAGATCGGGTGAAAGTAAAAATGAGCGGCAAAGAATACACTCCGCCGGAAATTTCCGCCATGGTTTTGCAAAAACTGAAAGCTGACGCGGAAGAGAGAATTGGCGAGAAAATTACCGAAGCGGTTATTACAGTGCCGGCATATTTTGATGACGCGCAAAGGCAGGCGACCAAAGACGCGGGCGAGATCGCGGGACTCAAAGTCGCGCGCATTATCAATGAGCCGACCGCGGCCGCTTTTGCTTATGGTTTTGATAAAAAGAATGATCAGAAAATTGTGGTTTATGATTTGGGCGGCGGCACATTTGACGTGTCTGTCTTGGACATCGCTTATGACGGCGACCAGTCAACCGTGGAAGTTAAAGCGACCAATGGCGACACGCATCTGGGCGGCGATGATTTTGATAAGCTATTGATTGGGTGGATTTTGGCGGAATTCAAAAAGACCGATGGGATTGATTTGTCCAAGGATCCGCTGTCGCTCCAAAGAGTGAAAGACGCGGCCGAGAAAGCGAAGATTGAGCTGTCGTCAACGCCGGAAACGGAAATCAACGAGCCGTTTATCACCTCGGGCGCGGACGGCCCCAGGCATCTTAATCTGAAATTATCCCGCGCTAAACTGGAGGACTTGATCGGCGACCTGGTGGAGAAAACTATGGGCCCGGTGGAAAAAGCGCTCAAGGATTCGGGCTACAAAAAAGAAGAGATTAACGAGGTTTTATTGGTCGGCGGCATGACGCGGATGCCTTTGGTGCAAAAAAGAGTGGAAGAATTTTTCGGTAAAAAGCCGAATGTGAGCGTTAATCCGGACGAAGTGGTCGCTCTCGGCGCGGCGGTGCAGGCCGGACAATTGCAGGGGGACTTGGGTAAAGAAATTTTGCTCTTGGATGTTACGCCGCTTTCGCTTGGACTTGAAACTCTGGGCGGGGTCTGCACCAAGCTCATCAACCGCAATACCACCATTCCTACGAGTAAGACGCAGGTATTTTCCACGGCGGCCGACAATCAGCCGAGCGTGGAAATTAATGTTCTCCAAGGCGAGCGCGAGATGGCGACGGATAATAAATCATTGGGACGGTTCATGCTGGACGGCATTCCACCGTCTCCGCGCGGCATTCCGCAAGTGGAAGTTACTTTTGACATTGACGCGAACGGCATTGTGAATGTTTCAGCCAAGGATAAAGGCACCGGAAAACAGCAGTCCATCCGCATTGAAGCGTCTTCCGGATTATCTGACGCGGAAATTGAAAAGATGAAAAAGGACGCGGAACTGCACGCCGAAGAAGACAAGAAAAAGCGCGAGCTGATTGATATCAAGAATATGGCCGACACCATGGTTTATACTACGGAAAAAATGATGAAAGATGTTGAGGAGAAAAAAATCTCCGTTACCGACGAAGAAAAGAAAAAAGTTAATGACGCGCTCGCGGCAGTTAAAGAAGCGTTGAAAACAGAAGACACGGAAGCGATCAAGAAGACGTCGGAAGAGCTTTCTACGGCGGCGCAGGCGATTGGCATGAAGATGTATGAGCAGGCCAAAACTACGGACTCCGCGAAAAATACGAATACTACTGATTCTACGGATGCGAGCAAAGACAAGGGCGATGAGGCGGTGGAGGGGGAAGTGATTGATGGTGACGATAAGAAGTAATAAAGAGAAGTGTGTGATATGATTATGTCATGTTATCATTGCGGCAGAACGAAATATAAGGGTGAGGAGGTTTTTGATGGTGACCCTGGGAAACAAGAAATATCTCACGGAATTTGTCCTTCTTGCAGTTATTGTTTTTTTAAAAAAGAGGGTTTATTTAAATCTGGCGAGGATCCGGGGGACGTTCTACAAAAAGATTGGGACGCAGAGATAAAAGAAGGATTTAATTGGCGTGGTGATTATAATCCTAAAGCGTTTAGCGAAGAAGATATCAAGTTTGTTTTGAGTGTGGAAAAGGGATTGGCTGTAAGGAAAGAAAATGGAGAAGTAGCCATGCCGTCTTCTCGGAAGTAATTGTTTCTAAATTATCAAGGGCAGGCGAGGCGTCTGCCCTTTAATCCATTTTTATGGCCAAAAGAGATATTTATCCTCCATACAATGTTGACCCTTTAACTGGACGAACAGATGATGATCGGTATTATTTAAGTCCGGAGAAACGAGGAAATTTAACTCCAAAACAGCCGCCTACGGAGGGGGGGGGGGTGGATACAGTTGAGGAATTGGCTAAAAGATTGGAAGGCAGGCCGGTTAAAGATGTCTATTTAAGTTTGTGTAAAATCAGGGATACTAAAAGTACTGGAGCAAATGTGCATCAAATTAAAAATGTGGTCTCAGCACTTACATTTGGATTCGGAACCTTGTTATCAAGAAATGGCTTCTCTCTAAATAATTTTACAGGCACTTTCGGAGATGTTAGAGAGATGGTAAGGGGTAAAGAAAGAGAAGAAGAAATTTATAGAGCGGTGATTAAGGAACTAGCCGGATTGTTGGAATTATTTCCGGATATTATTTTATAAATAAACATGAGTAAAGACTACTACAAAATCCTCGGCGTAGAAAAAAACGCTTCGGAAGACGAAATAAAAAAGGCGTTCCGCAAGCTGGCGCACCAGTATCATCCGGACAAAAAAGGCGGAGATGAGA
>Ga0265292_1001173_pt1 | contig 25090 bp, 20 predicted proteins | sample Munlanlewell296A_FD_189080 | JGI IMG/M metagenome (GOLD analysis project Ga0265292, IMG submission 189080) | Leachate microbial communities from a municipal landfill in Southern Ontario, Canada - Leachate well 296A | ecosystem: Engineered > Solid waste > Landfill > Unclassified | place: Canada... | reverse complement strand
TTTATAAACCATATTTACCGTTATTAAAATCCGAAACAAAGCAAAAATTGTTAGTAATTTACAAGATGATTGTTAAACATTTGGGTCTTTTGAAAACAAATACGGCCGGACAAATTCTTTATTATTTTTTGGAAGAAACCGGTTTGTTATTGACGTTGACAAATTATAAATCTGAATCTCAAGAAAGGATCGCTATCAATATCTCTAATTTTTTTAATAAGTTAAAAATGTTTGAGTCAGAACACGAGGATGCATCTGTATTTGCAGTTGTTGATTTTATCAACATGAGCATTGAAATGGGAGAATCGCCCTTGATTGCCAAAACGGACATTACTTCTTATAACGCTGTAAATATACTTACAGTCCATTCGGCTAAAGGATTGGAATTCCCGGTTGTTTTCTTGGTTAATCTAACCGAAGAGCGTTTTCCAACCCGTCACAAAAAAGAGACTATTAGTATTCCGGAAGATTTGATTAAGGAAATATTGCCAACTGGTGACTATCATATTGAGGAGGAACGGCGGCTTTTTTACGTCGGACTAACTCGAGCCAAAGATCAAGTTTTTTTATCTTCTTCAAAATTTTACGGTGAAGGAAAACGACAAAGAAAAATTTCCCGATTTGTTATCGAAACATTGGGACAAGAATTGATAGATAGACAATTAGACATTAAAAAGGAATCAAAATCTCAATTGACTATTTTTGATTTTAAAACACCAAAAAAAATAAATAAATTAAATGGTACGGGCATTGCGCGCAATGTCCCTACAGAGCGATTGCCGATTACCAACAATTTTTCTTATTCCCAACTTAACTCCTACAAAACCTGTCCGCTTCAATATAAATATCAATATGTTTTGAAAATTCCAACGACTTCAACTGCCGCTGAATCATTTGGGACATCAATTCATAAAACTTTACAAGATTTTTACAGCGAGTTTCTGCTAAATAAAAAGGTGAATAAAAACAGACTGTTAGAGATTTATAAAAAGTTTTGGATTCCAATCGGATATTCCTCGAAAGCTCACGAAGATCGAATGAAAAAAGAAGGAGAAAAAATGTTAGTTAACTTTTATAATAAATTTCATTCTTTAGATTTAAAAATAATCGGACTGGAAAAATTATTTAAAATAAAAATTACTGAGGATATATTTCTTACCGGAAAGATCGACCGCATTGATAACATAAATAAGTATGAAGTAGAAATAATAGATTATAAAACTGGAAAAAAACCCAGTGAACGCGAATTGACAAAAAGCTTACAACTAACAATTTATGCTTTAGCTGCCAACGACAAAAGTTTGTTTAATAAAAAACTGAAGGACATTAATCTGACTTTCTATTATCTTCAGGCTCCCGAAAAAATTACTCTAAAAAAAAATGAGGAGGATTTAATTAAAACAAAAGAAAATATCGTTGGGATGGTAGAAGAGATTAGACAAAATATTTTTCCAGCTAACCCGGGCATTCACTGCGATTTTTGCCCTTACAAAATAATCTGTGAAGCCTGGCAGTAACAAGCTGTAGTATAATACATTCATGACAAAACGACTTATTCAGACAAGATTTTTTCAAAGATTACTCGAAATTATTGTCCCGATTAGTTCCTGGTTTTTGATCACTCTTCCCCTATGGCTCTCCCCTTTTCACCCCGCCATCGTTGCTTATTTTATAATTGCTTTTGATCTTTATTTTTTTTCCAAATCGTTATCAACTGCATACTCATGTGTTGTTTCATATAACGAAATTCTTTTTCATAGCACTATAAAGTACAATAAAAAGCTAAAAACTTTCAAGAATTATAAATTATTGAAACATTTTATACTTATCCCAAATTATCAGGAGTACCTTCATAAAATGGAAGAGACTATTGACGAGTTGATCAAAAATGATTACCCGGACAAAAATGGTCTTTATTTGATTCTGGCTTTTGAAAAGCGCGAAGAAGAAGCAGTTGCTAAAAGCCAGGTGATTACGAAAAAATATCAAAAATATTTTAAAGAAATCTTTTCTTACTATCATCCACTCGTCATTAATGAGGAGCCTGGTAAAGCCAGTAATCAAACGTATGCCGCAAAAATTGTTGACAAATATGTAGAAGATAATAATTTTGATAGAAAAAATGTTTTGATCACGATTTGTGACGCTGATAGTAAGTTACCTAAAAATTATTTTTCTTATTTGAGCTTTGAATATTTAAGAGATAAAGACAGGCTTTTTCATTTCTATTGGGCGCCAGTTTTACTTTATAATAATTTCTGGCAACTGCCATTTCTTGTCCGTATACAAGCAACTCTATCTTCAATACTTCGACTGGCTTTTTTATCACAAAAAGAGAATCTTATCCAGGTTTCGACTTATTCGACCAATCTTTGGTTGCTAAAAAAAATAAATTTCTGGGATACTGATATTATTCCTGAAGACTGGCATGTGTTTTTTCAAGCTTTCTTTACCTTTGGTGAAAAAGTAAAAACAATCCCACTTTTCACAATCGTCAATGGAGACGCCGTCTTATCAGGTGGAACAATGAAGACTTTAGTCAATCGATATGAGCAGGAAAAGCGTTGGGCTTGGGGGGTTACCGATGTTGGTTATGTTTTAAAAAGATTTTTTCAAACGCCTCATATTGAATTTTGGCAAAAACTTAAAAAAATCATCTTTATTATCGAAACTCATCTTTTCTGGCCGGTATCTTTTTTTATTCTAACAATCAGCGCTTCAATTCCACCTTTGATTAATCCTTCATTCAGAAGAACCGTTCTTGGTTTACTGTTACCAAAACTTTCAGCCTTGATTTTGACCTTGTCATCGGGCATGTTAATACTGTATATTTATTTAGATATTAAACTTCGGCAAAAAGTAAATATGAAAACAAGCGCTTCAAGTCTTCCTTTACTCATTGTTCAATGGTATTTGTTGCCAGTCGTTTCTTTTTTCTTTTCCTCTCTTCCTGCTCTTGACGCTCACACTAGAATATTATTAGGAAAAAAGTTAAAATATAAAGTGACTGAGAAAGTTTGATGAGTTTATCAAGTTTGTCAAGTTTTTAAAGTTATAAAGATTATGTATTTTCTTGATAAACTTGATGAACTTTATAACTTGATAAACTTTAATATGCTTACCTGGTTATTCACTAAAACCCCCCTACTTTTCCTTACCCAGTCATTCTGGAGAGATGAAGCATTCTCATATTTTATGGCTAAAAAAAATATTATTGAAATTATTTTCTTGACGGCAAAAGATTTTAATCCACCTCTGTATTATTTTGTTCTGCATTTTTGGATTAAGTTCTTTGGCAGTTCAGAAATAACTTTAAGAAGTTTGTCTCTTATTTTTTTCTGGGCAAATATCTATGTTGTCTTTTTATTTTTAAATAATGTTTTTAAAATGAAACAGAAGAGAACATTTTTTTATTTAATTTTATTTGTTATTAATCCTTTATTGCTATACTATGCTTTTGAAGCCCGTATGTACTCAATGTTTGCTTTTTTGGCAAGCCTTTCTTACTATGCTTTTTGCAGAAAAAACAACAAGCTTTATTTGCTATCAACGATCGCCGGACTTTTTACCCATTATTTTATGCTACTAGTCGTTTTCAGTCAGTTGTTATTTTTAATGATCAATAAAAAAAATGTTGAATTTGTTAAAAAAAAGCTTGTTTATTTATCTGTATTGGTTTTTTCTCCTTGGCTGGTTTTCTTTTTTAGTCAAAACAAACTGCCAAATTCTTTTTGGTTGAATAAACCTCATCTGAAGGATATTTTTGCACTGCCTGGGATTATTTATACCGGTAATGAAGTTGCATTTTACCCTGGTGGTTTAATAACGAAAATTCAAAATATTGTAATGTATTTTTCACTTGTTTTGTTAATAATTATTGCAACTGGAATTTATCTATATGTAAAAAAGTTTTCAAAAAAAGATCAAGTTAATTTTCAATTGCTTTTTATTTGGGGAGTAGGAATTTCTTTAATCGTTGGTTTAATATCATTTATTAAACCTCTATATTTTCCCCGTTATCTTATTTTTACTACAGTTGGCTTTTTGTTATTGATAATTTTCATTATGGAAAAAATAAATATATATCGACGGGCCATATTGTTTGCCATATTAATAGTTTTAACCTTCAGCTATCAAAAATTGCAGATAGAATATCGAAGAAAAACTGACTTAAGAAAAGCCTTGCGAGAAATACAGGTAATTGCTAATAAAAACGATCACATATATACTAATGATCTGGATTTTTTTACAGTTCAATATTATCTTAATAAAAATAAAGTTTACATATATGGAAAGAGTTATAGAGATATACCCGAGTACAACGGAAAAGTTCTTATTTCTAAAGAAAATATTGCGGGCAATCTTCCTTTTTACCCACAAAAGGCTTTTATTCTAAATCCAAATGGGCAATATACTATTCAGGCAATGTATTAACGTCCTTAAATATTTCTTCTGCATGAGTTAAAGGATTAACCTTATCATAAACCTTAACAATATTACCCTCTTTATCTATTAAATAAGTTTTTCTTAAAGCGGAAACACCCCAGGCTTTATATTTCTTAATAACTTTTTTTTCTACATCGGAAAAAATCGTGAATCTTAAATTATGTTTTTGAGCAAATTTTTTATGAGAAAGAACTGTATCTTTTGATACGCCCAATACAACTATTCCATGTTTTCTAAATTTTTCTTGGTTATCCCGAAAACTACAAGCTTCAATTGTACATCCCGGCGTCTCATCTTTAGGATAAAAATATAAGACAACAAACTGCCCCCTGTAATCCGAAAGTTTGTGAACTTCTCCATTTTGATCCGGTAGTGAAAAATCAAAAGCTTTCATAGTTAAATTATATATGAAATGTCATTCCCGCGTAGGCGGGAATCCAGACTAAAATCACCATTCAAAGTTTATGTATACGATCGATTAATCGATTGTACATTTTGTATTACTGATTAATCAATTAAACAATAACGCCACAACTTCTTAGATCTTCAATAAATTTTTTGTTGTCGATAAATAAAAATGATTTTATCCCTATGCTTTTTCCCCCATCGATATTTCTTTGACGATCGTCAAAGAAAAGCGCTTCATCTGGTTTTATTTTAAGAAGTTCTAAAGAAATTTGATAAATTTTTTTTTCTGGCTTTATCACTTTATGGAGAGAAGAAATAACCTTAGAATCAAAATATTTCTCTAATTTATAAATTGAAAATAACTCATTCATCCAAAGATAGTTATAGTTGGTCAATAATCCTATTTTATAATTCTTCTTCAGTTTAGTAATAATATTTAATAATTCACGATTAATTTTTATTTTTTTAAACATTTCTCCCCAAATTTTTTTACTATCTGTCCCGACTTTTTTTGAAAGATCTTGAGTAAATTCTTCTCGTGTAATATCTCCTCTATCCAGCATATTTGAAATATCATGAAAGTAAGTATTTGAGGTTTCAATACCTTGTGCTTTTTTTTCTTTTGCCCAAAGACTATATCCTTCCGTTCCAATTACTCCGGCAAAATCGAAGATGATCGCCTTGATCATATGATTGGATTGAATGGAAATTTAGCGAACTCTGCTTTATTACCCAATTCCCTTTCAATTCTCATTAACTGATTATATTTTGCTGTTCTCTCACCTCGAGCTGAAGCACCAGCTTTTATCTGTCCCGTTCCCATGGCAACGACAAAATCAGCCATAAAAGTATCTTCCGTTTCGGCACTCCGATGAGAAACAACCGCCGTCATCCCTGCTTTTCGTGCCATAAGAACGGCATCAACTGTTTCTGTCAATGTTCCTATCTGATTTAATTTAATTAATATCGAGTTACAGGTTTTTCCATCAATTCCTTGCTGAAGTCTTTTAATATTGGTAACAAAAAGATCGTCGCCCATCACCTGCATCTTGCCTTCAGTTTTATCATAAAGTTTCTTAAATCCGTCCCAATCGTCCTGATCAAAAACATCTTCCATTGAGACAATTGGATATTTTTTCCAAAGGTTTAAATAAAATTCTACTAATTCATCAGTCGACAAAACCAATCCTTCTTTTTTTAATTGATATTTGCCTTGGCTCGCAGAAGCTTCAGCGGAGGCGGCCGTATAGAACTCCGAGGCCGCTCCATCAATTCCCAGAGAAATATCCACCCCTGGGGTGTAACCAACCTTTTGGATAGCTTCCATCAAGACCTGAAATGGTTCTTCATTGGATTTAAATTGCGGGGCATATCCACCTTCGTCACCTACTGCAATCGCATAACCCTTTGATTTCAAAATTAATTTTAGCGCTTGATAAACTTCGACTCCCATCCTGATTGATTCCTGGACGTTTTTAGCTCCAACCGGAAAGATCATATATTCCTGAATATCGCTGGCCCAGTTTCCATGTTTGCCACCATTTAAAACATTCATCATCGTTAACGGCATTGAATAGGTTCCCTTAAAATCAGGATTAAATTTAGAAAGATAGACATAAAGAGGTTTTTTTTCGCTCGCGGCCTCCGCTCTTGCAGCGCTCAAAGAAACTGAAAGGATAGCATTAGCTCCAAGATTGGCTTTGTTTTCTGTCCCGTCAAGCTCAATCATTGTTTGGTCCAATTTTCTATGATCTTCCGCATCAAGCCCGGCAACGGCAGATAAAATTTTTGTATTTACATTTTCAACGGCTTTTAAAACTCCCGATCCTGCAAATCTTTTTGCGTCGTGATCCCGAAGTTCAACTGCCTCATATTTTCCGGTGGAAGCTCCAGATGGAATGGCCGCCCAACCTGTTGAACCATCTTCTAAGGTAGTGACACATTCTATCGTCGGAAATCCACGACTATCTAAAATTTCCTGGGCGTGAAGCGATTTTATTTTCATATTTTTATTATGCCAGTTGGCTGAGCGTGTCGGTTAGGACCCTTCAGTCCTGTAATTTCATCATTTTTTTAGATATAACTTCTTTAATAAGACCTATTCTAATGTTACTTTCAATATAATAATTTAGCAAGACCTTTTTACAGCAGCCAAGCCTTTCCAATCTTCTATATCCAAGTTAGGTTTTTCCTTGCGATATTTTTTGTAAAGAGCAATCCCTTTTACATCTTCTAGAATATCAACTTGTATCCCTTTTTGACGAAGCATAGATTCATTTCCAGAAGCATTCGTAACATCACCAATAATAACTCTGTTAAATTGACGCATATATATCAGAGTTGCACATACATCACAAGGACTCAGTGTTGTAAAAATTGTCGTTAAACTGAAATCCTTTCGTCCAGCATTTCTTATTGCAGACGTTTCACCATGATTGTAAGGATGATTCTCCTGCACGAGTGTATTATGACCCTTTCCAATAATCTGCCTTGTCTTATTATTAATGATCACTCCTCCAATTGGACACCCCCCGGTGTTATAGCTTTTTTGTGCCAATAAAACAGCAATACGCATAAAATCTTTATCTTTTAATTTTTTGAAAAAACCTTCGTCTACTATTGTTAAAAGGCTTTTTGTAGGAAGGTGAGCTATAACATTCAATACTTCATCGGTGATAGGTGTATCTTTTGTGATAAAAGTTTTCATAGTGTTATTATATAACAGTCAGACTTTCTTTTTCATGTCCAATCGTGTTGCCCAGCCTCGATTTGAACGAGGATAAATAGATTCAGAGTCTATTGTCCTACCGTTAGACGACCGGGCAAAACTATGAGTATATTTTACCAAATGTTAAACAGTTAAACTGTTAAAACTTAAACAGTTAAAAAAACTATTAAACCTTAAATATTAAACACTAATATTTTGTTTAGTAGTTTAATGTTTAACAGTTTATTTAGGTTCTAACAGTTTAATACTTAACTGTTTATCTATGAAGTATTCCCTTAATACTTTATGAAGTAGTTGATCTTTGCTTTGGCTTTAAGGTCAGCCACGAAGGTTTGAATCTTTGCTTGAAGTTTTTGTTGTTTGATCGCTGCTTTTGCTTGATCTTTTGTTAATTCTGGAGCAGGTTGAGTTGAATCCAATGATAGTTGACTTTTTTGACTAGCTATATAATCATCTGCCTCTTTATCCGTGACTGAAATATTATTATCAACCATTTTTGTAACCAAAAGTTGGAGTTTAATTTCACTCTTCAAATCATCTTTCGTCATCCCTTGTTGAGCTAATAAAGCTTCAAGAGTTGTTCCTTGAGAAGTGACATTTACTTCAATTTTGGTCAATTCCGCTTCTAATTCCTTATCAGAGACACTCATTTTCCTGTTTTTTGCTTCCTGATTGATTAAAGTTTTAAGAATAATAGTATCAAGTACTTTCTTTCCTCCCTGTTTTTCCAGGTCTTTAATGACAGACAAACGACTTACCAACTGTCCATTGACCGATGCAACAAATAGATATTTTTTTCCAAAATAAAGCAAGCCAACCACCAATAAAACGATTAAGACCTTTGGTAAGATTTTTTTGAAGAACTTAAACTTTGGAGTCTTTTTTTCTTCAACAACTATTTTTTCAACCAATTTTTGTTTCTTAATTTTTTTTGCCATAATTAATATTACATAATATTTATCGAAAATCAATACTAATCGGAGTAATTAGTGGTATATCAGGAATAACTTATTGTCCTAACAGTCTAAATATAAATTTTGTGGTATATAACCTACTGACAAGACTTAAAAATTTGTTTATCATAATAAAATAATGTCTATTATTTTGATAGATCTTTCGTTTTTAAAAATTACCTCTTCGTTTTTTAATAACATCGGGGCGACGCTTTTTTTAACTCTTTTTACAATTAGTGATTCGTGGATATTGTTTAAAACTTCTCTTTTTGTTATTATTAGTTTAGCTTTCGCATACATCTGTGAAAGATTGATTAATCAATATGCTTGATCTAACTGAATTTTTTAGAAAATTTGATATCGGTTTTGGCTTGGCTTTAGTCGCTTTCTTTTTGATGCTTATATTTTTTTCTAAAGTTGACCGCCAGCTCCGAAAAAAATAAACTATTACGGTATCGGAAATCTGAGAGCGAGTTTTTTGACTCTTAAATGAATTTCCTTCATTTTTTTGTTGGCTCTCATTTCCTTTTCAAACTTAGCAATGTAATCTTTGCGCTCAAACTTGTTTTCCGGTAAACGATATGGCTTTAATAAATTAATAACTCCCAATATTACGCTACCGATGAACTTCATTTCTTTTTCCTTCATTCCACGTGATGTGGAGGCCGGTGTTCCAAGTCTGACCCCTGATGGATAAAAAGGTGACGATGTCTCATCCGGAACGGTGTTTTTATTTAACGTCAGCCCAACTAAATCAAGGGCTTTTTGAGCAAATACTCCCGAACCTGCTCCAAGAACAGATGTTAAGTTAACAAGTAATAAGTGATTCTCGCTGCCACCTCCAACCAATTTTAAACCTCCATCCATTAGAGTTTTAGCCAATACTTTAGAATTTTTGACAATCTGGGCGGCATATTTTTTAAAAGATGGTTGAGATGCTTCAAATAATGATAATGCAATGCCAGCGGTTGTATTGTCATGCGGTCCTCCCTGAAGTCCCGGAAATACAGCCTTATTTATTTTATCGGCCAAATCAGGATCTTTCTTTAAACCTTTATTGGTCACCATGATCATTGCACCTCTTGGTCCTCTTAAGGTTTTGTGAGTCGTTGTTGTAACAATATGGACATAAGGAACTGGTGAAGGATGAGCTCCCCCAGCGATTAAACCAGCAACATGAGCAATGTCAGCCGCTAAAAAAGCACCGACTTCGTCAGCAATTTCCGCAAACTTTTTATAATTAAATTTAAGCGGATAAGCTGTTGCTCCTACCCAGATCAATTTTGGTCTATGTTCTTTAGCTAATCTTCTGATCTCTGCATAATCAAATAGGTCTTCATTCTCATAAACATTATCTTTCCTCAACGAATATTGAAATGGTTTATAAAAGATACCTGTTGCCGAGACTGAATGTCCGTGTGTCAGATGCCCTCCGGCGATCAAAGCTTGACCCATGATAGCATCACCAGGCTTGCAGGTAGCCAAATAGACAGCCAAATTAGCTGGTGAACCGGAATATGGCTGGACATTGACAAAAGGAACACCAAAGAGTTTCTTAGCTCTTTCCTGACATAATATCTCCAATTCATCAACATTTTCATTGCCACCATAGTAACGTTTCTTTGGATAGCCTTCTGAATATTTATTAACAAAGTATGAAGATAAAACTTTCCTTACTTCAGACGATGCGTAGTTTTCGGAAGGAATTAATTCTATGCCTTCTTTCTGTCTTTTCTCTTCCTTTTTAACCAGATTGTAAATTTTTATGTCTTTCATAAGTGTCCCCCTTTCATTTTAGGTAACATGATAAACAAATGATTTTTTTATTTCAAGAGGAAAAATATAGAAGCTAAAGTATAATAAGAGTGTAAACAGTTAAGTATTAAACTGTTAAAACCTAAAAAAACTCTTAAACATTAAACTGTTAAACAAAAACGTGTTTAATATTTATGGTTTATTAGTTTATTTAACTGTTTAACCTGCCTGCCGGCAGGCAGGGTTTTAACTATTTAACTGTTTAATTTATGGTCAAATTACTTTTTGGCGCTAATGCCTTAATGATTATTACTTTTTTATTAAGGTTTTTCAGACTACCTCCTCAGATTCCGCTTTTTTATTCCCAACTTTGGGGAGAAAGCCAATTAGCTGATTCGTGGGTGATTTTTATATTGCCAATTTTTATGAATCTTTTGTTTTTTATTAACCGGTATATTTTCAATAAATTTTATGCTGAAAATAATTTCACAAAAAATATTTTTTATTACCTTAATCTTTTTCTCATTATCAGCTTTACCTTAATTTTTATTAAAATTATTTTTATAGTTTCATAAAATGAATTTCCTTATATTAATATCTGCAACTCTTATTTCTTATCTTTTGACTATACCTACAATTGCTTTAGCAAAGAAATTCCATTTGGTAACCGATTCAAAAACTAGAAATCATCCTGCACATACTCACGTCGGGATTATTCCTCGAGCCGGCGGTCTGCCAATTTATCTATCAATTCTTTTTACATCTCTGATTTTTTTGCCAATCAGTAAAATCATTTTTGGTATATTAATTGCCAGTTTCTTTTTGATTATTCTTGGGTTATTGGACGATGCTTATGACCTATCTCCTTACCTAAGATTTGTTGCTAATATACTTATTTCGGCTTTAGTAATTGCCTTTGGCTTAGGTATTCCTTATATTTCAAATCCCTTTGGAGGAGCAATTAGGCTCGATTTTTGGCAAATCCCAATTAACTTTTTTGGCATCCACTACATTTGGGTGGTCGCCGATTTATTAGCGATCATCTGGCTTACTTGGTCAACCAATATGATTAATTGGAGCAAGGGAGTTGACGGACAATTGCCAGGATTTGTTGCAATCACGGCAATATTTTTAGGACTATTATCACAACGATTTACCGGACATGATATTTCAGCTCAATCAGTAACGGTTTTAAGTTTTATTGTGGCCGGAGCCTATTTGGGTTTTCTACCTCACAACTACTTTCCTCAAAAAATTATGCCGGGTTACGGTGGGGGGGCATTGGCCGGATTTTTGCTGGGAATTCTTTCTATCCTTTCTTTCGGTAAAGTAGGAACCGCTGTCCTTATTCTGTCGATTCCTACAGTTGATGCTATTTATACAATGATCAGACGATTGAAGAAAAGACAGTCCCCTTTCCGAGCTGATTGGGGGCATTTTCATCACCGACTCTTGGAAATCGGCTGGGGGAAAAAACGGATTGCCTGGTTTTATTGGCTAATTTCTTTAATATTAGGAATAGCTAGTTTGTTTTTGAAAGGAATTGAAAAATTAATTGCTTTTGTACTAATTGCCGTTATGCTTTTGGTCTTCATATTTATAATTGAGAAGATGAAGAAGCAAAAAAGTTCATCAAGTTAATCAAGTTCATCAAGTTTGTCAAGTCAATACAAAAAAATGATTTTCTTGATAAACTTTATAACTTGAAACTTGACAAACTAGTATGAAGTATTATATTAAAACCTTTGGCTGCCAGCAAAATCATGCCGACTCAGAAAGAATAGAGGCTGATTTTAAATCTCGTGGATACACAAAAGCAAAAAGTTATAAGACTACAAACTACGTCATAATTAATACCTGTATGATAAGACAAACTGCTGAAAACCGTGTTTACGGATTGGTAAATAATCTTGGAAAGATCAAAAGAGATAAATTAAAAAGGGGGGGAATTTTCAAAATAATTATTACAGGATGTATGATTGGCATAGTTTATCGTGATAAAACCGGCAAGTATTTGAAACTGCTTAAACAAAGAATGGTCAATGCTGATGAATTTATGCCGATTGAGGAAGTCGGATTTAACCTTCCTCCGGTCAGAACCGATAAAACCAGCGCCTGGGTGTCAATATCAAATGGTTGTAATAATTTTTGCACCTTTTGTATTGTTCCTTTTACCCGTGGCCGTGAAATCAGCCGCCCTTATGAAGACGTAATTTCTGAATGTCTTGAACTTAAAAAAAAGGGGTACAAAAACGTAATGTTATTGGGACAAAATGTAAATTCTTACGGATCTGATTTAATTAAAGGTAAAAAAGTACCGGCGAATGTTGCGAGTGAAGAGGCTCTTCGAGAAGCGGATTGCGGAGACATTCCGCAGAGCCTCGCAGAAGAGGAGCGTCACGAGCAACATAATTTAAAACAACTAAAACCGATTTACGTTAAGCACTTAGGTCGCTACCGAATTCCTACTTTATTTCCCCACTTACTCAACGAAGTTGCTAAAATGGGTTTCGAAAAGATAGAATTTATGTCCAGTAATCCCTGGGACTTCTCCGATGAATTGATTGATGTTATAGCTAAAAATAAAAACATCAGCCAGTCATTACATCTTCCTGTTCAGTCAGGAGACGATGGGGTTTTGAAAAGAATGAACCGCTGGTACACAAGCGATGAGTACCTTGTCCTAATATCAAAAATCAAAACTCAAATACCAAATATGAAATTTACAACAGATATTATAGTCGGATTTTGTGGTGAAACAGATGAAGAATTTCAAAACACGGTTGCTCTTTGTAAAAAAGTCGGATTTAGTTGGGCTTATGTCTCAATGTACTCTCCCCGCTTTAATACTGCCGCTACTAAGGTATTTAAAGATGATGTATCTCATCCAATAAAAAAGAAACGCTGGCTTATTCTTGAAAACCTAATTAACCAACCTCAATTAAAAAAAATGATAAAATGACATTAATGAAATTACTTGTGACCGGAGGAGCGGGATTTATTGGAAGCAACTTTATTCTTTATTGGTTGAAAAAATATCCTAATGACAAAATTGTTAACCTCGATAAACTGACCTATGCTGGTAATCTTGAAAATCTTAGAGTCATTGAAAAAAATCCTAACTATGTTTTTGTTCAGGATGATATTTGTAATTCGCAATCCGTTAATACGTTAATAAATAATTATAAAATCGATACCATAGTTCACTTCGCTGCCGAGTCTCACGTCGATCGATCCATTCTTGACCCAGCTCCATTTATCAAAACAAACATAGAAGGTACTTATGTTTTACTTGAAGCGGCCTTAAAAAATAAAGTAAAAAGATTTCATCATATTTCCACTGACGAAGTATTCGGAGCTTTAGAACTTAATTCCAAAAACAAATTTAACGACCATTCTCCTTATAATCCTCATAGCCCCTACTCGGCTTCAAAAGCCTCATCTGATCATTTAGTACGCGCTTATGCTACAACCTATAACCTACCCACTACTATCTCAAACTGTTCAAACAATTTTGGTCCCTACCAATTTCCAGAAAAATTAATTCCATTAACCATAACTAATTTAATTGAGGGGAAAAAAGTTCCCGTCTATGGAGACGGTCTCTATGTCCGCGACTGGCTTTATGTCGAAGATCATTGCCGGGCGATTGATTTGGTTTTGCAAAAAGGAAAAATTGGAGAAACTTATTTAATTGGCGGATTGACTGAAGATATTACTAATATAGATATTATTAAAAAGATCCTGAAGATCATGGATAAAGACGAGTCACAGATCGAGTATGTCAAAGACCGCCCCGGTCATGATCGTCGTTATGCCATCGACTGGTCAAGAATTAACAAAGAGCTTGGTTGGAAACCAAAACATAATTTCGACGAATACTTAAAGATAACGATTGATTGGTATATTAGTAACAGAAAGTGGTGGGAACGAATTAAAAAAACAGTTAAGTATTAAACTGTTAAAACCTAAAAAAACTTATAAACACTAAGCTTCTAAACAAAAACTTTGTTTAGTCTTTAAGGTTTAATAGTTTATTTAACTGTTTAAGTTTTAACCGTTTAACAGTTTAATACTTATGCTAAAAATCGCTCTTACCGGTGCTGATGGATTGGTCGGATCACGAATCATTGAGCTTCTTAAAAATGATTTTGAATTTATTGCCATTCCTCAGATAGAAATGGACATCACTGATTCAAAGCAAGTTCAAAATGTTCTAAAAGAAATTGAATTTGATATTTTTTTCCATCTAGCCGCTTTCACCAATGTTCCCGGAGCCGAAACAAACAAAGAGCTTTGCTTTAAAATCAATCGTGACGGCACTCAAAACGTATATGATGCGGTCAAGCAAAAACAAAAAAAATTTGTTTACGTTTCAACAGATTTTGTTTTTGATGGGAAAAAACCTGCCTGCCGGCAGGCAGGTCCTCCTTATAATGAAGATTCTACCCCTAACCCAATTTCAGTTTATGCTTCATCAAAATATGAAGGTGAAAAAATTGTTAAAGATAGCGCGATGATTGTTAGAATCTCATATCCTTACCGAGCTGACTTTGAATTAAAAAAAGACTTTTTTAGAACATTCAAATCATATTTAGAAAACGGCAAACCTTTGTCTATGATCATCAACTCTCTTATGACTCCGACTTTTATTGATGATATTGCCAATGGACTAAAATATTTGTTTAACAATTATAAGCCTGAGACATATCACCTAGTGGGAAGTCAATCAATATCGCCCTATGACGCAGCTATGAAAGTGGCAGAAACTTTTAATCTTGATAATTCCTTAATTGGAAAAACCACTTATGAAGAATATGTTAAAGGAAAGGCTCAATTACCTCAATTTGCTGATATCAAAAGTAAAAAAAATAATTTTTTTCCGATGAAGACGTTTGAACAAGGACTTGTTGAAATAAAATTACAAATGACAAATGATAAATAACAATTGAATAACAAATTACAAATTTTAAATGTTTAAAACATTTGTTATTTATTATTTAAAATTCAATTGATGTTTGTTATTTGTTATTTATAATTAAGTCTTATGACAATCACCGTTATTGGCCATGGATACGTCGGCTTGGTGACGGCCTGTGTTTTTGCTGATTTTGGAAATCAAGTCTTCGTAATTGGACATACAAAAGAAAAAATTGCCCGTTTAAAAAGTGGCAACCCAATTATTTATGAGCCAGGCTTGAAAGAACTACTACAAAAAAATATTCGGGCAAAAAGAATTTCCTTCACTCTGGACTATGAAAAAGCCATTCCCGAGTCAGAAATCGTTTTTATCACCGTCGGCACTCCTCCAAAAGAAACCGGTGAGGCTGACTTGACCGCTGTTATTGAAGTAGCTCGAAATATAGGAAAAAACCTTAAAAGTAAATTTACGGTTGTTTCCTGTAAAAGCACCGTTCCGGTCGGAACAAATAAAAAAATAGCGGTAATAATAAATAGACACAAGTCAAAGCAGGTGGATTTTGCCGTTGCCTCCTGTCCTGAATTTTTGAGGGAAGGCACAGGCATTTCGGATACCATTAACGCTGATCGGGTTGTTATTGGATCGGATAATAAAAAAGCCATTGAAAAACTTGTAGAACTTCATAAGCCAATCAATGGCAAAAGAGTTATCACAAACCTTGCTTCAGCGGAAATGATCAAATATGCATCTAATGTTTTTTTAGCTAACAAAATATCTTTTGCAAATCTCATTTCATTTTATTGTGAAAAGACAGGTGCTAATGTTGATGAAGTTTTGACCGGTGTTGGAATAGATGAAAGAATCGGTAAAAAATTTTTAAATCCCGGTCTTGGATATGGCGGATCTTGCTTGCCTAAGGATGTCAAAGCGTTTTTAGATATTGGAAAAAGAGTGTCAGTCGATACACAATTACTTATGGCAATTGAAAATATAAACACAAAGGCGCAGGAAAATTTTTTGGAAAAAATTCTTAGATATTCTCCAGGGAAAAAAGTTGCCATCTGGGGTCTAAGTTTCAAACCCAATACCGACGATATCAGATTTGCTCCCTCGGTGTTTCTTATTGAAAAATTATTGGAAAATGATTTCCAGATTAATTCATATGATCAAGAAGCGACTGATAATATTAAAAAAATATTTGCCAATAAGATTTCCTATAGCAAAGACCCGTATCAGGCCGTAAATAAAGTTGATGCTTTGATAGTTATCACCGAATGGAATGAATTTAAGCAGATTGATCTAAATAAAGTTAAAAAACTGATGAAAAACCCAACGATTTTTGATGGCAGAAATATTTATGATCCGTCAGATATGAAAAAAGCAGGTTTTAGATATTATTCTGTAGGGAGACAGTAAACCTTAAATATTAAACTGTTAAAACCTAAATAAACTTTTAAACACTAAACTGTTAAACATAAAAAAATGTTTAATGTTTAAGTTTTAATGGTTTTTTTAACTGTTTAAGTTTTAACCGTTTAACTGTTTTTTATGAAAATACTTATTACTGGTGGCGCAGGTTTCATCGGTTCTCACCTAACTAAATTTCATCTTGCTAAAAATGATGATATTACTGTCATTGACAATTTTATCACTGGAAATAAAAAAAATCTGGAATCTGAAATAAATAATAGTAATCTAAAAATAATTGAAGCTGATATTGTTAACTTTAACTTTTCAACTCTCCCTCCTTTTGACGTTATTTACGATCTTGCATCCCCTGCTTCACCAAAAGATTTTATTAACTTATCAATAGAAATTCTTAAAACCAATAGCCTGGGCTTGATAAATATTATGGATTTTTTTGTGAAAAGCAGTAGTAAAACCTTTGTATTTTCCTCAACTTCCGAAGTTTACGGTGATCCTTTGGAACATCCGCAAAAAGAAAGTTATTTTGGCCACGTTAATCCGGTTGGCCTTCGCTCTTGTTACGATGAAGGTAAAAGATTTGCTGAGGCTTTGATGATGGCTTACTTTAGGAAATATAAAAAAGATATTAGAATTGCCCGGATCTTTAATACTTATGGACCATATATGAAAAAGAACGATGGTCGAGTTGTTTCCAATTTTGTCAACCAGGCAATTAATAATCAGCCATTGACTGTATACGGTAATGGATCTCAGACTCGCTCTCTTTGTTATGTGTCAGATATGGTTGAGGGATTACATTCGATAGCTACTACTCAAAACCGCGCTGGCGAAATTATTAATATTGGTAATTCTAACGAAAAAACAATTTTAGAAATTGCTGATATAATAAAAAAATTGAGTCGATCCCAATCAAAAGTTGTTTTCAAAACCATTGATCAAGATGATCCAAAAAGACGTTGCCCTGATATTTCTAAAGCAAAAAATCTTTTGAACTGGAAACCAAAAATAAATTTGGAAGAAGGGTTAATAAAAACTATTAAGTATTTTAAAAGCTTATGAAAAAAGTTGTTGTTGTAGCTCCAACATATAATGAAAAGGGGGAAATTGAAAATTTGATTAATAAAGTTTTTGAACAGTCAAAAAAATTATCAAATTGGGAACTTTATTTACTGATTGTTGATAGCTTATCCAAAGATGGTACTGTTGAAAAAGTCAAGAAATTGCAAAATAAGTTTCCTAGACTTCATCTACTTGAAACTGAAAAAGAAGGCCTCGGAAAAGCATACCTTAAAGGATTTAAATATTGTGAAGAAAATATTAATCCTTATTTAATTATACAAATTGATGCCGACGGACAACACGATCCCAATAAAATACCCGAATTTATTAAAAAAATTGAACAGGGAGCCGATTTTGTTGTTGGTACAAGATACTCTAAGGGAGGTTCTATTCCCGTAAATTGGGGTTTACACAGAAAGATTTTATCAATCGGTGCCAATTCTGTTATTAAATTTGGATTTATGAAATTAAAAGTGACCGAATGGACAAATGGTTATCGTGCAATCAAATTTTGGCTCATAAAAAATGCTTATGATCATCTAAAAAATTATTCTGGATATGTCTTTCAAGTCGCTTTTTTGGATTTCGCAATAAAAAATAATGCCGTGTTGGGGGAAATACCAATTCATTTTAAAGAAAGAACAACTGGGATTTCTAAAATAAATGCTTTTCAATATAGTTTTCAAACATTGTTATATGTTTTAAAGAATTCGTCTTTCATCAAATTTGTGATCGCCGGTTTTATTGGTTTTGCTGTTGATTTTTCTTTTGCCTATATATTTATCAATAAATTACATGTAGCTAAAGCACCGGCTAATATGTACAGTGCTGAGCTGGCTATTTTTTTTAATTTCTTGCTAAATAACTTTTGGAGTTTTAAAGATAAAAAAATTATTGGAGGTTTTTTTGCTTATCTAATTAAATTTATAACTTTCAATTTTGTTTCTTCCGGTTCGATTATTATTCAAGGAGTCGGACTTAGTTTGGCTCTAAAATTTATTGGAGACAAAAATATAAATGTGTTTGGATTGATTTCTTTGAGCTCTTGGGTAATCTATAAGGTCTTGATCATTGCATTCATCATCATCCCCTATTCTTATATTCTTTATAATAAAGTGATTTGGAAGAAGAAGTAAAACTGTTAAGTATTAAACAGTTAAAACCTAAATAAACTGTCAAACATTAAACTATTAAATAAAAACGTGTTTAAAGTTTTAGGTTTTAAAAGTTTTTTTAACTGTTTAACCTGCCTGCCGGCAGGCAGGGTTTTAACCGTTTAACTGTTTATTCTTTACTTGAATACTCTGAAGATACCCATCCTTCAGTAAATGTTCCCTCAACTAAACCATCTTTATTATCATTAAATTTTATTTTGAACCACCCTGTTTTTTCATCTAAGAATTCGTATTTTTCCCCGGGTTTGACCTTGGCCGATTCGCTGGCATCAATTGCACCATCTACTCTGACTCTTAGCCAACCTTGAGGATTTTCTCTTATTGTGACATAGGTTTTATTATCAACAGCACCACTGCTGCTAGCAGTTTTTGTTTTATCGTCAGGCTCTTTAACAAATGACGAGCTTTGATCGATCGCTAACTTAAATGCTGCGTTAACACGAAAGCCAGGGTCAACATTGATCTTTTGCGTCCTTCTGAAAAAACCTGGCATAAAAACAGATAGTTCATGATCTCCTCTTGGGACGTTTTCCATTAAAGCCGGTGCGACACCTTTTTCATCCCCATCTAAAGTAACGATCGCTCCTTGAGGTTCTGTCTCTACATAAATTTCTCCTGACTGTGAATTTGATGGTTTTTTAGTCATTTTTATTGTTGTAAATATTTCACCGGCTGACGCAATATCCGATGAACCTAATTCGCGATTAACATAAGTAAGCGAGTTTTTATAAATATTTATTTTACCGTTCCAAGATGCCGTATCAGTAGCACTTGTTTCCGGAATTAACTTTAATAAATATTCACCGACTTTATATTTGTCTTCAAAAGGCGTTTTTCCGATTACAGTACTGTTAAGAAAAACGCTTGCGGTCGGTGAAGAAATAATTTTGAGTTTTCCATATTCGTTTTGTTTATCTAAAATAAAAAACCGCACCGCTACAAAAGCTACAAATAATAGAACTAATATTAAAAGAAGTGATAACTTACCTTTCATATTTGTCATAACTTTATTTTAACACTTTGATTTTTAAAAAAGTATGATATAATGATTTTATGTTAAAAGTACTATTCGTATCCAATTCGTCTTCAAGGCGACTCTTTGGGGAAGGTAGTATTTTTATGGCCTAAAGAGTAAAAATATTATTAATCCCCGCTAAAGGCGGGGTTTTTTAATGGTCAAGAAATACAGCTTCCCCCTCAATAAAACGAGGGGGATTTTTTTTAATTAAAAATTTACAAAAATATATGAAAAAACAAAATAAAAATAAAAAGGTTGTACTCGCATTTTCCGGAGGTCTGGACACCTCTTTTTGTGTCCTTTATTTGATTGAGAAAGGATTTGACGTTATTACTGTAACAGTAGACTCGGGCGGATTTTCTAATGATGAATTAAAAGATATTGAAAAAAAATCAAAAGCTCTCGGAGCTATAAAGCATTACCTAATTGATTATAAGAAAAATTATTTTAATTCCATCATCAAATGGATTGTACGAACAAACGGACTATATGAAGGGTCATACCCTAACATTGTTTCATCGCAAAGATATGGGATAGTTGAAACATGTATAGAAATTGCAAGTAAGGAAAAAGCAAGATATATTGCCAATGGTAATAGTGGAATGGGTAATGATCAGGTTCGATTTAACATACCGTTAAAAATACTTGCCCCTGATATTACACTAATTGAACCGATTAAAGATATGGGTGGAAATCGCAATGAGGAAAAAAAATATCTCAAAGCAAAAGGTTTTCCTGTTGAAAACAATAATAAAAAATATTCTATCAATGTTAGTTTAATGGGAATTACGTATTCTGGTTCTGAAATTGATCAGAATCTTGAACCGGATCCAAACATTTTTCAATGGATAACCGGTAAATTAGCAAATAAGAAGGTTTATTTTGAAATTACTTTTGACAAAGGTCTTCCCAAAAAGATTAATGGTAAAACGTTAGATTGCTGGAAAATACTAGACATATTGAATCATGAAGTAGGAAAATACGGATTTGGCAAGGGTTATTATACTGGCGATTGTATGATCGGTATCAAAGGCCACTTAGTCTTTGAAGCTCCAGGGATTTTATTTCTAATAAAGGCTCATCTTGCACTTGAACAATATGTTTTATCAAAACCTCAGTTATATTTTGGCGATTTAGTTTCTAAGGAAATGACGGAATATATTTACAACGGTAAGTTTTACGACTCTCATGTTGACGCCCTCAAGGCCTTTGTTAATAAACAACAAAAAAATGTGACAGGCAAGGTTCTTATGAAATTAGAATATGGTAATGCCCTACCCGTTTCGGTGAAATCGAAGTATTCGCTGATTGATCCAAAAATCGCTATGTATGCCCAAAGTAAAACCTGGACTAAGCAAGAAGTTGATGGGTTTATTAAGCTCTACGGATTACAGTCTGTTATTGCTTCAAAAGTAAATAAGAAAGGGGGTGATTTACATGAATAAGATTCAAATCGTTGGAAAACAATTTAAAAAAATATCTTTGGAAAAAAAGAAAATTATTGCACAAGAAATCATCAATTTTCTTAAATTACATAAGGAACATATGGTGCAATTTTCTGAACTTGAACTAATTGATTACATGAATAAGGGATTAACTGTTTTATTAATTACTGATAAGGATGAATTACTTGGTTTTGGAAAACTTTATCCTTGGATTATTAAAAACAAAACAATTGGCTATGAATTTTCGTCATGGATTTCAAAATATCCAAATAACGGAATAGGTAAAAAGATAGTTGAACTTATCTGCGATTTGCATAAACAACTTAATCCTAATTCTGATTTGTTCGCTATGATTTCAGCAGACAATAATACTCCTATATCTGTATTGAAAAAAATTGGAGCAACGGAAATAACTGCACCCTATTACGTAAAAAATTTACTAAAAGGAAAACCAGAAACTTGTATCAATTTAAAAACAATTACAAATTATTACCAAAAACCTATGAAAAGCTCAAAAATATACGGAGGAATTTATTCAAAAGGACCCTCAAAAAATACTGATCAATTTATTATGGATCCAACGATGACTGTACTTGAAAATAAGTTAGCGCCATATTACTTAATGGAAACAGTCGCCCATAATTTAATGACGGCAAAATGTGGAATAGTTCCAAAAAAAATCGCTAAAAAGATTTTGAAAGAATTACTAAAGTTAGTAGAAAAAGTTAAAACACAACAATTAGTTGACCCTTTAATTGGCGATGTCCATGAAAATATTGAGAGTCAATTAACAAAAACTCTCGGCGATGATGCCGGCTGGTTTCATGTGGCCAGAAGTCGAAACGATCAAACTGTGGTTGATCAAAAATTGTTTACCAAAAAATATCTCATTGATATTTTTGAAGAATTAAACAAACTTGAAAATGTGTTGCTTAAAAAAGCAGAGATTTATAAATCGACCGTTATGCCCGGGTTTACTCATATGCGCTCGGCTATGCCATCAAGTTTTGGTTTTTGGTGGCAATCATATTTGGACCAAATTTTGGATTTAAATAAAGTTCTAAAAAGTATTTTTGAGATATATGATAAATGCCCGCTTGGGGCCGGTGCTTCTTATGGTGTTAACTGGTCGATTAATCCCAAAATCACAGCTCAAAATTTAGGGTTTTCAAAACCTTTGAATAATGGATTAAGTGCTATTAACAATCGAGGTATCGAAGACGCAAATATTATCAGCCAATTGGCAATTTTTTTAACAATCCTATCAAGAATGATGGAGGATTTAATTATTTGGAGTTTACCTGAATTAAATTATGTAGAAATTTCTGAAGAATTTACGACCGGCTCATCAATTATGCCTCAAAAAATGAACCCTGATATCTGCGAAAAAATAAAAAGCAAAAGCGCTAAGCTAATAGCAAATTTAAACCATGTCCTAATAGCAATGAAAGGAACGCCATCAGGATATAACAGAGATTCTGCTGAAAGTAAAATCGCCATTATGGCATCTTTGGACGAAACTTTAAGTACGATTTCAATCACTAATAATATGCTTGCAAAAGTAATAGCTAACCCAAAAGCTATGGAAAAGGGAGTTATCTCTAGCTTGCCAACAAAACTGGCTGATAAATTAGCTGAGGAATACCAAATTCCATTTCGACTTAGTCATAAAATCGTTGGAAAAATAGTTGGTTTAGTAAAAGGAGATCTTGTTAAAATTAATTCCTTATTAATGGAAAAGGTTATCAAAGAAATTACTGGAAAAAGCTTTCCAATAAATCAAAAGTTAATTCATGACACTTTGAATATTGAAAATGCTTTAAACCAGTACAACTATCAAGGATCTCCCAAACCATACTTTGTTTTTCAAGTGAATAACTTACTTAAAAAGGAAGTTATCCAACTAAGCAAATGGGCTAAGAAAACAAAGAATAAATTTTCTCAAGCGGAAGAAAATCTTAATCTGGAAGTTAAAAGTTTTATTGAAGACAATTAAATATGAATAAAGTTGTTGATCTTTTTTTAAAACTCGTGCAAATCGATAGCCCTTCAGGACATGAACAAGGGATGATTGGATATGTCAAAAATTGGTTGGACAAGATTGGCTTAAGCTATCAAGTTGATTCAAAAGGAAACATTCTTGCAAAAAAACCAGGAATTGGTCCGTCGATTTTATTTTGCGTTCATCTTGACACTGTTGAACCAGGAAAAGGTATAAAGCCTGTCGTGATTAATAATAAAATAATCAAAAGCTCAGGAAAAACAATTTTAGGAGCAGATAATAAAGCGGCGATTGCGTCACTTATGGTTGCGGTTGAGGAGACTTTGAGTTTAAAGTCATTCGAGTTACTATTTACCGTTGATGAAGAAAATGGAAGCGGTTTAAGTAATTTTCCTTTTAAGTGGATTAAATCAAAAATCGGTTTTACTTTTGACAGTATTAAACCGATTGGCTCGATTATTTTAAGATCACCTTATATTTGTATATTTGAAGCGGAGTTTAACGGAAAAGCCAGCCATTCCTCTACTCCTGAAAAAGGAATAAATACTCTGATACCCGTAATCAAAGCATTAAACAAAATTAAGTTGGGAAAATTAGATAGCGGAGAAACAACTATTAATATCGGCTTAATAAATTGTGGAACCGGCATAAATATTATTCCTGATAAAGTCACTATCAAAGGAGAGATACGAAGTTATCAAAAAAAACTCTTTGATTATCATTTAAAGGAAATCAAAACTATTTTTAATCAATCTCAACTTAAGACTAGTGGTTTTGCTCCTGGATATAATCATAAAAAAACACCTATTTTAGTTAAAAAAATAAAGAAAATTTATGATTTGTTAAGTGTTAAGCCACAATATTATTCGTATTCCGCCGTTTCTGATGCAAATATTTTGAATTCTAAAGGAATAGAAGTAATCAATCTTGGCGACGGAATCAAAAACGCTCACACAATTAATGAACAGATTAATATAAACGATTTAACTAAATTAAAAGTGATTATTTATAAAATTTTAAGAAGTTTATGAAAAAAGATTTTCTATCAATCACAGATTTATCGAAAAAAGAAATCATTAGTTTGATTAATCTTGCAATCAGTCTCAAGGAGGAAATGATTTACAACGGTGGCAATATACAATATTTAAAAAATAAAACTTTGGCGATGGTTTTTGAAAAACCATCTCTTCGAACTCGAGTTTCTTTCGAAACTGCCATGAATCAGCTAGGGGGTCATTCAATTAATCTATCACCAACAGATATTGGCATTGGTAAAAGAGAATCTGTTTTCGACGTTGCCAAAGTTATTTCGTCTATGACAGATATTGTTATGGCGCGCGTCTTTAAACATTCAGTAGTTGAAAAACTGGCTAAATATTCTTCTGTTCCTGTGATAAATGGTCTTTCTGATTTAGAACATCCATGTCAAATCTTAGCTGACTTATTAACAATTTATGAATCTAAAAAAAAGTTTAAGGGATTAAAAATTGCTTACTTAGGTGACAGTGAAAATAACGTTACTCATTCACTTGCCTTAGCTTCTGGTGTTTTAGGAATGAATTTTACAACTGCTTCCCCCAAAGGATATTCGATGAAAGAAAAGATTATGAAAAGTGCGAGAAAATTGGCTAATAAAAATAATAGTCAAATTATTGAAACTACTGATCCAATAAAAGCAGTCGTTAATGCTGACATTATTTATACCGATACCTGGATAAGCATGGGTGATGAAAAAGAAAAAGAAAAAGAAAA
>Ga0265292_1001172_pt1 | contig 25093 bp, 27 predicted proteins | sample Munlanlewell296A_FD_189080 | JGI IMG/M metagenome (GOLD analysis project Ga0265292, IMG submission 189080) | Leachate microbial communities from a municipal landfill in Southern Ontario, Canada - Leachate well 296A | ecosystem: Engineered > Solid waste > Landfill > Unclassified | place: Canada... | reverse complement strand
GATAGAATGTTTCATGACCTGCCTCCTTGGTGTGGCTCTGTATTTGGGAACTGGGTTCCCAAGTATAACCCACGTTGCAAGGGGCAGGTCACTTGATTTTCAACTGTCAACCATTATGTCTATGGGGCGCAACCTACCTGCTGCTCATTTTGAACGTTTTCCCGGTTTTTTTTCGGCCCGGTATTTTTCCGGGTCCTCACGTACCGCGGTATGATGCATGGATCCAGCCGCCTTGCGGAGCGCCAGCGCCCGTTCGCGTAGCGCGTCGAGCATGTCGAGTTTCTCCGCCAAAGGGCGGCCGGCAAGTTTGCTGCGCAGCGCTTCTTTGCTTTCAAGCATTCGTTTGAGATCAAAGGTCATTTCGCACCCGATAGGAATGTCCGTTTAAATTCACGCCATCTATCATTGAGGTCATGCCGGACGAGGATGGCCTGGAAGCGCTCGGTGTCGATCTCGCCGGATTCGACAAACTGAAGCAAACGCGCCTTGTCCTTGGGCCTTCCGAGCTGGAGCGCGATAGCGGCAAGGTGCTCGGCAGTGAACACCCGAGCGGGCATTCCCTCCACCTGCACCGTAACGGCATCAGCAAGCGCTTCATCAACCAGCGGGCTCGTGGCCGGGAGAAATTGCACCGGCCATCCGGCGATGACGACATACTCGCCCTCAATGACGCCACCCCGTGCAGTAAGATAGTCAAAGATCGGCTGTAGGCTCAACAAACTCCGGCCAGCCTCTTGTCGGAACACCATAAAAATATCGACATCTAGCGTCGCGACCGGCTCAAGGTAGAACGTAGCGCCCACCGCACCCCCGATAGCATAGCGCTCAATGACGCCGTCTGCCTCCAATTGATTGATCATTGCGATTACTTGGGATATGCTGCTCATGGCGTTGCTCCCTCACGAGAGATTAATTGGTTGCTAATACAATTTTACCACAATGGTTTGGATGTCAGCCCACAGCCGAAAATGACGACGATCGGCGGTTTAGGCGCTGCTGCTTTGCCCACAGAAGATGGCCTATTCATCCAATCGTACGCTCAATTCTGCTGCCGTTTACGAATGTCCAACATTATAGACCTGGCCCCAAGATGTTAATCTCGGTGTTCTCGCCAAGTTTCTTATTCGCAGCAACTTGAAAATCGCCGCGATGGTCCTTGATCCAGGAGAGGTAATAGAGGCTCTGGCTTATCAGTTCGGAGGATTCTACTTCCTTATATTCTATGATAACGGGGTTATTGTCTTCCGACAATGCCAGCGTGTCGATCCTTCCGGCATGTTCCGACCCGGTCGAGAATTCAGAGGCAACGAACCTGCAGTTAAAAACCGTTTCGAGGTTCTTTTCGATGAGAACCTGGATTTCTTTTTCCTGATTGAAATTCGTCGGTCTCGTCAGCGACAACTTTGCGCCGTTAATTTGAAACAGCGGCATGTTTTTATCCTCCGTAAATCCTTCAAACTATCTGGTTGTGCTCTAACCCGCTGACTTTTAGACTCGCATCTCGTCACATAACGCGTGCCCCCGTCCCAGTCACAGCATAACGTTCGCTCAGCTCTCCTTTATCACGCTGCCTATTGCGTCCCAATAAACTTCGGACGCCCCCATCCAGGCCGTCATTCCATCTCGTGTTATCTGACCAAGTGTATAATTCAATAGATTTGGATCTTGCGCGGTTGTCACCACAAATCTCACACCAGGAAGAGTAATCACATAGCTGTTAAATGATGGGCCTACTATGGCCGGATCATCGGAGGCTCTGAAAGACATTCGTGCAACGTTTGCCGCTGTACCCCCGCCCCGGGCTATGCCATAAGGTCTATATTCATTGGGGCGTGGCTCCCGCACGTACTTTCTTATGTGATCATAATCTGAACTGAGTATTTGCTTCCTTGTTATTTCTGTAACCACTGGATTGATGTAATGTTTTTTTTCGATATTTAGTATCTCTGTGCTTTTTATTACAGGCGGTTCACATGTCCTCATCGGAGCAATCGCCCCTAATTCATCTTCAAATAAGATAATGCTATTATCTGCCATGATTCCATGATAGCTGTGCCTGGCTGCTGTAATCGCTACGATACCATCCAATATGGTTTTACTTTCGTACTCGAAAGCTATTTTGTGTAATGCTCTGCTTATTAGAACATGATTGACCTTGTTAAGCGATGGTCTTTTTATATTTATCACGCCAAATGGTTCAACCATTAGCTCGCGATTTATATTTTCTTCAATTAACAGTATCTTATGTTTTTTCTGTGATAGCTTTAACCCCGCACTCTTATGCTCTAACGTCTTAGCCCGACCCTTAATGCCATGTAGTACGCGCCACAATTGAACATCGGGATGGCCAGTAAGATGCGGCTCCAATTTTGAACCAAAATACTGATTGCATTTATCACACACTATACCCGTTGGAAGAATCATTGCATCTATAATGCCATCTGAAATATTTCCAGCAGAATATGGAAGGATATGATAATCAGCTCTTGCACCCTTTGCCTCTTTTGCACAGTAAATGCAGGGTTTCTCAACCATAATAGTGTTCGTTTCCTCCCAATATCCTATTGCGTCACTTATTATTGATAATCCGCCTCTCCTCATCCGTTATCCCATACAACCCATACACGATCTCATCAATCTTTTCATCCGTCACTGCGATCTCGCGTTCGGTCTTTTCGCGTTGGGCGGACGGAGGAAGATCGGCTTTCTTCTTATGCAGGGCGAGCATGCTGTCAACGAGGAAGACGAGCTTGTCGTGTGCGGATTTTTCGGATGGATTTTTGAAGTCGATGGTGCGGATGGGCAGTTTTTCAAGATACTGAGTAAAAAATCTTAGATACCCTCCTCGATAGGCAGCGAAGGAGTTTTTATAGAAGAATGTCATCAGCGCTGAGTTCAGAATACCTATCAGATATTTATCGTCACTGATAATGAGGTACGTTGTATTGGCAGAAAAATATCCACTGTTCTGGTCGAGTGTAAAATTGCCCCTTACGGAAATATCCGGTAGCATTATCTTGGGCTTATCAAACTCTTCATAATAATCAATTGAATCCTGGATTTCATACCACTTATACGATCCTGGTTTTCGTCCTTGCCATTCGCCGCCTTTCCAATCTGCGGGTTTTGGTGTGAGCTGCTTCTTGAATGGCAACAAATGTTCTTCAATTGCAGGGTACTTCTTTATATCAATACCACGTCGAGCGAAAATCAAATAGCTGCTGGTACGTGGCTCTTCATAGCGCTTTATGTCACGTCCAAACAAAAAGGGTTTAATCAACTCTACACTTTTTTTATCTTTTTTAATGAGCTCGTTTCTGGTCTCTGCATCTATGATAAAAGCGTCATTAAGACCGGTTAATACACCTCTGTACATCTGTCCCTTTACATATTCACCAAGCAGAACTCCAATTCCCTGCAATCTGGTCAGTAGCGACTGGGCTTGCTCATTAACCAAGGACCACCCTTCATCGTTAAGAGCTGGTTTAAAAACAGTATAAGAGTTTTCATTCACATAGTCGGCGAGGTCATTGAATTCGAGCGTCTTTACTTGTGTAGCGGTGAACTTGCTTGCTGCGGAGCCCTTCCGAATACGCAGGATGCAGGGATAGGTCGTCGCAGTCTCGAATACAGGCAAATCGCCGAAGTCGGTTATTTCCTCAATGCGCTGTTTCTTCATCCATTTGCGGAGCGGCTCACCGTAATTTGCTCGCATCCACTTGTTGGCGACGATATAGCTAAAGAGGCCATCTTTTCTGAGAAGCGATACGCCCTTCTCGATGAAGTAGGCGTAGAGATCGGCCGTTCCGTGATAGACTTCGTAATGCTGCTGGAAATAACCCTTGAAATCACCGAGCAGCTCTTGCCTTACATACGGTGGGTTGCCGATGACCGCGTCGAAGCCGCCGCTCTCAATGATCTCGCCGAATCCGGCAGTCTTGGATGTCCAGTCAAAGGGATTGACCCTGTCTTTCGCATCATCATCCAGGGCGAAGAACCCCCCTTGAGTTCCCCCCTTGCTAAGGGTGGACAAAGAGGGGTCAACAATGTCATATCCGATCAGGCTGTTGCCGCACTTGATGTTGTTGCCGAGGGCCGGGAGAAGATGCTGCTTGCGCGGCAACATGCCGCGCTCTCCTTCGAGGGCCTTGAGGTAAAGGCTCATCATCGTGACTTCTACTGCCTGGGCGTCAATATCCACGCCGAAAAGGTTGTTCCTGAGTATCTTTGCCTTTTCGTGAAGCGGCAAAGCCAGGTCTTCGGGGTTCACCTTTGCGTAGATATCCAGAAAAAGGGTCTGGGCGTCTTTGGGGTGATCGCGGTAATAGCGGAGGTGGTAATCGATAAGGTATTGATAAGCCCCGAGTAGGAACGAGCCTGAACCGCACGCCGGGTCGAGTATCTTTATCTTCTCGATCTGCCTCGGGGTCTTTCCCTCGATAAGTTTGCCCACGGTGTTCTTAACGATATAATCGACAATGAACTTCGGCGTGTAGTAAACGCCGCCGGCCTTCTTTACCTCCGGCTTTTCCTCCACCTTCACGCGTTGGGGCGTGACGCGGATGGTGCTGCCGAGATAACGCTCGTAGATGCTGCCCAAAAGCTCCACGCCGATGGCGTCGAAACGGTAGCGGGTCTTGGGGAAATAGAGATTGTCTATGATGTCGGAGAGGAGATCGGAATCAACCTCCACGCTCTCGCAGGCGTGGGGCTTGAAGATATCTCCGTTCAGGTCGTCGTTCACCTCGCGGAAGAGGTCCACGAGGGCGGGCATCATGGACTTGCGCTTGCCCTCTTCCCGCCATTGCGCCACAATCTCCCACAGCTCCCGCTCCGGCCTGATCTTCCGGTCTTCTGCAATGCGGATGAAGATGATGCGGTCAAGCAGCTTCTGGACCACATCATTCAGCACATGAACGTCGAGCTCGTGATTTCGCTTGTTGATGTCCTTGGCAAGTTCGGTGCGCCACCCGGTCAGGTCTTCGAGGAAAGACTTGTCCGGCGGGATTCTCAGGCGTTTGCTCTTCGGGTCCCGGGGAAGCAGGGCTTCAAGAGAACCTTGTGTAACCCTCTCCCTGGAAAGCTCCCACAGTTTCTCGATGTTGGCGAGATAATCAACGTACTTGAAATTATAGAGAAGGCCTTCCTGCGGATACTTGGGATTCGGCTTTAGTGAAGCGTCAAAGAGTTTGAATTGCTCAAAGTCGGTGAGAATGACGAACGAGACTTCCTTGGTTGACCATGCGTAGGTCTTGGCCTGCATGATGTGGTTCACATCGTCGAGCGGCACCCACGGGGCTTTGGCCTCGACGAAGAATTTGGTGTTGCCGTTTATGCGGAAGTTGTAATCAGGCCGAAGGGATGTTTCCGGGGAAAGCTCGACGATCACGTCGCGTTCATGGGGCGGCTTGTGGGCCTTGTTCTCGATGTCCCAACCGAGAGCATCGAAAAATGGGTTGAGGAAGTCGATCCGTACCTGGGCTTCGGGATAGCCCTGCTGGAGGTAATGGTTTTTGTCCTGCTCGAACTTCGAGACAAGGGAATGCAGGTTCTCCCGGAACGTATTGAGATCAGCCATGATACCCCACCAGAAGTCGTAGGGAAACCCCTACAAACGGGGATATCATATCATCAAACTTCCGGAAACAAAAGTTCTTTTTGACGACAGCGTGACCTTCGGCGTCATTTTGCCGTAAAGGTCTTCAGGAGTTCTATCACCGCTTTTTTGGCCTTCCTGGATTTTATACGCCGGTACAACTCCAGGAGCGCCGCTTCATCTTCCGACGTTTTTGCGTATACCGCCGGAGCTTCCGCCACCGCCTCCGCCGCCCCGGGGAAAAAAAGCGTTACCGGCACGTTGACGGCCTTTGCGATCTGCTTCAGCCTTTCCACGCTGATGTTGTCGCTGCCCTTCTCGTACTTCTGCACCTGCTGATAGGAGACGCCGATCAGCTCCGACAACTTCATCTGGGTCATGCCGCGCGCTTTTCTGGCTTCTTTGATGATCTGTCCGATACGTTTGTTTTCATACTTCATGCGTGTACTTTAGAAAATATCGCCTCAAAAGTCTATCAACCCGTGGTTGTATTTTAGATTGACTGGCACAACCATAAGTGGCATAATAATTCATTCTGTATCGCATCGCAAGCGGAGCGTGAACATTCCGCCGCATACGCGCAATCCGTCAAGGGACGGTTCGCGCGGCATCATAGCCTTTCACATAAATTAACGACGACTGAGCCGAGGGAGGGAAAGACATGAAATGCAAAAGAACCGTTCTTGTTATCGAAGATACCTTGCTGGTCAGAGAATGTCTGTGCCATGCGCTTGAGGCTGACGGATTCGAAGTATGTGACTGCGAGGACGGGCCGTCGGCTCTGGCTGTTGCGGCGGAAGACGATTTTCATATCATCATCACCGATTACCGCATGCCGAACATGAACGGGGCGGAGGCGACGAAACACCTTCGCCTGCGGTTCCCCGCGTCGGTCATTATCGGGGTAAGCTCGGACGACAGAAGAGCGGAGTTTCTTGCGGCGGGAGCGGATGCTTTCCTGCTGAAACCGTATGAATATGATGATCTTATAACCCTTTTGAAAGTGAAACAATAATCCGGGGAAAAGGTCATTCTTGACAGGATTATGGCCAGCGGCCGCGGGCAGGATACCAAAAGTAGGCGCTTCTAAGCGAAATCGGATAAAGGCTTTTAATAAACTACCGTCAATCCTGATATCCTGTCTAAAACGCTTCCGCCTTGAGAATTTTTCTTGCCATTTTGGAAAAGTTTGACTGATGAAAATAACCAAAGTTGTCCATATGAAAAAGCTGTTTCCGCACGGCTGGTTTGCGGTATGCGGACGGGCTCTCACGTCAACCGTTCTTTTCGAGTCTTCCTGGAGCAAGGTGACGTGCAAGAACTGCAAATTAAAACAGAAAGAATACCAACCCTGTTCTGTTCAGGAATGATACAGGGATCGCTTCGAACCGGGTCTCTGATTCGAATTCAGTCTTGAGCGTGACAATGCCGTCATAGATGATATCCACCAGCCGGTCTGCGTAGATCACGACCCGCTCTTCCAGTCTTCGCTAGGTATAGTCCTTGACCGGCAAACCCAGCTCGTTAGCTTCTGCCTCGGCAAGACCGCCGCGAATGTGTTTCTCCATAATGTCGCATATCTCCCGGGGCAGTCCGATCTTGCAGCCAAGTTCGGCGCCGATCTTCCCGTGCTCCATTTCGTGCGTCTTTGACGTGCCAAGGTCATGGAAGAGGCCGCCCCTCCCAACCAGCTCCTGGTGGATGTTCCTCCCCCCGATGCGATGTGCGATCTCCAGTGCCTTTTCTGCCACATGCACGCTGTGGGTGATGTCGTCCTCGGAAACGCCGGCGCTTCTCAGCAGATCAATGTCAGCATGATTGATGGCATAGGTCATACTGCCCCCCTTTCGATTTTCACATTTGCAACGAACACCGGAACCGCAAGGACGAGAAGCGCGGCCATGAACCAGAATGCATGGAGATAATCATAGCGGGCGATGAGAATTCCCGCCAGAATGGGGCCTGATGCGTGGCCGATATCGAAGATCGTGCCGAACGTTCCCATGGCAGTGCCAAAGTGCTTCTCCTTGCAGACGTCCGCCACAAGGGCTGCGGACGAGGATGTCACGAAGGCTTCGCCGAAACCGAAGAATATGGCTGCGATCATCAGAGAATAAAAGTCCTTCAGGAGAGGGATGGCCCCGAAGGCCCCCGCACAGAGGACCATTCCGACCACGATCAATGGTTTTCTTCCGAACCGGTCGGATGTCCTTCCCATGACCGGCTTCGAAATGATGGTCACCACGATCTGGACCCCCCAGAGAAGTCCGGCCTGGAATTCATTCAACCCTGCTCTGGTTACCGCATAGATCGGAAGAAACGCCTCCAGCGCGCCCACCGTGAGATTCTGCAAACCTTCCATGCCGGAGGTGATGACCACCCGCTTGTCACTCATCACTTCTTTGATGCCGGAACTGAACCGGCTGTACGCCTCTTTCAGGCTTTTCCCGTCTTCACCATGCCCATCGCCGCGCAGAATATTGACCGCCAGGAGCAGAGACATCATCCCGGCGATACCGCTCAGGAGATAGGCGCTCTGAAAGTCGGAAAGAGAGGGACTCGACGCGCCTGGACTATGGTGAAGAATGAACCCGCCCAAGGGAGCGCCCAGGAGGTTTCCGATGATCGTGATGGACGAGAACCACGACAGCATCTCGCCTTTCTTGGCACCCGCCACGTCGGCAACCACCGCCATGGAGACCGGGCCGTAGATGGCTGTCGCAAGCCCGTGAATGAATCTGATGATAATCAGCGGATAATAGCTCTCGACCCAGAGATAGGCAAAGGGCATGAAGGCGAAGAAGAGCAGCCCGATGAGCATGGTCTTCTTCCTGCCTATGATGTCCGAGAGAGCGCCGGCAGGAAGCTTGAAGAAGATCCCGGTTACGGTCGATATTCCGACCGCGAACCCGATGGCCTCTGGTCCTGCGCCAAGGTAGAGGGCGAAGAGAGGAAGCACCGGACTTCTCGCAAGGGCATAGGACAGCCGGGCAAAGAATCCCACGATGCAGAGCGCAGTGAAGGGTGACAGCAATTTTGACATGGTTATTCTCTTTTATCTGAAAATCCCCCTCACCCCAGCCCTCTCCCAAACGGGGAGAGGATTGAGGTGGGTACAATATTCTCTTAATGTTTCGCCGGCGCCTGTCGGTCAAAGAAAATGCTCTTGCCGCCGATGCTGACGGGTATTCCCATTGCCACCTCGGCCTTGATTAATCCCAGCGCCCGTGCAGCCGCTCCAACGCGCTGCTGCACCCTGTTGTCCACGTTATGGATGCTTGCGGTCTTTGCCGCGGACGAGAGGGCTACGCCGATGTCCATCATCCGCATGACGCAGTGCGGTCCGGTGTATCCCATTTCCTTTGTCTTCATCTGTTTGTTCTTGGTGAACTCGGCGCACGTGGGCCACCCGCAGGCCCCGCAGTCATACCCCGCGGTCACGGGTTTGGAAAGACCGATAAGCAGCAGCGCCTGTGAGTTCTCGATGTTCGAAGCGTCCCGGAGCCAGAAGGCCTCATTCGTGCTTTTTGGCGCGTACTCCTTCATAGCGCCGGCGATCTTCTTGAGATCTTCATCCTTGGTGATCACCACGATTTCCAGAAAATCTTTTCCTCCTGCCTTCGGCGCGGTGCGTGCTGATGCCGCCATAAATTGTACCGCCAAGTCAGCTACTTGTTTCATCGTTAACCTCCTGTGATATCAGATCAATATTTTCCAGACAAATCCGGCGACTGCAGATCCTGCGATCACCGGGATCATGCCCCACTTGAACAATTGCATTCCGATGAAGGCGATCGCGGCCGCCGCGAGCGCATACCAGTTAAATCCACCGATATCAGGCGCCAATGTGTGATGCGTAAAAAACACCGCAAGGTTCAGCACGACACCGACGACTGATGCGGTGATGGCCGAGAGAGCGGTTGCCAGTTGTTTGTTCTTGCGGAGTGTCTTAATATAGGGCGCCAGGAGAAAGATCATCATGAACGAAGGGATAAAGGTCACCCAGGTGGCAAGCAGTCCTCCGATTGCGCCGCCAAGCGCCGGGGGAATCCCCTGGGCATAATAATATCCCGCAAGGTATCCCACGAACTGGTTCACCATGATGAGCGGACCCGGCGTGGTCTCTGCCAGACCCAGACCGTCCATCATTTGCTCGGGCATGATCCAGTGGTAGTGGCTTACAGCCTGCTGGCTGATATACCCAAGTACGGCATAGGCGCCGCCGAAGGTCACGACCGCCGCCTTGCTGAACAGTACGCCGATATCAATGAAGGTATCGTTCCAGCCTCGCCATAAACCGAGTATCACGATGGGGAAAGACCAGCGGCCGATGAAGACAAAAAATACCTTAACAAAGCGCCGCCATCCGAGACTGCGGGACAGAGCGGCTTTTTCTGAAATGATCGTGATTGCTGCAGGGGCTGTGTTGTTTACCGGTGTTAATGAAAATAATCGCGGCGCCAAAGTCCCGGCAACGTATCCGATAATCGCGGCTGATAGAATGATGATCGGAAAGGGTACATTGAAAAAATAGATCGCGATGAAGGCCCCCGCGGCAAGAAAGTACAGAAATCTTGTTTTGAGCGCTTTCCTGCCGATGCGCAACACCGCCTCAAGAACAATGGCCACGACTGCGGGTTTCAAACCGTAGAAGAGCGCCGCCATTGCGGGCACGCTTCCGAGAGACGCATACATCCACGCGAGCAGCCACAGGATAAAGATGGAGGGGAGAACAAACAGTCCGCCGGCAATGATCCCGCCCCACTTCCCGTTCAGGAGCCAGCCGATGTAGGTGGCGAGCTGCTGCGCCTCCGGTCCGGGCAGGAGCATGCAGAAGTTCAACGCCTGAAGGAAATGGTCTTCGGCGATCCACTTCTTTTTTTCGACCAGGTCCTTGTGCATCATCGCGATCTGGCCGGTGGGGCCGCCGAAGCTGATAAACCCCAGTTTCAGCCAGTAACGCGAAGTCTCACGCAAAGATAAGTTTCCTTGAGCCATTGTTGATTCTCCGTATCTTCTCAGGTCAAATCAGGTAGAAATCTGTTAGCCGCTAAAGAACCCCCGATAACACATTTCGAGGACAGGCTCCAGGATCGCAGAGAGAATTAAAACTGGAATACATGCTTTCAGGTTTTTTCTTTGGGTTCTTTGCGTTCTTTTGCGGCCACGCTGAGTAGTTACGAATCTCCTTTACTTGTCCGTTGTTATGTTTTCGCCTGATACAGCATCTCGAACACGGCCATGCCCCGTTCCAGGGCGTCACTATCGTTCTTTACCGTTTTGCGGATACCCATCATGATCTCTTCAACGCCTGTTGCTTCCGGATTGCCGTATTTATCGTCCTTCACGTCGAGGTCGTGCACGATCTCGGCGATCTTCCGGACCACCTTGTCCCTGACGGCGAAGGACTTCACGAGCACTTCGAATGTGCACAGATCGCCGATATGGGTGAATTCACCGCCGGACATGTCGAAGGTCGCGGCGTTCGCCCCGAGCGACGCGAGATCACTCTCGCTGATGAATTTGAAAGCTGCTTTCGTGTCCACGAAACGCCTGATGAACCACGCCGAGGCCATACGGTCGATAAAGGGCTTTTTTCTCGTCAACCAGGTGCGGCCCTGGTAATCGGCCGCGCGCTTCGGAACAATTGACCCCGTCGGTTCAGCACCGCGTCCACCGAGTCCCTTGAGCGCCGTCTTGAGCTTCTGCATGCGCTTGGTCATCTCCACGCCGTGGGGCGAAGAGAAAAAATCACGTCGTTGAATGTCATCCAGTTCCCGGGCAAACTTTCCGGCCTGGTCCGCAAGACGGGCGTTCTCGTCGTGTTTCGCGCCTTTTCTTATGCTCTGGACTTTCCGTTCAAGGGTCTCGAACTTTCTTCCAAAACCGCGATACTCCTTCTCCGCCTGACTCAGGAAGAGCTGCCGAATGTCGCTCTCATCGATGGAGTATATCTCTGCGCTTCTGACAAAAGCTCCGTCGCCTCCCATCGATTTTACCTCCCCAATGAGCCATTGAAGGAACTCTTCGTGTTCGTCCGTTGCAGGAAGAATATAGACAGCGCCCTTAAGCTGCACCGCGCCCGCCTTTGCGAGCTTTCTCCAGATCTTCATACGGTTGCTTACGGGGTGGGACGGGACGCTGTAAAAGATCAGGAGCCATTCCCGGGCCTTGTTTTTCAGCATGGCATCAGTTACCTTCTCTCTTACGGCGTGTAACAGCCTCGTTTAGACAAAGCACACATCATTGTCGCCGTACAGACAGTCGTCACGTCGCACCAGGTCCTCCGCTCTCCGGCGTTCCCGAAGGATCGCCTTGTGAATCTGGTCATACTCTGCTGCCTCGGCAAAGGCAACTTCAATGAGGTTCTCTTCGAGACTTTCGCGGACCGACTTCGATCGCTCAACCGGAGCGACGGCCACGCCCATTTCCAAGAGGGCCGAATCCGCCAGCGCGTCTTCTATGTTTTTCAGGAATCTTTTCATGGGACACCTCCTCGATATATGTAACATCTGATTATAATGTAACACATGTTACATAGATTGTCAAGGTAAAAAAGACCCGCTCTCGAATGGTGCGGGATGATAGGGGTCTGTCTCATCAACAGAATGGGCGACGATTGGATTCGCTTCTGTTCTCACTGAGTTGTAGGGCAATCCTTCAGGATTGCGGTATTTTGATGTCAGCAAGGCTGAAGCCTTGCCCTACAAAGGTGTTAACTTCAAACTGCCCCGCAGGGCCACGTCATCCAGGCAAAACCCCAGACAACGCATCATTTCACTTGCATTACTGTTTCATCTCCCCGTTCCATCCATAGTCCGGCAGGCGCAGCACCCCGGAACGCGACGAAGGCCCTAGCGAACCGATCGTTTTGAGCAGAGGCTGCACCTCTTCCAGTGTGCGCGCAAGGGCGCTTTCGTTCTCGTCTTCAGCGCCGAATGATTTCAGGTCTGAGATGATCTTGACCAGTGATTTCTTTTCAGGAAAGACCTTCAAACGAACAGGCGCGTTTTCCGGAAGCTTGGCGGCAATACGTACAAGCCGCAGTGCCGCGGGGAAGCCGCCCAACTCGTCCACCAGCCCGAGTTTTTTCGCATCTTCTCCGGTCCAGATCCGTCCTTTTGCGATCTTTTCCACGTCTTCCATCGAGAGCTTCCTGCTTGTGGAGACCTTGGTGGTGAAGTCGTCGTACACGCGGTCGAGCCACTGACTGAACCGGGCCCGCTGCTCCGGCGTAAAGTCGCTGGTCTGGCTCCAGGCGTTCGCGTTTTTGCTGGTGTGTACCTCGTCCCAGGTCACGCCGAGTTTGTTCCAGAACCCGGTGGTGATCAGCTTCCCGCCGAAGACGCCGATGGACCCGGTGATCGTCCCTGGCTGGGCTACAATCTTGTCAGCGGCCATGGCGATGAAATAACCGCCCGAAGCCGCCGTGCCGCCCATGGACGCGATGACCGGCTTGCCCGCTTTTTTTGCGCTCATAATCTCGCGCCATATGGTGTCCGAGGCCACGTAGGACCCGCCGGGGCTGTCGATGCGGAACAGGATGGCCTTCACCTCCTCGTCCTCCACGGCCTCCCGGATCGCGGACGCGATCGTGTCCGACCCCATGATGATCTCGCCGGTTGCGGGTTCATATCCGCTCTTCCCGCGCATGATCCCGCCCACGCCGTAGACCAGCGCGATGGTCGTTCCCTTTTTGCAAGGGCTGCCGGCCCGCTTCCGGTATTCAGCGAGCGGCAGGAGTTCGGCCTTCGCGCCCGCCTTCTTCTTGATCCTGTCGTAGACCTCGTCACGGTAGCCCAACCCGTCGATCAGCTTCGCGTCAACCGCCTGCCGGCCGAGGTACGGCCCTTCGTTGATAAGCGACAGGACTTCGTCTTCCGTCAGCTTGCGCGCGGCAGCGATGCCTCCCACGATCTGGCTGAACTGGGACTCCATCGCCCGGGTGATCGCTTCGCGATGCGGCGGAAGATATTTTTTCTCGGTGAACATATACCGGTAGCTCTTGTATTCCTTCCGGCCGTCAATGCGCGGAATGATGCCCAGCTTGTCCAGGGTCCCGCGGACAAAGGGCTGCTCGTAGATGAGCCCGGTAAGCCCCACGTCGCCCGAGGGCTGCAGATAGATCGCGTCAAAGGCGGTCGCGAGATAGTAGGAAGTGTTCCCGGGCCCGGCCTCGCCGAAGGTCTCGGCATACGCAATCGCGGGTTTGCCGGATGCGCGGAAAGCGATGATCGCGTCCCGCACTTCCTGCACCTGCGCCAGCCTCACCCTTGACTGGCCCACCCTGGCCACCAGCCCCTTCACCCGATCGTCTTGAGACGCCTTCTGGAGCGCCTCCACCACATCGCGTACGCGCAGTTTTTTGGTCATCATAACGCGCGCCAGGCCATCGTCCGGAGCGGACTCGATCATCGCCTGCTCAAAGTCCGCCTCCAGGACCACCTGTTTCGGTACGCGTCCGGTAAAGAGCCAGTAATAGAGTCCGATCGCGATCACGATAATAAGAAAAATGAAAAAGATCACGGAACAACCGCTTCTGCTCTGCTTTCGGTCATCTCGATACATGGATAAGCTCCTTTACACGAGGGGAAATGATTCAGCCTGTCAGAAGAGAATAGAGGATTTTTTCGGAAATGGCAAGGGCTGCTTGAGCGATCGGGGACAAAACGGCGGGAGATTTCCCGGAAGATCTGAAAGCGCGGCGACCTCAAGGGACCGTTCCGGGCTTTCTGCATTTAAAAAAAGAGAGAGGGAAATGCCCCTCTCTCGTATGGATAAGACAGGATCAGCAGCCAACTACAGGTTTCTTCTTCTTCGATGCTTTTTCGTCTTTCGGCTTGAATGTTTTCATGTAGGACACGAGGTCCTTCATCTGCTCGGACTTCACATCCAGGGCCGCGCCCTTGAGCGCCTTGGTAATGCACATGTTGACCGCTTCTTCGAGGGACTTGGTCCCCATCCACTCTTTCTTGCTGTTGACCCCTTCAAGGCCTTTGCCGTCGGGATGACAGGTGCCGCAGGATTTTTCCGCTGTTCCACCGCCGAGCTTCGTGTCGTTGAACAGGGTCTTTCCACGGTCTTCAGGCGTGTGATGCATCGCGAACACTGCGGAAGCGAGCAGCATCACGATCGCGATAAGTGCAACAATCTTCAATGACTTCATTCTTTTTCACCTCCTTTCCCTTCAAAGAGTATCGTTATGCGCTGGCTTGAACGTGTACCGTCCGTTTAACGTAGTTGTGCAAAAATAGGAATGTCAGCCAGCACGATGGATGGATGAAAGTATAGCACATCTTTGCGGGGGACCGGGGGGTCTTGTGAATTTTTCCCTGAGCAGGCTCTTGAACATACCTATTGCGTTTTTACGGAAAGCTGGTATCCTTGTTCTATCACAATGAGACTATGCATTGTATCGTAGTACGACCGCGGGAGGCAGGCTCAAGCGCCTGATGGTTTTCGGCAGGAAACCACTTTGCAGGATGACGGCATTTCAATTTTTGAACGAAAGAGGTGATGGAATATGGCGCAATCACAGAAGGGTCCCCGGAAGGAAGTGAAGAAGCCGAAGAGCAAGAAGAAGTAATCCCGGCCAACCGGCAAAAAACAAAGGGGGCCTTATGCTCCCTTTGTTTTTTTCGGATTGAAACGGGATGAGGTCGCCTCTCCTCAGTAGTTACCTGGTTTCTCCCTCTTCTGCAGCCGGGACAGGATTCTCTGCGGACGCCGCGGTGTTTTTCTCCAGCTTACGCTGCTTCTTTTCCTCGTTCTTTTTTTTCTTCGCTATTTCCTTCTGACGCTTTTGAAAATCAAAATTCGGCTTCGCCAATGGTTGCTCCTTGTGAGATATTTTTTTACAAACGAACCCGGGTAAACATCTGAGTGACTGCCCCATTATACAGGGATGCTGCCATGATGTATACAGATATGATGGGCAGGGCGGAACAATGCTTCTTTTTTGTGATTGCCGGGCGCTGGATCAGATCTCCCAAGGGTATCCGATAAAGACCTCCGGTTCGAAGCCCTCTTTGCCGAATGCAAAATCACCCCGGAACACGATCCCCGACGCGGTGACCACCCTGAGCCCGAGTCCGTAGGATTCGCGCATGATCTTGCCGACCTCGCTCCGCGCGTCGGCCGTGCTGCCGGCCTCATAGAACAGGGAGACCTGGATGGCGGTCCGGATGTCCTTCATGACGAAGATATCAAAGGGCGTCTTTTCGTCGGTCAGGTTCCACCGTATCTCGGTGCCGTAGAACAGGGTGTGTGCGCCCTTGTACCTACTCTGGGAAAAGGAGCGCAGCCGGCTGAAACCGCCTAATTGGGTGGCGGTGCCATACCTGTTGTTCGCGACCATGTTGTTGATCACTTGATTGCAGAAATCCCTCTCTTCAATGGTCAGCGCAGGGTCATTGCAATCCAGCCCCTGCAGCTGCCGGAGCTTGTCAGGGTCCGTTTCTCCCTGACGCGTAACGACCGCGTCGGAGCGGAGAAAATTGAACGCCCAGGTACTGCGCCGGCCGAGGGGAATGTAGCCCGTTGTATTGTAATCCATCACGTAAAAATCCGGACCCGAATCACGCGGTGGTGTCTGGGAGCGGGTCACGTCAAAGCGTATCCCCCGGCGCGGGTCCCCATAGTCATCGGTCAGGTCAAAGCGGGTGCCGACCATGAAGGTGCGGCCGCGTTCCTTGTGCGGGTCCTGGGACTCAATAATGACATTGCCGTCCTTGTCCCTAATGCTCTTCAGTTTGCCTCCGCCCTCGTACAGGGCCCCATAGAATTCAAAGCGCCGCTCCAGAAACGTGGCCGTCATGCGGCCGCCGTAGTACTCCATATCGCCCATCTCGATCAGGCTGTAATCATGCTTGTCCGTGCTCATGCCGCGCTGGCTGTAGCTCTGGATCGTTGCGGCGCTGACCGTGCCGAACCCCACATCGAGGATCAGTGTTTTCGGGATGATATGAATGTCCGCCACGCCGAAAGACGCTCCCTGGACTTCGCCGGCGAAGAGTATCCCGTATGCGTCCGTATACGTGTCGGCGATGTTCATGGCGCCGCCGACCAGTCCGATGCCCTTGCCGATGCCGGGAAGGCTGTAGGGATAAGGAAAGAGCGCGTATCCATAGCTCTTTTGGAACTGTTCCTTGCGGCGGTTGGCGATGATCGAATAATCTTCCTGGCTCTCTTCCGCCGCCGCGCCGGAACCCAGCATACAGACAAGACACACGATGGAGAGAATCTTCAAGGCAAACGTGCGCATCCGATACCCCCTGTCATTTACTGCAACGTCGTTATTTCAGACCGAGTGAACATGTGATTATTATTCTGCATGATCGATGTAATGTCAAGAACGCTGTTGAATCTTCATGGTCAGCCTGCTACGCGTTTGCTAATTATTGACGTGAGCCATTTATACGGAATGAACATGGAAACCCTGGCTTGATAGTCGCGGTATTCCGCTCCAAATTCCCTGAGCAGTTTTTTTTCTTCGAGTACTGTTCCAATGAACAAATAGGCGGTAAGGATCGTATTAACCAGGATGGCGGAAACGTCGAGTTGACCGGCCCAGATAAGGAGTATGCTTGCTGAATACCAGGGATGTCGGATCACTCCCAGGACACCCGAAGTGTCCAGTGCGCCGGAATCCGTTATCGCCTTGTTCGAGGTCCCTTCCTGTAACTGTTTGATGCCCAGGAGTTGACGCGCGTCATAGTGACGCCCTCCAAGAAAAAACAACAGGCCAGACGTCCCCAGCATCACAAACTGGATTATCCGCAGATATCCATCCCAGGAGAATACCGGTTGCGTTCGAACTGAATAGGCAAACAACACCACCGGCACGAGGGTTATCGCTGCCACAACGTTATAAAACAAACGATAGTAACGGAATGGTGACCCCAGGCTCCTCTTGAGATATTCCGTCACCGATATCGATATCATTGCGCTGTGCAAAAAGCACCATGCGATGACAAGCGTCGAGAGGATCAGGTATTTCGCGTGATCTGACATTCCACTTTCTCGATCGGGAAAAAGGAAAGAAAAAAGCAAAGAGCTGTTATTCTCACCCTTTCTCCCCCTTCCCCTTTTCTCCTGAAAAAAGATTTTGCAGGCTTTTCTATCCGCAGCACCCGGCGGAAGTATCGCTGCAGTCGCAGGATGGCGGGCCGCCGGTGATCATACTGTTGATGATGGCCGCGGCGCAGCCCACGCCGGTGTTGACGGTGATCGCGTTGAACTCGCAGTTCAGGGCGCAGGCCCCGCATTCCATGCACAGGTCCCTGTCCGTGATCGCCGCGCGCTTGTCCTGCATTTCAAATACCCGCTGCGGACAAACCTCGACGCACCTGCCGCAGCCGGTGCACTTGTCCGGTGCGTATTGCAGGGTCGTTACGTTGGCGAGGTATTTCATACGATCCCCCATTCCTTGAGCTTGAAAACGATCATCAGAAGCAATGATACGCTTACTGCGCCTATGTAGAAAGGGATGCCGATCTTGAGTTCTTTTTTAACTCCGGACATGCCCGTAAAGGTCGTCGCGCCCGTGAATTGGAGGGCGAGGTAGGAGCTCAGCGCGGGAAACAGAAGATAGACAACGCTCAACAGTATCGGGTCCTGTGTGCTGACAGGTCCGAAAAAAGGCAACGCAAGGGACATTGACAGCACTCCCATGATCCAGCCTTTTATCGCGAACGACCGGAACGGGACAAAGGGCAGCAACACCGGGGTCACGAGCGCGCCTGCAAGGACTGCAAGCAGCGCCAGGACAAGGAACGGCAAACCGTTAAACCATGCCTGTTCGAACAGAAGCCCCTGCGGCTGGAGTCCGAAGAACAGGAGAATGCCTCCCGCGACCCAGGGGAACTTTTTCATGGCGGGGTTGATCTCCATGGGCGTCAGGACCAGCCGGTCAAGCATCGAGAACCTGATGGCGCCCATTTCTTTTGTTTTTTTGTAGCCCGCCTGAACATAGGCAGGGATGTCCCGCGCCTCTATCGGCCCGAAGGAAACCCGGAAACCGGTTTTCTTCTGCACCTCGCTCGCGTTCACGCCCACGGCCCCGAGCTGGGGCAGAATGATCCTCCGGTGGCCCACAACACTGTCGAGCTTTGCTTCCGTGATGCGTTTGATCAGCTCGTCCGTACCGAAGGTCCCCTTTCCTGCCGCGCACCAGACATTGATGCTTTTCGTGTCAAGGACGAGCACCCAGACGTTCATTCCCTTGAGCTCACGACGGAGAATATCGAAGGTAAGCTTGTAGTTTGCGGTCACGAACACATCTGCATCCTTTGTCGGTCCGCCCACGGCGTACAACCCGGGTGTTATTGCGTAGTTCATGCGGAATGCGCTCATCCTGCTTTTGATCATGCCCCAGGTGTCACATCGGGACCACTCGGTCGAAACCGTGTACACGGCGCCCGCCGGGGTAGCAAGAGTGCCCGTGGTCCAATACGGCGCTTCTTTTTTCACGAACTTCAACATCTGCATGATGTCATCCTCGCTTTATTTTACCCCGGACAAGCCCCGTTAGAGGCGAATGCCTCTAAAGCGGGGCAAGCAGGAACTAAAAGCATCTCTCGCAGAGCACGCGGAGGCCACAGAGTTAAAACGATACCTTTAAGTCTTGGCTTTAACCCGGAATATTTTAAGATTTCTCTGCGAACTCTGCGCCTCTGCGAGAAACCTGCCGTTTTCAGGTTTACAGAACATCTTTCATCACCGGCCCGAGCAGGCCTCTCACCATGGATTCCATGCTGCCTGCCTTGATCAGGGCGATGCAGCAGATCTCGCCGTCCTTTTTCCAGCTCGTGACCGCGAGCTTGTCGCCCGCCTTGATGCCTGCCTTCAGCCTGAGTTCCCTCGGCAGGACCATCTGGCCCCGCTCGTCCACCGTGACGATCGCCTCGACGGCGCAGCAGCTGGTGCCTTTGATGATGGGGCCTGTAATGGGGATCTTTTCTTTCTTTTTGAGCATGCCGGTTCTCTCCTTGCCCGATTACGGGTATATCAGATAATACTGATAAGTAAGAATATCCTGAATAAGGGGATTTTGTCAAGCGGGAAATGATTGATTGCGCAGCAGAGTGAGCGCCCGTTCGTCGGCCAGCACCACCGAGGTCTCAGTCTGGCGCTCGGGGATGTTCCAATAGTTTCTGAGCAGCCGCTCCTTTTCTTCATGCGATACCAGTTTGAATCCGTGTCGCTCATAGAACCGGACCGCCCAGATCGCCGCCTGCCAGGTGCCGACAAGCATCGGTCGCCTGGCGAGCGTCTTGAGGTGAGAGATCAGCCTGCTGCCGATGCCCTTGCCGTGGTCCGCTGTTCTCACATACGCGTGCCTGATGAGCGTCACGTCCTGCACGTCCTGAATGCCCATGACTCCGAGGAGTTCATCGTCCTCGTCGTAACCCCAGAACGCAACGCCCGATTCCAATTCATGACGAAGAGAGTCCCGTGGCATATACGGTTCATGCCAGCGGTCGTCGGGGATCACGCCCTTGTATGCCTGCGCCGCGTCGTTGACGATCTCGAAGATCGCGTCAAAATCGTTGTCTGTGCAAAGATGGACCATAGGTTTTGAGCACATATATTCTGGTGAATCTCAAGGTCAGTATAAATATTCCAATAGGGCATGTCAATTTGATTTTACAATAAGACCAATTTTTGATACACTAACCGTGTTGCTTAATAACCTGTTTCGGCCCGGAGAAAATATGAAAAGCATATTGATATTGCTGACCGTGATCCTTGTGGGCCTTCCAGCACACGCACAGGAATTGAGGCCTTTGCCAGACATGTCGTCGGCACATGTCCCAACCGCCCACGATGCAGAAGCCATCGTGCTGAAGAAACTCATAGCTGATCCCAAAGAAGGTCTTTCCGCAACCGAATCAATCGTCGGGAAGCTTTCCTTCAGCCTTGGCACCGCCTTCCCTCCGTTTGGAAAGAAAGGAGATCGAGTCTGGCAGGTCCACCGTCTGAGCTTCGCGGAAACGACAAGCATCGTCTGGGTCAATGCAGAGACCAAAGCAGTACTGATTCTTTACCCTCAGAAGAAGGAGAAAGTCGAACAAACTCCCTCAGGCATCGTCCTAACAACTGCGCCTGCGGAGGCATCCGACCAAATGAACTTGTCGCTCCGCCATGGTCGGTCTGGGCATGGTTCGACTGGACAGTAGATGGTAAGCCTGCCAAATATGTTGAGAATGTAGCCATGTTCTTCGATAAAAATGAGTCTTGTCGAATCCCGCCACAGGGGACTATCCTCTGGGCATCCATCCCTATCCGTGAACTTGAAAGCAAGACCAAGGCTGGTTACGAGAAGGCCATTACCGACAAGAAACGTCATAGGGTAACAATTTCGCCTACTGAGCAGTGGAAGACACTCAAGGTAACACCAGGAAAGATTAGGGTTGGAGAGGAGAACACCGAATCAGAGGAATTGGAATAGCACTCATTACCGAAGGCCTCACACAACTTCAGGAGTCAGGGTGCGTTGCGGTTGTTGTGCTTGGTCACGCCGAATACTATCCAAAATTCGGCTTCTCATCTGCAAGCAGCCATGGTCTCACGTGCCAGTGGGATGGCGTACCGGATGAGGTTTTCATGGTTCGGTTCCTGAACAAGAACTATGAAGACAAGGTTCATGGAATGGTTCGGTATATGGATGAATTCAATCAAGCCGTATAGAAATATGGTGGCAAGGACTGATGTGTGATAGAGGGGAGTCTGGTGTTTTCGTGGCTCAATAAGCAAAGGAGAAAAGATGAAAATACTTCTCTCAATAGTGCTTTGTATCTCGCCGATGTTATTCAGCAGTGTATCCATGGCTAACGACGCAGAAAAGAGCGTCGCTTTATACAAAAAATGTGGAATGTGGGCGACGCACTGCCTCAAGAGGGAGCAGGAAAAGGAGTTCATATCTAACTTTGGCGAGTTAGCTTTTCGGGATAAGAATATTCTTCACTTGCGCCTTTATAGCAAAAATATCACCGTTTCAATATCTGACAATGATGGTGAGGAAAGTTTTGCGGCCTATACCTTTCTCGATTTATTGCGGTTTGATCAAACAACATTCTATGTGCTTTCCGTTACGTGGTATGAGGGATATGGAGTAGTCCTCGTAAATTACTTTGATGGAACCATTTATTCAATTAACTCCATTCCTATCTTATCCCCTGATTCCAAGCATTTTGCGGTGGCCTCAGCCGATCTCCAGGTAGGGTATTGGGCAAATACGATTACTATTTATAAGACAGCAAATAATACAAAGAATCAGATCGTTGTGGACTTTCAGCACAGCATTCCTGCATCGGATCCGAAATGGATAGACAACAAGACCCTGGAATTTCAGGAAGTCAGCACCTCGGACCATGGTGTAACGCTTCATTATACAAAAAGAATCATCACGTTAACAAAGGACGGTTGGAAACTACGACAAAACAAGCAGGTATCAAGTTGAACAATGGTCTCACAAACCAGCAGGATGGCGTACCGGACGAGGCTTTCATGGTCAGGTTCCTGAACAAGAATTATGAAGACAAGGTTCATGGAATGGTTTCGGTATATGGATGAATTCAATCAAGCCGTATAGAAAAGCGCTGGCGGCCGCTGCGTTTCCGCTGCGCTCCCTGGCAGCAGGCGGGCCTGGTCGCGTGAGAAAGGAGCCATATGACACTGTCGAATCCTCTGCTCATCGTCGCACTACTTTTTGCCCTTCTCGGCCTTGTCTTTCTTATCATGACCATTGCAGCCCTGAAGAAAAGAAAGGTATTCGGCACGGCCATGAACTTCGTGATCGCGTTGCTGATGATCTCCCTGGCAGCCCTGTTCGGCACCGTCATCATTGCCGTTCAGGGGTATCATGCATTGACCAGAGAGGAACTTGCGGCGATCGTGAACGTTGAGCCAACGGGTAAGCAGACGTTCATTGCCCGGTTTTCCCTGCCGGATGGCGGCGAAAAAATATTTTCTCTATCCGGTGATCAGCTTTATATTGACGCCCACATTCTCAAATGGAAACCGCTGGCAAACATCTTCGGGCTGCACACCTCCTATGAACTCGATCGTGTGGCGGGCCGCTATGCGATCCTGAGCGATGAAACGACAAAGGTCCATACGGTGTATTCGTTGTCCAAGGACAGACCCGTTGACCTGTTCGATCTCCGGCGCAGGTTCACTATCCTTAATCCCCTGTTGGATGCCGAGTATGGGTCCGCTACCTTCATCAACACGAACAGCGCGGAAGAGTTCAGTGTAATGGTTTCGACAACAGGACTGCTGATCAGAACGACCGAAAAAGAAACCCGTCAGTAGCCCGCCTGATCCAGGCACTTTCGTCCGGCCCTGACCGGTCCGCTATGAGCGCTCCTCCGGCTTCGTTCCCATGGTATACAGCACGCCGACGTCGAGCCAGATGCCTTTCCCAGTCCTGAGCGCTTCGACTTCCTGCAAATGTTCCCGCTTGAATTGCCCCTGGTCCTTCGCGGAAAGCCGGTCCACCATCCTTCGATACCCCGCATTCCAGACAATGTCCCACCATTGGCCGGCGTTGTCCAGATAGTAGCCCACGTTCTTCTGCTCGACACGGATGTCCGCAAGCCCCGCCTTTTCGAAAAGCTGTCTGCATCCGGCTTCATTCGCGATGCGCTTCCAGGTTTGGGGCGGCTGAAGGACGCCGAACGTCTCAAGTCGTTCGAAAAACAAATTTTTCAAGGGATGCAAATAGTTCTCTTGAAAACTGGAGATCATGATCCTGCCGCCCGGTCGTACGGCTGAGACGATGTGCGACAGCTGTGCGTCCATGTCCTCGACAAAGAAAAGACCGAAGGCGCAGACGGCAATATCAAAAAGACCTGCAGGGAAGTCAAGGTTCTGCATATCCCGCTCAAGGAAATCGACCGTGCTGACATTCAGCGCCGCCGCCTTCTTCCGCGCCTGCTCGAGCATTCCGGGGGAAAAATCCACGGCAGTCACCCGCCCCCCTTTCAATCTTTTCGCGATCGCGAATGACGCGTGCCCTGTTCCGCATGCCACGTCCAGCACCTGCTCATCCCCGCTCAGCCCGAGTGAAGCGGCCATGTGTTCGGCGCTCGCGGGAAAAAAGCGGAGCGCCCCGTTGTCGTATCCGCCGGACACGGTGTCGAAGGTCTCCTTCATCAGTGCTTTGCGTTCTTGTTCATCCATATCTTCATTTACTCCTTTCCCGCATCCCGGTATCTCAGCTGGCCCAGCAGCACCAGAACAACACCGGTCAGGATTATCATCATGGCGATCATCCCGGCCCCATGGATCCGCTCTCCCAGGACCCACATGCCCAGCAGCACGGCAATGATGGGGTTCACATAAGCGTAACTGGTCGCCAGGGCGGGCCGCACCCTGCCGAGAAGATAGACATAGGCCGTGAAACCCACCAGCGATCCGACGATCCCCAGGTACAGGACAGCGCTGATGGACCGCCAGGTCGGGATCGCCGTGATCCTCTCACCGATGGCGAAGCTGACGAGCAGAACTATTGCGCCGCCGGTGATCATCTGGGCCGCCCCGGCCATCATCCCCCGGGGAAGTTTCAGATGCTGGCTCCATGCGGACCCAAAGGCCCAGGACATTGCCGCAAGGATGAGCAGCGCCGCGCCCACAGGACTTGCCTTGAGGTCTCCTTCGAAGTTCAGCACCACGATCCCGGCCAGCCCGACCAGCAGCCCGGCCCATTCGAGCCGGTTCGGCCACCGCTTCCAGATGCCCGCAAACAGAACGGTCCAGAGCGGCGTCGTGGCGATCACGAGCGCCGCAAGGCCCGATGCCACCCACTGTTCAGCGTAGGCCACCCCTGCGCTCCCCCCCAGCATGAGGAAGAAGCCGATGACCGCGGACCGGAACCATTCGCGCAGGTCCGGATTGGGCGCTCCCCGCAGCCGGAGATAAACATAGAACCCGATGCCGAAGAGGAAGAACCGGATGCCCATCATGAAGAGCGGCGGCAGTTCATCCAGCGCGATCCGGATCACGAGGTACGTGGACCCCCAGGAGAGGTAAACCGCGACCAGCGCTATGATGACGCCGGTCTTCTTCGGCGATTCTTTCGATGAAACATCACTCATGAACGCTCCGTGAATACCATAACCCGGACGAATCATTATCGCGCAAAGCCGCAAAGCGCGCAAAGAAAAGCTTTACGTCTTGAATTAAAACAATAATCCCTTTTGTTTTTGCCGTTCTTTGCGCCCTTTGCGGACGTGCTAAGTGGCCGCTTTTCCTTCATAGGCCATTGCGCGAAAGCTGGTTTTAAGTTTTCGTCTCAATATTCTATCCATTTTGAGAATAATTTAATTCTTTAGTGACTACATGTCGGCCGGGACTTCGCCCGGCAAACATGGCCCCTTCGGGGCAGTTCGAATTTAACGTTTTTGTAGGGCAAGGCTTCAGCCTTGCTGATACCGAAAAGCCGCAACCCTGAAGGGTTGCCCTACAACTCAATGAAAACATAAAAAACCCAAA
>Ga0265292_1001171_pt1 | contig 25095 bp, 20 predicted proteins | sample Munlanlewell296A_FD_189080 | JGI IMG/M metagenome (GOLD analysis project Ga0265292, IMG submission 189080) | Leachate microbial communities from a municipal landfill in Southern Ontario, Canada - Leachate well 296A | ecosystem: Engineered > Solid waste > Landfill > Unclassified | place: Canada... | reverse complement strand
TTCGCGATCTTTGCCAGTTGTATTTTGGTTTTTACAAAGGTCATCGGGCAATGTTCCTTAGTTATATCTAAATTGAATGTTGCCATTTTTAAAATTTTTAAATGAATATTCTGTCTCCGCCTTCTGAAATATCTAAAAATTTAGCCACTCCCAGAACTTCTTTATGAACTTCAGGAATAAAATCATCCGTGGTAAGTCCTAAGATATGCATTGACATTTCGCAGGCGTATAGTTTAACTCCCACAGCAATGGATGCATCAATCAGTTCTGTTAAAGTGGCTACGTTTCTTTTTTTCATCATATAGTTCATCAGCTTCGGACTGATATTGCAGAAATTCAACCGGCTGAGCGGAACATTATTGATGCCGCCCATCAGAAATCCGAAGAAGCGCGCCAGGAATCCTTTACCCGTGAAAGCCCTTCCCTTTTTCTTTTTAATGGCATTTAAGCCCCAAAATGTAAAGAAGATATTTATTTCGTAATTGACCGCAGCCGAGCCACTTGCAAGCGTAAACGCTGCAACCAGTTTATCGAAATCGCCACTAAAGCATATAATTGAAAGTTTTTTCTTGCGTTCCATGTTTTCAATAATTTTTAGAATGTGTAATTTTTTAATTTTGTTTCAGATCACATACTGGCATTTCTTCCTGAATCAGTTCGGTGATCGTGGGGTTTTTACCGCACACCGGGCAATTTTCATTACGGTTGAAATGTATTGAACGGAAACTCATAGACAATGCATTAAATATTAAAAACCGGTTTGTGAGTAGTTCGCCAATGCCTGTTAAATATTTCAATACTTCGGTAGCCTGTATGGTACCCAATATACCGGCGACTGATCCTAGTACCCCTGCTTGCGAACAGCTTGGAACCAGTCCTTTAGGAGGCGGACTATTAAAAACGCAACGATAACATGCATTTCCAGGTGTATAGGTCATCGTTTGACCATCGAATTTTAAAATGCCTCCATGTGAAAAGGGCTTACCTGAAAAAACGCACGCGTCATTGATCAGAAATTTAGTAGGAAAATTGTCAGTACCATCGAGGATAAAATCATATTCTGAAATGATATCCCTGATATTATCGGCTACCAGAAGTTCCTGGTAGGTTTTTACTTTCACATCCGGATTGATCTTTTCAATTTTTTCTTTAGCAGAAATAACTTTAGGCCGGTTGATGTCGGGTGTTGTATGAATAATCTGACGTTGTAAATTTGTAATGTCTACCACATCGCTATCAATAATACCAATAGTTCCAACACCGGCGGCGGCCAGGTATAAACCAGCCGGAGCGCCAAGTCCGCCTGCTCCTACTATTAATACTTTTCCTTCAAGAAGCTTCATCTGTCCTTCAACACCTACATCTTTTAAAATGATATGACGGCTGTATCTTTCAATCTGTATGTCTGTAAAATCCATAGTTGTTTTTGATTAGTTTTAATTTTCTATTTAATGTTTTCTGTCAATGATTTTAACGATTGCAAAATATCTTCGATCAGATCTTCCGGTTCTTCAATACCAATCGCCATACGAATAAGCGTATCGCTAACGCCCAATTCTATTCTTACATCAGGCGGATACTCGCAGTAGATGGTTGAAGCGGGATGAATAGCCAGTGTTTTATTGTCATTCAGGTTAGTAGCTCTTCGTATGAGTTTAAGATTGTTTAAAAATTCAAAGCAGTATTCTTTTTTTACCAGATCAAAAGTTAATAGAGCGCCGTGGAGTTTACCAAACTGCTTCTTACTTGTTTGATGAAACTTAGAAGTAGCCAATCCCGGGTAATTAACCCTGGTGATCAGCTTTTGTTTTTCGAGCCATTCGGCTAATACCTGTGCATTATGGCACGACTTATTTATTCTTAAATGAAACGTTTCCAGTCCCAATGTTTGTAAATAGGCATTATGTGCCGATAAGCAAGCGCCTATGTTTCTGAATACTTCTTTTCTTAGCTTGGCAATGAAGGTTAATTTGCCAAACTTTTTAGCATCAGGAGAAAACTTCGGAATGCTGTTCCAATCAAATGTGCCATGATCAATAATAATCCCACCCATCGAGGTAGCTCCACCTGAGATGTATTTTGTTGATGAAATAACTTCAATATCGATACCTATCTCTTTGGCATTGAAAAAGCATAGCGGTGTAATGGTTGAATCAGCGATCAAAACCAGATGGTGATTCTTTCCTATTGCCGCGATTTTTTTTATGTCGGCTACTTCAAGCTGAGGATTGGTGATGGTTTCAAGAAAAATACCACGGGTATTTGCATCGGTCAGTTTTTCTATACACTCCGGCCGGGTCAAATCAGCGTATTTAAATGATACACCAAAGGGTTTTAGGGTGTGTTCGAAAAATGAATAGGTGTTTCCGAATAAATTTTTCGATGTAATAAAATTATCACCTGCCTGTGCAATACAAAAAAATACATTGGAAATGGCTGCCATACCTGATGATAAAGCAATAACACCCAACGAATCGGTCAGATTTTTAATTACGTTTTCAAAATGCTCTACGGTTGGATTAGACAAACGAGCATAAACATGTAATGGTTTAGTGCCCCTGAAAGCATCTTCAAGTGCCTCTGCATTTTTTGTTTCAAATGCAACATTATCGTAGACAGGCATACGTAAAGCGCCATGTGTATCCTGTTTACTGAAAGGTGTGTGTATGGCTTTTGTGGCAAATTTCATTTTCAGTGTATTATATCTAAAACTTAGTACAGGTTAATTATAATTTTCGGATCTTTATTTTTTTCCGCCTCCCATAAAATATAGAAAATCCAATTCGTCATTTTCTTTCAATGAAATCTTATCAAAATCATTTTTATCAATGAAATTTCCGTTTAATTGAACCGAAACCATTTCTATTGACCCAACTTCATTCCTTTTTAGTAACTCCGAAACGGAAACTGCATTTTCTTGAATTGATTGGTCTTTACCATTTACCTTTATTTTCATGATGATATGATTTTAACAGTTTAATTTATGTGTTGTGCATGTTTTTCTGATAAGTCTGATAATGAGTTTTCTATGATATCGAAGTTATAAAGTGGTGTTGATAAATACCGTTCTCCCGAGTCAGGTAAAATGACAACGATTTTTTTACTTTTGTTTTCAGGACGTTTAGCCACCTGCAAGGCAGCATAAACAGCGGCGCCCGATGATATTCCTACCAGCAGACCCTCGGTACGCGCTAATTGACGACTGATCCGAAATGCATCTTCATTTTCTACCTTTATTATTTCATCAATAACCGATTTGTTCAAAACATCAGGCACGAAGCCTGCGCCAATACCCTGGATTTTATGAGGGCCAGGTTTACCCCCGGACAATACAGGGGAGTCAGCAGGTTCAATACCTATAATTTTGATTTGAGGCCTGCGCTTTTTAAAAACCTCTCCAACACCTGTGATTGTTCCACCGGTGCCAATGCCGGCAATAAAAATATCAACATTACCTTTCGTGTCTCTCCAAATTTCTTCAGCCGTAGTTCTTCTGTGTATTTCAGGATTAGCAGGATTTTTAAATTGCTGCGGCATGAATGAATGAGGTATGTTTTCTATGAGTTCTGCCGCCTTATTTATTGCGCCGGCCATTCCCTTTTCGCCCGGAGTCAAAACAATCTCAGCGCCTAATGCTTTTAATAAATTTCTTCTTTCAACACTCATTGTTTCTGGCATAGTCAGGATTAGTTTGTATCCTTTAGCAGCCGCTATAAATGCAAGAGCTATCCCTGTATTACCGCTTGTGGGCTCTATGATAATTGTATCTTTGTTTATCAGCCCTTTTTCTTCGGCATCTTTAATCATTGAATAGCCGATTCTGTCTTTAACACTGCCGCATGGATTGAAAAATTCAAGCTTGGCTATTATGGTTGCCAGTGTATTATTTACCTGATTAAAATTTGATAACTCCAGTAAAGGCGTATTGCCTATAAGTTCTGTTAAATTTTTTGCAACTTTTGCCATAATGTGTAATGATTAAAATTTATAATACAAAGGTCGGGCAATAAGAAAGGTATTACAATACCTCGTTTTTGGTATTTTATATACCTAAATACAGGTATGAAATTAATTCAGATATAATATTCGGTAGTGTCAACGATGCCTGTTTTAACGGCATACATGATAAGCTCGGAGGTGTTGTTAATGCCAAGCTTTTTGAGAATGTTCTTTCGATGTGTATTGACAGTATGAACACTTAAAAAATCTTTAGCTGCAATTTCTTTTGTTGTAAGACCTTGCGCTATCAGATGGATGATCTCAAATTCTTTTTTAGTTAAATGGGTATTAGCACTCTTGTTCTTACTAATAATGAGGTTTTCTTTCAGCAAAGCTTCAACCACTTCCTTACATAAAAAATTTTCATTCTTTTCGATAGCTGTAAGCGCATTTACCAGCTCATCTTTAGTGCAGTACTTTGATATAAAATGGGTAATACCGGATTCTAATATTTTAATTATATTTTCATTAACAGGATTTCCGGTCAGAACAAGGATGCGGGAAGCAGGGAATATCCCGGTTAGTTTTGCTAAATGCGATATTAAAAAATCATCCAGCCGGTATGGATCAATAATCAATATTGAAGGGGTATTATTTTCCAAAAAATCGAATAACTCATTATTAGATTCAATATAGCCAATAATATCGTAATTACCGGCATTTTTCAAAACCGATGTAATTCCTTCTCTGGTAAGCATCTGTGAGTCGGCTATAAGTATTTTAGTTAATCCCATTAAAATTGAATCATCAAATGTTTTATCCGCAATAAAGTTAGCACAATTTAAGAAAGTTAATAACAAAATAAAAGTACTCCATCAAAGTTCTTGAAAAAGCGCTTAAGATCCTTTGATGGGAAGATCTGCTGATTGGATCAGGCTGCATCCTTTTTCCTCCTTTCATAGTCTTCGCGGTAATCCAGCGGTGAGGTCAGACCCAACCGGTGAATCAACCACTCCCGGTTATAATTCTCAATGAATTTACCAATCACGGGTCTCGCTTTTTCCAGTGATTCAAAGATCTCGTTGTCTAATACCTGTTCGCCCAGGGTCCGATGAAAACGTTCTATGATTCCGATGTTTCTATCCAGGGAGCCATAGGTCTTTTTAACAGCCATTTTCATGGGCTCCATGGCTCGGTGATAAAAACATTATTTTTGAAGGAGCTTCTTATTCATAAAATACGCCCGGTTTTTTTACCGTGAAAATCTATGTTAATAACTTTCTTAAGTTGTGCTCACTTATTTAGAGCTAAAACACTCACTCTACAAGTATATTTCTTATCTTGTAACTCTTGTAACCAAGGAGTATTAATTTACTAATAAAATCTCACTCGACCAATAATCGAGCTTTGGGTTATTTCTTACTGGCAGTCAGATAACGGGTTGAATGTGTGCATTTGAGGGGAAAAAGGTCATAGAGTTTTACAAAATGAAAAGAATCAGGAGAATATTTTTTATCGTTCTCACAGCAGGCATGCTTCACCCTGTTTTTGCACAATCTGTATTGATTGATCCTGCAGTACGGTACCAGGTTGTCGATGGCTGGGGAGGCTCTTTGTGCTGGTGGGCTAATATAATGGGAGAATACAGTGAAATTGATGTCTTAAAAATCTGTGATTGGATTACGGATCCCCAGGGTCTCAATATGAATATTTTCAGGTTTAACATTGGCGGAGGCGATGCGCCCGATCATAATCATATGCGGGGAGATGGCGGTGATATGCCAGGCTACAGGTTATCGGCATCAAGCCCATACGACTGGTCCCAGGATGCCAATCAGCAAAGAATATTGCAGCAGCTTATCCAATCCAGGATCAATCAGACAGCGGTAAATGATATCATCGTTGAGGGATTTTCCAACTCACCACCCTACTGGATGACACGCAGCGGTTGCTCTTCAGGAAGTGTTGAAGGGAGTGTCACGAACCTGAAGTCAGATATGTTCGATGATTTTGCAGATTACCTGACAGATGTTGCAAAATATTATCATGACAGTTTAGGGATCACCTTCCAGACCATTGAACCTTTTAATGAACCTTTTTCCACCTGGTGGAAAGCTTACGGAGGACAGGAAGGATGCTATTTCGGACAGGCCGACCAGGAAAAGATGATCCGGGAACTTTACAGTAAACTGCAGACGAAAGATATGCTGGGATATTGCGGCATTACCGCCATGGATTCCAATACCCTGGATGAATGTTTTAACGGCATTACCGCGTATAAATCAGCAGGAGATATTCTCCCGAAACTCATAAAAATCAATGCGCACAGCTATTTCGGAAGCGGTAACTCAAGGATAAACCTCGCCTCATTTAGTCATGCGAATAATATCGGGCTTTGGCAATCCGAGTCAGGACCATTGAACATGTCAGGTACCACAGAGGAATTGATCCTCGCAATGGCAGCAAGGATCGTTAAAGACATTAAGGAAATGAAAAGTGAGGCATGGATTGACTGGCAAATCGCTGCTGACCAGAGTCCTACGTGGGGATTGATCGTTGGAAAATACTCAGATGTTTTGCACCCGGTTTCCAAGGGGGATGGCTACTATGTACGTTCACAATTTTCCCGTTTTATAAAACCCGGTTATACTATCATTGACTGCAAGGATCCAAATACCCTGGCAGCTCTTAGTCCTGATGAAACTGAGCTGGTAATTGTTGCGTGCAACGAAACAGCAGTTGAAACAAACCATATTTATATCCTGGGAGCTTTTCAAACGGCCGGGCCGAATGTTCAGAGGTTCAGGTCAGGAAAGGTGAATGATTTCTATACCGAGAAGCTGACAAAAATAAATATCACACTAAACGGTGATATACTGGATTATACTGCGCCAGCATATTCAGTCACAACTTTCGTATTACCGGTTGAGATTTCAGCTTCCTCAATTTCTGAAGGAAGGTATTACATCAAAAATAAAGCTGGCGATAAGTATATTGGGATTGAAGGAGCATCCACCAACCTGGGAGGATTACTTGTGGTTACCGGAGATTCGCCCCAGAGCAATTCCTCATTTGACATGAGCATTGATGTTATCAACGGTGGTTATATTATTAAACCCGCACACATTGCACTTGCAAAAAATTATGTTCTCGATGTGGAAGGCGTCTCCAACCTTGACAGGGCGAAGATCATGCAATATTCCGACTGGGGTGGCGAAAACCAGAGATTTCATTTCGTTCACCTTGAAGGAGATTATTATAAAATCATTATCCGCAAAAGCATGAAATGCTGGAGCATCCCTGGTAATATTTATGATCCTGGAACGCCGGTATTGCAGATGACCTGGGATAACGGAGATAATTCAATCTGGGAGATTCTCCAATTCCCCACATCAATCATGGATAACGAAATTAAAACCGGGTTAAATGTTTACTATAATGCAGGCATACTGAATATCCGGTCTATTGACGGCATGATGCTTGCAGATCTGTATGTCTTTAATGTTTTGGGGGAAATTGTCAGGTATGCACAAGGCATCGGGAACTCCGATTATTCTTTCCCAATAGATATTGATCCGGGGATTTACTTTGTAAAGGCCACCATGGCTGACGGGGTAACTGCTAATAACAAATTTATCAGATTATAAACTATTTACATATGTTGAAATTGACTTAAATTATAATTCATTTTACTAATTAATACCAATTCATTATGAAAAAAATCTCTACTATTCTGGTCTTTCTGCTAGGCACAAGTTTTTTTGCCTCAGCTCAAGAAACCCTGTGGACAGGTGAAACAACACCCGAAGCTATAACCTATTACGATATAGTTGGGTGGGCGAAAACTGATGCTGCTATTGTCGGCAAATATGTAAATTTTGGAACAGCGGAAGCAATTTCCTATTCATCAATTGTAGATAATCCGGAAAAAGCGGGTATTAACAAATCAAATAAAGCTCTGATTCTAAAATCATTAATGGGCAAATCATGGTGGCCCGATTTTTTTCTTTTTAGTTTAGGAGCTCCCGTATCCATCACCTCAAACAATAGATATTTACATATTTTCCATTACAGACAAAATCTGAATCAAGGTTATAGTGTAAACATCAATAAAGAAACACCTTGGGAAGATCCCGATAAAGGAACCAAGAGATTTGATGGAAATCTTTCAAAAGCCGGCCAGTGGGAAGACATTGTTATTGACCTTTTATGGTTTATGGACAATGCCGAACCTTTGAATCAAATTTGTATTTTGATGGACAAAAACTGGGGTGGCGGGGCTGAAGACCCAACTGATTATTATTTTGATGAGGTTGTACTGAATAATGATCCTATTCAAAGGGGTGTCACTAACTTGCTTACGGGTGAAAAAACTCCTGAAGCAATAGCCTATTACGACTTTGTTGAATGGGCGATTGCTGACGCAGGAAAAATTCCTGCCTGGTATGTTGATTTTGGTGGCGGGACCTATACAACCTTTGTTGATAACCCGGAACAAGCGGGAATCAATAAAACAGCTAAAAGCCTGTATATGGCGACTACTACAGGAGTTGACTGGTGGGGAAATTTCCTTAATTTCAGGTTGGGAACGCCGATCACCATCACTGAAGACACCCGTTACCTGCATATGTTCCATTACAGGGAAATCCTGAATAATGGCTGGAGTGTGAGTCTGAATGTCAATGAACCGCTGCAGGATGCCGACAAAGGTAAACTCAGGTTTGACGGCAACAATTCAGCAACAGGCAAGTGGGAAGATATTGTGGTCGACCTTAAATACCTGATCGACAATTCTATCCCCCTGGAAAAGATGTGTATTATTGTGGATAAAGACTGGGACGGACCAAGGGACAATCCTGCTACCAAATATTATTTTGATGAGATTGTTCTGAATAATGATCCTCTCCAGAGGGGTGTCACTATTCTTACAGGAACTGACCTCCTCAATTGTCAGGATCAATCCCAGATCGGCGCACTGACATTCGATACTCAGAATGCTACCAATACCTACGAAATTATCGATAATCCGTTCACAACCAGTACGGTTGATTCCGACGGAAAAGTTCTGAAGTTTCATAAGAGTGTTGATGCTTCATGGTGGCAGGGTATGAAAGTATCCTTCCCTGGAATCCACATGATCACTTATGGTGAAAAACAGTATCTGCATGTGTTTGTGCGCACTGATACTATCTGCAATATCCAGTTGCATATGATTGACAACGCCGATGTAGAGCATACTGAATTGTTCCTCTATCCCAAAGATGAGATTGATGGCGAATGGTTTGACCTTGTTTGGGATTTGAGCAGTTACATTGCTGTAAAAGCCATTACCGTAAGATTCGACGTACAGATGGATGAAAATCAGAACTGGATCAACGGTACACCCGCCAGGGATTTCTATATGGATGACGTTATCCTCGACGCTAATCCGGACCAGCGTGAAAATACCTCATCCATTGGCATTGAACCGTTGAAAATGCCCGAGATGCTGGTGTATTCAATGGACAAGACCATTTATTTCTCATTGCCGAATGCTTCCCGCGCTTATGTATATGACCTGTTAGGAAGAAATGTTGTTTCACAAACACTGAATGGAGGTTCTGATTTGAATGCAATCAGCGTTCCCGATAACGGTATATACATACTCAAAGTTGGAACAAAGGACGGGAAAGTGTCTACTGTTAAAATCTTTGTAAAGTAATCTGATGACGGGGCTGTGACAAAAAGCCCCGGCCTGAAGGCCGGGGTTAGTGAAGTCTATCGATGGGAATGTTCTGGTCAAAAAACAAATCGGCAATCCAAGGATTAAGCATTGATTATGAACAATATACGAAATGTCTCTATTTTATACTTAAGTTGAATAAAAGCGTTCACTAACCCCAGGCTTGAGCCTGGGGTTTTGACGCAGCCCCTTTTCTATTTCATTTAATTCTTATCGAATGAAAGCAGTTGCTTTAAAAGTATTAACGTTTTGTCTACTCACTTTAGTAGCATTCTCCTGTAAGAAAGAAGACGAAAGTATTGAGGATCTGTTAATTGACAAATGGACACTGACTGATAAAACAGTCGACAATATTCCTGTCACACTCAGTGATTGCGAAAAGCAAAGTAGTATTGAATTCCAGGTGAATAACTTTTGCCTCCTTTACGATGCCTGTACTGATATAACAATAAATTCCGGCTGGAATTATAAATATGAGATGCTGAATATTTCGGAGTACCTTCCGGTAGCATTCTATATAGAACAACTTGATAAAACTTCACTGAAAGTCAGGAGAAACGATATTTCTCCTGTGGGGAACCTGCAGGTTACTGTTCTTTCCTATTTAAAAGAACTTAAATAGTCGATTCTGATCCAACAAAAACCGAGTAAAACCTGAACGATATATGAACAAGTTGATTTTTCCCTTCCTGATCTTTATCCTGGCTCTTTTCCCTGCATGTGAGGAAGAGACGGATTATCCGGATTTATTTCCCGGTTTCTGGGTCCAGGAAGCTATCCTGGAAGACAGTACCCCGTTCGTGATGTCTGCCTGTGAGCAAAGTACCAGGCTACTGGTTGAGCAGAATGGAGTTTACCGTCTATACAGTTCCTGCGATAATATACAAAGATCCGGAACCTGGATTATAACCAATAGTACCATGCTCGACCTGTCTATGGATCGCTGGAACGGGAGCAACAAATATGAACCATACCCGGTTCGCTTCTCCATACTTAAGCTGTCAGGCTCTGAACTGGAGATCAGGATAAAAACATTCATTGGCGATCGTAAAAAGATTGTCATGTTCACCCCGGTTCCACAGGATACTCTTGCAGGTAAAACCCCCTGGGAGTTGCTTGAACTTGACCGGTATAACAAAACTCTTACGACTTATATCTACAGGTTCGTAAAACATGACTAAAATTCAACTCAGGCATTTAACCTTATTTCTGTCGGCAATACTGTTCACCATGAATGGTTTTGGACAGCAAGGCCATAGGGTAACCGGTGTGATCAGGGATGCTAAGACCGGTGAAGCCCTGATTGGTGTGAATATTATCAATAAAGGAATCTCCACCGGAACAATAAGCAGTTATGACGGAAGTTACCGCCTCGATGTTCCGGACCCCAAAGGTACCCTTCTATTCTCCTACATTGGTTATCAGCTTCGTGAAGAGGCAATTGGCGGAAGAACGGTCATTAACGTGGAATTGAGTCAAGACACCAAGGCTCTTGATGAAGTGGTGGTGGTTGGTTATGGCGTACAGAAGAAAGAATCCGTTGTAGGTTCTATTTCTTCGATTAATAACAAGACGATTGTTTCAATTCCGGTCTCAAACATCACCCAGTCGATTGCAGGAAAGCTTTCCGGCGTTCAAGTGGTGCAAACATCCGGTGAAATTGGCCGCGACGAGGCCGATATTTTCATACGCGGGCAGGCTACCTATGGTAATGCAAATCCACTGATCGTGGTTGATGGTATCATTCGTGACGGATTTGCACAGATCGATCCGAACGAGATCCAGACCGTCAGCATCCTCAAGGATGCCTCTGCCACTGCAGTTTTCGGAGTGAAAGGAGCCAACGGGGTTATCATTGTTACCACGAAACGCGGCAGGGAAGGGAAGCCTCAGATTTCTTTCACTGCCCAAACTGCAATAACAATCCCAACCAGGATCCCTCAACCTCTCGATTCTTACCGTTCAGCCCTCCTTGCAAACCTTTATAAAGTAGGTGGATCAAAAGAAGCAGCCCCATTTAACAACAAAGATATGCTCAACTTCCGCACCGGCGCATCCCCTTTTACCAATCCGGATTATTCCTGGGTGGATGTTATGATGAAGGACCATTCAACTCTCACGCAGTATAACCTTAATGTGAGTGGGGGGACAAAAACAATTAAATATTTTATATCAGGAGGTTATCTGACCCAGGATGGCGTTTACCGGTATGATCCCTATACCAATTTCTCGAGGATTAACTTCCGGTCAAATTTCGATATTAATGTATCGAAAAACTTCAGCGCTTCCCTGAGTCTGGGTACCAGAATCGAAGAAAGGACTAATCCTGCGGCTGCATGGTACGGAAGCTGGGAGATCTATCGCGCTTCCTTTGCCCTTGGCGGAAGATTTACGCCGGTCTTTAATCCTGACGGTTCTCTTGCCGGAAACAGCAACCGGACCAATCTAATCGGGACTGTTCGTGACAGGGGCTTTTACAAGGAAATACGCAGTGTCCTGGAAATGAGCATTAATCTTAACTATAAACTCGATTTTATCACGCAGGGGTTATCTGTAAGGGGACAGCTTGCGTTTGACGATAACGGTTCGATGAACCGCAACTATGAACAGCAATTTCCTGTTTACCAGTATGATCTGAAAAATAATTCATACACTGAATTTGGTGAGAACAGGCCTCTATATTACGCCTGGGGAAATGTTTATAATACCCGTAAAACATATTATGAACTGAGCCTGAACTACATCAGGGAATTTGGCCATCACAGCATTACAGGTCTCATCCTTGCGAACCGAGACCTGAAGTACATCAATGACCAGACCCCGTTTGCCACTGAAGGGCTTGTTGGCCGTCTTACATATGATTATCATAAACGATACCTTGCAGAAATAAATGTAGGATTCAATGGCTCGGAAAACTTCGCTCCCGGAAAGAGATACGGTTTGTTTCCGGCATTTGCCCTGGGGTGGATACTGACCAATGAGCCATTTTTGCAAAACACAGGTTTTAAAAAGGTGGTCAGCGGCTTAAAGCTGCGCGGATCCATTGGCTGGGTGGGTAATGATAAAATCGGTGACGACCGGTTCATTTACCTGCAGCAGTACGAGGAAAGCGGTGGAGCCATGTTTGGTACCGGCGATAATTGGTTCCAGGGCATCCGGCAGGGTACCATTGCAAATAAGAATGTGCAATGGGAGGTTGCCAGGAAACAGAACATTGGCTTTGAATCGGATTTCTTTAACGGCCTGTTCGGATTAAATTTCGATTATTTCTATGAATACCGCGACAAAATACTAACGTCGATATCAAATACGAGCCCATCTTACATCGGGGCAGTTTTCAGTGCAGCAAATATCGGGATCGTTAAAAACAAGGGATTCGAAATTGAACTCCGGCACAATAAGTCCTTAGGGAAAAATTTCTCTTACTATCTGCGCGGGAACTTCTCATATGCCCATAATACGGTCATTAAAAAAGATGATGCCTACATGACCCTCGATTACCAGAAAGAGGAGGGTTACCCCATCGGCACTTCCGTGAAGTACATCGCCATCGGAATTTTTCAAAGTTATGATGAGATATATAACAGCCCTCCACAAATATCCCAGCTGGGTGGTATACCCGGCAATAATATTTTGTATCCGGGCGACCTGAAGTTCATGGATGTGAATAACGACGGGATTATCAATCGTTTTGACATGGTAAGAACCGGTTACTCCTATGTACCTGAAATTACTTATGGTGTCACACTTGGGATAAACTACAGGAACTTTGACGTCTCCGCCCTGCTGCAGGGCGTTTCCAGGGCTTCCTTTGAGAAGAACTGGGAAATTATGTGGCACTTTTCCAATAATGAAAACGTATTCCCAAAACACTGGAATTATTGGACTCCCGAAACTTCCGGGTCGGAGGAATACGTCAGGTTGTATGGGCCCTACCAGAACAATGAAGCAGGGAGTACCTATAGCCTTGGATCGGGGGATTATCTCAGGGTGAAATATGCAGAGATTGGATATACGTTCCCAAAATCAATACTGAGAAAAATCAAGACAGAATCGCTTAGAATCTATATATCAGGTGTCAACCTGGTCCTGTGGGCAAAAGAACCTTACATTGATCCGGATAACAGGAACCAGCGTGGTGGAAACATGCCTCCGCTGAAATCTTATAACATCGGGATCAAACTTAACTTCTAAAAAATGCGGAATATGAAATTGAGAAATTATATATTTTTTGCATTGATTTCATTAATAGTAATTTCCTGTGAGGACGACTTTCTGGACCGCGCTCCGGGATTGAATCTTGATGAGGAAAAAGTATTCACCATCTTCGAAAATGCCCAGCGTTTTCATGCTGATATTTACAGTCATTTGCAGGATGGATTTAATCGTCTGGGTAATTATCAGCCGGTGCCAATGTCTTCCGCTTCAGATGAATCGGATTCCTACATGGGCTACCATGGAACACAGACGCTAAATTTCGGCAGCTACGACGGGGTTGACAACCAGCTTTTTAATTATTATTCAGGTATTCGAAAAGGAAATATTTTCCTTTCAAAACTGGATGTGATACCCTTCCCTGATCAGAATACTCGTAATGCAATGGTGGGCGAGGTCTACTTCTTACGGGCCTTTTATTTCTTTGAAATCATCAAGCGGTACGGTGGCATGCCCATCATCGACCAGGTTCTCGTACCTGGAGATAACCTGATGTACCCCAGGAATTCATACAAAGAGTGTGTTGATTACATCATTGCTGATTGTGAGCAAGCCATAAGCCTTCTGCCAGTTTCCAGACCAGATAATGAACTCGGGCGTGCCGCAAAAGGTGCAGCCATGGCATTAAAAGCAAGGATGTTACTTTACGCTGCCAGCCCTCTCTGGAACCTGGAAATTACCAATCACGACAAATGGCAGCTTGCTGCCGATGCAGCAAAAGCGGTGATCGACCTGAAGGATGAAAACGGAAACCCCGCATATGAATTATTCTCAAAGGGCAATGAGGCCCGCGATTATGAACGACTTTTCTTTACAAGGCGTAACCATGGAAATAAGGAAGTGATTTTCTACAAACACCAGGGTACAGTAGATTTTAATAACCAGCAGATTAACGTATGGGCCCCGAAAGGTGACGGATTTGACGGAGCCGGTGCGGTTGCCCCTACTCAAAATTTTGTGGATCTTTTTGAAATGAGCAATGGCATGACCATCAACGAACCGGGATCTGGTTATGATCCTTCAAATCCCTATATCAACAGAGATCCAAGATTTTACAAAATCATCCTATACAACGGCGCTGTCTGGCAGAATATAACCGTAGAAACCTTCGTTTCTCCCGACCTCAATCCTTCATCAAACGGGAAACACAGAAAAATCCTGGCTGAATATACCAGCACGGGGTATTACGTGCGCAAATACCTCCCCGAAGAAGTGAAGACAAGAACCACAGTGATGGCTTATCATGACTGGATCTATTTCCGTCTTGCGGAAATGTACCTGAACTATGCAGAGGCTATGAATGAATTATCCGGACCCACTGCTGAAGTTTATACAGCCCTCAGTATGGTAAGATCACGTTCAGGGGTGGTTGATATGCCTGCCGGACTTGACCAGGATCAGATGCGAAAGCGTATAATGAATGAAAGAGCTGTTGAACTGTCATTTGAAGAACACCGCTGGTGGGATGCCCGTCGATGGAAAAAAGGAGCCGAATGGTTAGGAGGGGATATGTATGAGATGTACATAACAAAAGATGAACGGGGAAAGCTGACCTATACTAAAAAACCCTTTGAAACAAGAGTTTATAGGGATTATATGGACCTGTACCCCATTCCGATTTCTGAAATGAATAAAAATCCCTTATTACAGCAAAATCCAGGCTGGTAAATTTGATAAAACTGTTTAAGTATAAACCTATGCGACGAATGATACATAATATGAAGTTATTCTGCTTCCTTCTGATCATTGCGCTTGCAGGATTAAATCCTGTCGCTGCACAAGAAACGAATGGCAAAACAATAACAGGCATAGTGAAAGACCCCGGCGGGCAAGCTGTTCCCGAGGTGAATGTATCTGTACTGGATGAATTTGTACAGACCTTTACTGACCAGGAAGGAAGGTTCTCCATTGTTGTAAGTGCTGGTAAAACCTTATATTTCAGCAAACAGGGATATCTTGCTGTGAATAAGGATATTTTAGCCGGTTCAAACACACTGGATGTTACACTTGAGCCAGCCGACGAAGAAGAGATAATCGATGTAGCTTACGGTACTAGAACCAAATCAGAACTTACCCACGCAATCTCTTTAATCAGGGCAGAAACCCTTGAGAAAACGCCTGTTCCCAACTTGTCAAACGCTATAGTGGGCAGTACAACCGGCCTGACGGTAATTAAAACGACAGGTGATGAGCCAGGTTATGACAACTCATCTATATATGTCCGTGGTATCGGGGCTTTTAATAGTTTTCTTTCACCTCTTATCCTTGTTGATAATGTGGAACGCGATTTTGCCCAGCTCGATCCTCTGGAAATCGAATCCTTCACCGTACTGAAAGATGCCGCGGCTACCGTACAGTATGGAATCCGTGGCGCAAATGGTGTGATCAATGTTAAAACTAAACGGGGATTCACCGGAAAACCTGAAATAAACTTTATCGCTCAGTCAGGATTCCAGTCTCCTTCACGCTTACCTGAATATCTTGGCTCTGCAGAGTATGTGAGCCTGTATAATAAAGCCCTCCGGAATGACGGGTTACCGGTTCCCGATGGTAGTAAATTTGATCCTGCCATGTACGATGGAACCCGCGATAAATATCGTTTTCCTGATGTGGATTGGTATGGAGAATTTCTTAAGCCCTTTGCACCACAACAACAGTATAAGTTATCCCTTCGCGGTGGGACTTCCACCATCCGCTACTTTGTTTTCATGGGAGCTACAAGCCAGGATGGATTATATAAGTATACCGATGTGAATGCTCAATATAGCACCAATCCAAGGTATTCAAGATATAATCTACGTTCAAATGTGGATGTGGATGTAACTAAGACACTCCTTGTGTCAGTGGATCTCGCAGCCAGGGTTGAGAACCGGCATGTGCCAAATTCCAGTGCCGCATCCATCTTTTCCACCCTCTCACAACTCCCGCCAAATGCAATGCCCGTGACAAACCGGGACAGTTCCATTGCCGGAACATCAGTATACCGGAATAATCCGTTAGGAATGATTTCCAAAACAGGTTACAGGGATAATTATCAACGGATCCTGCTTGGAAACGTGGAAGCCACCCAGAAACTGGACTTCCTGTTAAAAGGACTTTCTGCCAATGTTATGATGGGGCTCGATGGAACTAATTACTACTCACTTGGACGTAGTCAGACCTATGCTGTTTACCAGGAATTTACAACCGGGGATTCCACCGAATATCTTAAATATGGCGATAACAGCGATATCAGCATTAATACGGAAAGATTTGACGACGGGTTCTCATATATGATGACCACAATCGGCGGACTTTCCTATTCCATAAGCTCCGGGGCCAGCTCATTGTCTGCGGATCTTAAATATATGCAATCAAAATTCTTCCAGAACGGTAATAACATTGCCTACGCAAATCAGGGTATTTTCGGAAGGGCCACTTATGGATTCAGAAAAAAATACTTTGCAGAGTTCGGATTTGCCTACAATGGTTCTGAAGACTTCAAGAAAGGAAATCGCTTTGGCTTTTTCCCTTCTGTTTCAGGAGCATGGATTGTTTCTAATGAATCATTTCTTCAGGAAAATGCCACGATATCCTTCCTGAAAGTTCGAGGATCATTCGGAAAGGTTGGAAATGGAAAGCTGGGGCTGGAAAGATTCCCTTATGAGCAAAAATATTACAGCGGAGGCGGGTATATTTTTGGTTCTGGTTTCGGAAACGCCGACGGCTCATACGAAGGCAGGATCCCCAATCCCAATATCAGATGGGAAGAATCGCTGAATGCCGATATCGGAATTGACCTGGAAATGAATAATATACTGAATGTTTCCATCGATTTTTTCAATAATTACAGGAAGAATATTATTACAACCAGTACAAATATTACACCTGGAATTATTGGGCAATACCTGCCTTATGAGAATAATGGTACTGTTGTCAACAGGGGATTCGAGGCCATGATCAGCTATAATCATAAGAAAAAAAACTGGGGTTATTCAATTCAGGGAAATGTCTCCTATGCGAGCAGTAAAATACTTAGCATGCAAGAGGTTAGTGGTTTACCCGATTACCAGTACAGGCAGGGTAAATCGGCCTCGGCGATATGGGGACTTGAAGCATTAGGATTTTTCAGGGATGAAGAAGATATTGCGAACAGCCCCTATCAGTCATTTGAGGCGGTGCAGCCCGGAGATGTTAAATTCAAGGATCAGAACAACGACAATATCATCGATTACCAGGATCAGATAGTGATAGGCAATCAAATTCCCCTATGGAATCTCGGTTTGCTGGGAGCTGTTAACTATAAAGGCTTCGACCTGCACTTTGTCCTCAGCGGTATACTTGGCAGAACCGTTCTCCTGACCAATAACAGTGTCTGGGTTTTGCAGAATAACAATAAAGTGACTGACATTGCTTACAATGCATGGGAAAAAGGAGTAAATGAAGATAATGCAACTTATCCCAGGTTGACAACGCTGAATAATAAGAATAACTACAATAATTCAACCCTCTGGGCAAAGAAAGGCAATTATCTGAAACTCATAAACCTGGAGATTGGTTATAACCTTCCTGGCAAATTACTGGCCAAAATCAATGTGAAAGAGGTCAGGTTCTTTCTGAACACCTATAACCTCCTCAGTTTTGATTCCATAAGAGAATATAATCTTGATCCTGAAGTTCCCGACGCAGGTGTCTCTGGTTATCCTGTAATGAGAGTTTACAACACAGGTATAAGCGTGAAATTTTAATTTTAATTCGGAAATGTATATGAAAAGGATCGTCTACTTGATATCACTGGGGTTGTCTTTGCTGATTTTAAATTCATGCGAGGATTTTCTGGATAAGGAAGTGGATACCAATTTAACCGAGGACAAGATTTTTTCAGATTTACACTATGCCCCCGGATTCCTCAATAATATCTATAATGACCTGCTTGCAGGATACAACCGTTACGATGGGGCTATGCTTGCATGCGGATGCGATGAAGCAAAAAACTCTTACTCCGGTTCTCTGGTCCAGATGTTTAACAATGGTGCTGTAAACTCATCCCTTAATCCGGATGAAATATGGGACCAGATGTATGGAGGGATTCGTAAGACAAATATTTTCCTCGAAAAACTGAATACTACCATTAAAGAAACAAACAGTATACCGGAAAAAGACCGGCCACGCATGAAAGGCGAGGCATTATTCCTCAGGGCCATGTTCCATTTTGAACTCGTAAAACGTTATTGGAGGATTCCTTATGTTGATAAAGTGTTAACGGTTAAGAATGCCGGTGATGTGCCACAATTAACCTTTGATGAAGTGGTTGAGCGCATTGTTAATGACTGTGATACTTCATTTGTCTATTTACCCGAATCAAATGACGATGCAAATAAAGGCAGGGGTGTTAAAGCTTCAGCAATGGCTCTGAAATCGCGCATTTTGCTTTATGCGGCAAGTCCCTTAAATAATACCGGTAACGACCTGTCTAAGTGGGACAGGGCGGCGCAGGCTGCTTTATTCCTGGTGAATATGAGGGGAGCTACAATCGGCCTGGAATCGAAATATGAGTATGTATTCAATACACCGTTTTCAAAGGAAGTCCTTCTTGCCACACAGCCTGTAAATACAAATGAGTTTGAGAAAGCAAATTTCCCGGTGAGTTATGGCGGAACGGGACTTACAAATCCTACACAGAACCTGGTGGATGCCTTTGATACAAAATGGGGAAAACCAATTACAGAAGATTTGAACTATAATTCCTCCAAACCCTATGAAAACCGGGATAACCGATTCTACTCAGTAATTCTGTATAACGGAGCCGTATTGAAATCCCGGCAGGTCGAAACCTACGTCGGAGGAAAAGACGGGCTTCAGTCAGCTCCTACTGCAACGAAAACAGGCTATTACCTTAAAAAATTTGTTGATCCTTCGGTTGATCTGGATAAAGGGACCACCGTAAGGAAACCCTGGATCATTTTCCGTTTCGCTGAAGCATATCTCAACTATGCAGAAGCTTTAAATGAGGCAGCCGGACCAGTACAGCAGGTTTATGATGCAGTGTATGAATTACGTAAACGAAATTATGTTATTACCAGCAGAGCCCGTTATCCGGCAGGCTTATCGCAAAGCCAGATGCGTGAACGCCTTAAAAAGGAACGCCAGGTTGAATTCGCTTTCGAAGAACATCGTTTCTGGGACCTTCGCCGTTGGACGGATGCTGAAGATGTACTAAATAAACCTGCAATGGGAATGAGAATTACATTCAATCAGGCTGATACAACATTCTCATACCAGAATTTTGAGGTGGAAAACCGAATTTTCAATTCCAGGTTTTATTGGTATCCGATACCACGAAAGGAAGTTCTGAAAGGCTATGTGAAACAGAATCCTGGTTGGGAGTAAATCTTTCAAAATATAATTAGATATAGTATTATGAAAATTGCATGGAGAGTTGTTTTATTGTCGATCTTGCTTTTAACAGCTTGTGAATCAACTGATGATGTTCTAAAAAGAATCGACCATACGGTTCCTTCGGTGCAGTTCAGCCCGGACACCCTTGAAGTTACAGCGGGTGAAAATGTAACACTTAATGCTGTCATTGAAGATGAATCAGGACTTCAACGAATCGAATTCACCTATGGTGACTGGAGAATAAATGAAATAATTGACCTTAGCGATGATTCTAACACTGTTACGTACCCGTTTTCGCTTGATATTAAAGTTCCTGCAGATGCATTAAAAGAATGGGAAGAAGATCTTTACTTTAACGATGGGTCTTCAATAAAAATCATTCAGCAGTACCATAAACTGACTCTCAGCGCATGGGACAAAAACCGAAACCTTAATAAAAGTTGTTGTTTTGTAAAAGTGAAATAAAGACTCTGGACTGTCAGGAATAATTGAATTCAGGTAAGTAAACCATATCCTTCTATAAATCAAAACTATATCCGTTTCGTACCATATCATCATATTTTTCCTTGTCAAACCGGTAGAGGAAAGCCCCCCATAAAACGGGAAGCTTACATGCAAATAACAACGGATTATCTATCTAAGGTCCAAAAGTAAAAAAATGGAAACCCAACCTCATTGTTCGTCTGTTTCCACAGGACGAAACAAGATATTGGGTTTCACATTTTGTATTATCAGCCACCACCTCAGGGTAAAGGAGGGGGAGGAGGAGGAGGAGGAGGAGGGTTGATTATGCTTTCACCACCATCACCACCCCGAACATGCAACATTTCAGTTAAGTTCAACACTTCGAACTTTTTTCCCCCGATTTCTTCGTACTTTTCCATGGCTTTAAAGTTTTTGTTAACAATAGAATTCTAAAGCATTAATATTTCAATAACCCGATATGTTACCGATAGCTTTTCAAATTCTTGGTTAGCACATGAAATATTGTGTTTGTAAAACGCTAATACTAGCCCTAAGCGTTGTTGATCTGATTGTTTTAAATGGAACAACTTCCCTCTTAGGCCAGGTAAACCAAAAGGATCCTTCTTATAAAATATGGGAAAGAGAAAACGCGTTATATTATTCAGCAGATTCAGCTAAGATACTAATGGATAAAGGTGAAACATTGAAAGTTTTAATAAAATGCAATGATGCCTTAGATTCTTTAACACCCGGACCTGATTCCAAGTATCAGGGGTATCTTGATATCTACAAAGGTTCTGTTCACCTGAGGATGGGGAACTATTATCTATCTGAGAGGTGTTACAAATTAGCGCTAGCTTATGGACGTAAATTTGGAGACCAGGATCTAATTGGTCCATCAACAAATAACTTAGGTGGCCTGGCAGTAGTAACCAAGGATTGTACAAAAGCTGAAAACATTTTTAATGGCCTTCTATATTCATGTTCAAGGCTTTTGGACGAATCTCTAAGAATTTCTGCCCTGATCAACTTGGCCGAGTTAGCTATTCTTGAGAATGATACTGCTACCGGCAAAATCTTTTTTAATTATCTGTCTTCATTGCAAAAAAGGCCTGATACCTATTTATTAGATCGTAACATGGGTAGATTTCAGATGATGTTAAATAGCACTGCAAAAGCCGTCACTTACCTTAAGCGTGCTTTAGTTAAGAGCTTAAATGTTAATGGGCAGAATCATTATCAAACAGGTCTCTGCTATTTCCATTTAGGGGAGTGTTATCACATATTGGGGATCAGAGATTCTGCCAAAATCTGCTATAATGAAGCAACCCAGGTTTTATCGCCAAGTACATTAAATGTTGTTTTAAGAAAAACCGAAGTCCTTCCCCAGTACGAAACGGTTTTGATTGAATGCTGGATGAAGCAAGGTGAGTTTTATTCGGAGAGGTCTGAGACGTTGTTACTTGCGCTTGAAAAGTACTCGGCAGCTATTAACCGCCTGTTATTCCTCTCTCATGCCATTACAGCCGAGTCAACCAGGTTTATAATTGCCGAAAAGGGTAGGTCTGCATTTAATAAAGGAATTGCCTGCGCTTTGCAACTCTTTGAACAGACAAAGGATAATAATTATCTTGATCAGGCCTTTGAGTGGTCTCTTCAAGCAAAATCATTATCATTGAATTGGTTGGTTGAGAAGGACTTAATTTACGCAAGGGTTGGAATTCCATCCGAATTAACGGAGAAGCTGCAAGCGTACCGAAAGAACCTGGATGAGTTGTTGGGAGATTCTTTAGACTTCGTTGTACATGTTCCGCTTGATTCAATCGGCAGGGTTATCAGGTTATATGAAGAAACTGAAAAACAGATCAGAATAAAATACGATGAAATCCGGAAGGGTATTGCAACGGACCCGATTAGCCGAAGGATAACAGGAAAAAACTTTAATAAAGAGCGTTATCTTGGATATTATGACCTGGACTCCTTAATTATTGTTTTCGGCGTTACCTCAAAAGGTCGGTCTTATATCCGGATACCCAAGGATAGCCTGCTCATCACTCAGATCAATCGTTTCAAGGAAATCCTTTCTTATCCTCCTCATAGCGTGTATGGATCCAAAGAGGTTTCAGAATTCTCACATCTGAGTTTTTCTTTATACGAAAAACTGGTGTGGCCGGCTTTGAACGGATCAGAAAGAGATCATCTGGCTATTTATCCTGATGGAATTCTCCTTGGATTTCCTTTTGAGGCACTGACAACCTCAAAGGTTATCTCGGACACTTATAAGGGGTTACCTTTCCTGATGAATCGATTTCAAATCCGGTATCTTTCAACTTCACTGCTGATCGGTCCTAAACACAGACATGACTTTATAAGAGATGCCATTTCGATCATTACCTGTAAAGATGCTGCAAATATTCCAGATGTGGCAACGGAAGTGACCGGGATTGCTGAAATGTACCGACATCCCTCCATCTGGTATCTGGATCAGGAGCAATCAAATACTTTATTAAATGACACCTCTCTTGTCATTCACATTTCAAGTCATCTGTCCGTCAACACCCAAGACCCGCTAAAATCGGGAATCTTTTGCCAGAAGTCGGGTGTTTCAGGACTTACCTTTAAGGAAATCCTGAATTATCAATTATCAGGATCCCAAGTTTTTATTAATGCATGCGAATCTGGAAACGGTCCGGTTAATCATGGAGAAGGGCTAATGTCATTGGGACTGGCCTTTTCCATTGCCGGGTGTTCAACTATCGTCCAACAAGTTTGGAAAGCACCAGATCACTCCTCTGCGTTGATAGCACAATCGTATTATGAGTTCTTGGGAAAATCAGGTCCAGCCGATGCCATTACCCGGGCAAAGAAAGAATATCTGAGATCGGCAAAACCGGGGTCAGATCATCCCTATTATTGGGCCGGGATGGTCTGTTACAGCAATATCTCCGGAAAGACGTGTTCGCCTCAATTGCTTATACCTATTCTGATTGTAATTATGTTGGGAGTATCCGTCTATTGGTTCTTACGAAAACGCAATTGACGATAAAGCATAGCAACCTGCTTTTTATACGGATGATCATCAATATTCTTAAGGGCCGCTAATTGTTCTTTACAGGCGGAGAAATTCTCCTGCCGGAGGTAGATCAATGCCAGGTACCATCTTGAATAGGCTTCAAACGGACCTCCTTGTGGAATTACCTGAATAAACAACCGGGTCGCCTGATCGGGCTGATTCAACTCCATCTCTGTTAATCCTTTAAAAAAAAGCAGTTTGTTATTATCAGGCTGCGAATAGAGAAGAGAATCGGCCAGTACCAGAGCTTGTTTGTATTGTCCTTCCGTATACAATGAGATAACTTCCGACATTTGATCTTTAGGACCGGAGTCCCGGGTGGCTATTTCCGGTTCGAACTTCCTATATAAGATATTATATTCAGAGGTTCCGTCAAGCGCAAAGAAGGAAGGCAACACCACCAACGCCAGAAGAAAAACTGCTGCAGCACTGGCAAGGGAAATTGTCCATAAACGAATCCGGGCTCTACTTCGACGGGCCAGGTATACTTCATGGGCTTTCCGCGTGAAAGCAAGGGTCTCCCTGATTTTTCGTTTCTTCTGGCTGATCAGGATCAGGTTCTGAATCAGTTCATCTTCCTCAATTTCTTTCATCATCGGTTTCCTCCTAATTCAGATCAAACAACTCCTTATACTCTGGTGATTGTTCTATTACTTGTTTCAGACGATCCATACATTCCGATTTTTTAACCTGATATACTGTCTTAGATGAATACCCCATCTCTCTGTAGGCTTCTTCAGGTAATACATCATTACAATAAAAACTCAGCAAACGTTTGCACTTCTCGGTTATTCGCTGAAGGCAACGGTTAACAAAAAGCATGCGATCTGATTTCTCCACCTCCAGGTATAAATCTTCAGCTGCCGCTATATCATCGAAGAATCCTTCTGGCATCAAAACTTCGTGCTTTTTTTGTTCAACCAGGCTCCACTGCCTTTTTGCAATGGAGATGGCGAAAGTAAGCAGCTTGCAGGTTAAAGTAGGCTCCGCTTCTTTTTCAATAATGATGGTAACCGTTTGGGAAGCAATCAGATTGGAATAGTTCTGGTAATCGGGGGTCCTCCTTCTGAGGAAGTTCTTTAAATACTTGTCCAGCTGGTTAAAGAGATAGCCTGCTGCCCATTCTTCTTTGGAACGGACTAACCGGAGCAATTCAAGTTCAGTATAGTTATGTTTAATAAGTTGTTGTTGTTCAAAGCACTAATCATGCAAAGCTTGTATAATCTTTCAGACGATCAACTGGAATATCAGATTGTTGACCGGGCAAGTTTCAAACGTTTTCTCGGATTGAAGAAAAGCGATA